>TARA_R110000850_G_scaffold44674_1_pt1 | contig 12757 bp, 9 predicted proteins | sample TARA_R110000850 | Tara Oceans TARA_R110000850 (sample SAMEA4397586) | marine metagenome | biome: Polar Biome; feature: [SRF] surface water layer (ENVO:00010504); material: water (ENVO:00002006), including particulate matter (ENVO:01000060) such as... | depth 5 m | reverse complement strand
TCGCAAAGGCCGCGTTTACGTGATCAACAAGACGCAACGCCGGTTCAAAGCCCGTCAGGGTTAAGTTCTGCGCAAGCTGAAAACGAAAAGCTGTCCTTTGGGACAGCTTTTTTCGTTTACGATGTTCTTATTTCTACGCTCGGCCCGACATTCGTTGGAGTACTGCGTTTCAGCGCCTAGCATTAGCCCATAAACTCGATCTGGTTCGTACTGGCGACTTGCATCGGCTTGCGCAACGTTCCGCCCGAGACGGACACAACCAAAGGAATATTTTATGACCGATCTGCCCGAATACACCCCGCCCGCCGTTTGGGAGTGGGAACAAGGGAATGGTGGCAAGTTTGCCAACATCAACCGTCCGGTTGCCGGTGCCATCGAAGAAAAGGAACTGCCGGTCGGCAAGCACCCCTATCAGCTATATTCACTTGCGACGCCGAATGGCGTGAAGGTTACCGTACTGCTGGAAGAGCTGCTGGCCGCGGGTCACAACGGTGCCGAATACGATGCTTGGCTCATCAACATTGGCGAAGGTGATCAATTTGGCTCGGGGTTTGTCGACATAAATCCGAACTCAAAGATTCCCGCCATGACGGACAACAGCGGGAAAACACCGCAGCGCATGTTCGAATCGGGTGCGATCATGTTGAATCTGGCCGAGAAATTCGGCGCATTCATCCCGAACGACCCAAGCCAGCGTACCGAATGTCTGTCATGGTTGTTCTGGCAGATGGGAAGCGCGCCCTATCTGGGCGGCGGTTTCGGTCATTTTTATGCCTATGCGCCGGTCAAGATCAAATATTGCATTGACCGTTTTGCCATGGAAACAAAACGTCAACTTGATGTGCTCGATCGCCACCTTTCAGACAACGAATACATGGCTGGCGAATACTCCATCGCCGATATGGCGATCTGGGCATGGTACGGTCAGCTTGTGCTGGGCCGGCTTTACGATGCGGCTGAATTCCTGGACGTCAAATCATACGAAAACGTGATGAAGTGGGCCAAGATGATTGACGCTCGCCCCGCTGTGGCCCGTGGCCGGATGGTGAACCGCGCATTTGGTGAACCTGCATCACAACTGCACGAACGTCATGATGCCAGCGATTTCGAGACCAAAACCCAAGACAAGTTAGAGAGCTGACACTCCTGCGTCCTGCCGTACCCAAAGCGGCGGGACGCTTACCTTATTGTTTTAGTCGTGAATTCCTTGCACTCCCCGGCAAAATCTGTTTCTTACAGTTTCAGTAAACTTTAACGATGCCCAGATGGAGCTCTAGAATGACTTTGACAAAATATGCTTTGACTGCTGCGCTCATGGCCACGGTCGCGATGCCAGCATTGGCCGAGGGTCAACTGAACATATACTCTTCGCGCCACTACGACACGGATGAGCGCCTTTATACCGATTTCACCGATCAAACCGGAATCACCATCAACCGGATCGAAGGCAAGGCTGACGAACTGCTGGCACGGATGCAGGCCGAGGGTGCCAATTCCCCTGCTGACGTCCTGATTACGGTCGATACAAGCCGCCTGAGCCGCGCAAAGAACATGGGGCTGTTGCAGCCCGTCGAAAGCGCCGTGCTGGAAGAACGTATCCCCGCCAACCTGCAAGACACCGACAACGACTGGTTCGGCTTTTCGCAGCGCGCCCGGATCATCTTTTACAACAAGAACAGCGTGGACGTTCCTCCCGCCAATTACATGGACCTTGCAGACCCAGCCTATAAGGGCAAGGTCTGCATTCGATCCTCAACCAACGAATACAACCAGACCCTGCTGGCCGCTATTGTAACGCATTTCGGCGAAGACAAAGCGACCGAATGGGCCGAGGGCGTTGTCGACAACATGGCGCGCGCACCGCAAGGTGGGGATACTGACCAGCTCCGCGGTCTGATCTCGGGTGAATGCGAGGTTTCCGTATCAAACAGCTATTACTTCGCGCGCGCGCTTCGTACCGACGTGAACGGCCTGTCCGATAACATCGATCAGATCGGTTGGGTCTTTCCCGATCAAGACGGCAACGGTGCCCATATGAACCTGTCGGGGGCCGGCGTCGCCGCCAATGCGCCAAACCGTGACAACGCGGTGAAGTTTCTTGAATACTTAGCCTCAGACAGTGCCCAAGCCTATTTTTCTGCAGGAAATGACGAATTCCCGGCAGTAAAAGGTGTCGAACTTGCTGAATCGGTCGCCAAGCTTGGTGAATTCAAAGCTGATGAAATCAACTTGTCAGAAGTTGCCCAGAACATTCCAACCGCACAAAAGATTTTTAACGCAGTCGGCTGGAAATAAGCAGCCGTCGTAAAAATCACGAGCGACAATGGGCCGTATCGACATTTCGTCGGTGCGGCCTTTGTGTTGGCAGTCGCTGGTGTGACAGTGACCAGCCTAGCGCTGACGTCCGACTTGTCGGCAAATCAGAATTACCGGCAGCAGCCCCATGGCAACGATCACCAAGCTGGGTACCGCCGCACCTTCCAGGCGTTCGTCGCTGGCCAAACGGTATGCTTGAACAGCCAAAGTATCATAGTTGAAGGGGCGCATGATCAGCGTCGCCGGCAATTCCTTCATTACATCGACAAAGACAATCAGCAACGCCGTCAGAAGACTCGGCGACAAGATGGGCAGGTGCACGCGACGCAGGGTGCCTACGGGTGTTTCACCCAACGACCGGGCGGCAGAATCCATATTGGTATGCACCATCGCCTGCCCGCCCTCGTACGCACCCAAGGCCGCCGCAAGAAACCGCACCAGATACGCGGTAACCAACAACCAGATTGACCCGGTTACCAATAACCCGGTCGAAACATCGAAGGTGCTGCGCATCCACGCATCCAACTTGTTGTCAAACAGGGCAAACGGCACCAATAGCCCTACCGCGATCACGCCTCCCGGAACCGCATAACCCAGCCTGGCAATATAGGCCGCCGCATTCGATATCTTACCCGGTCGCAACCGCTGAAAGAAACCGACGCACACTGCTGCCGCCACCGTCAACACGGCGGCGGTGCCCGCAAGCGTCGCAGAGTTTTTGATGAACCCCATATACCGGGGACTAAGCAGGTCCTGTTCTGAACCGATCCCCATTGAAAACAGGATGATCACCGGAAAAACCGCGCCAAGCAAGACCGGCACGCCACACGCCACGAAAGCCGAAACCGCTCGCCATCCTCGCAGTTGCACGGGTGGCATGGCCACCGCACGGCGAGAAGGGTCATGGTACTTGGCCTTGCCACGTTGCGCCCTCTCCAGCATCGCCAACAGGAGTGCAAAGCTCAGCAGACATAGGGCCAATTGTGCGGCACCGGCCCGGTCAAACAGGGAAAACCAACTTGTGTAGATACCGGTGGCAAAGGTCTGAACCCCAAAATATGCCACCGTGCCAAAATCGGCGATAGTCTCCATTACCGCCAATAACACCCCGCCCGCGATGGCTGGGCGCGCAAGGGGCAAGCTGACCTTGTAAAAGGCGACCCAAGCGCTGCTGCCCAAAGCGCGCGCCGCCAGAAATGTAGTCGCTGACTGTTGAAGAAACGCAGCACGCGCCAGCAAATACACATATGGGTAAAGCACCAGCACAAGCATCAGCGCCGCGCCACCCAGCGAACGGATTTCGGGGAACCAATAATCGCGTGGTCCCCATCCGGTCACATCGCGCAACGTTGATTGAACGATGCCGGGATGATCCAGTACGTGGGTATAGGCATAGGCCAGCACATAGGCGGGAAAGGCCAGCGGCAATACCAATGCAATCTCGAGGAACCGCACCCCGACAAACCGGGTCATCGTCACAAGCCATGCGGCACCCACCCCGACGAGAAAGGTGCCTGTGGCAACCATGACAACCAGCAACAACGTCGTGCCAGCATAGCCCAGAAGTACGGTATTCAGCAAATGCCGAACCGTTTCAGTGCCACCCATGAACGCCGCCAAAAGCACCGCAATCATCGGCAGGGCCGATATACCTGCAACAGCGATAGCGGCCGTGGCAAGCAGGCGAAGCCCGTCGCGCGGCCCTTTCGATGTAACCTTGGTCGGAAGTGGTGTCTCAATCGTCATGTGCTTGGTTTCGACTATTTTAGTCGGGAATGCCAGCACGGAGAAACACATTTTCGTCGCAGGCTTGATGCTCGTGCGGGGGTTTTCGCGAAGACCCCAAGGCGCAGCTTTTGATGTCCCTCAATCGTAGGTACGCCGGTCCTCGATCACCAAGCCGTCATTGGGCAGGCTTCCCGGCGTCGCCATGACAATGTCACCCTTGAGTTTCAGTACATCCATTACCGATTGCACGTATCTGTCGGGGTCACTGTGTTGTGCTTCGATATAAACCGTCATCAGGTCTTTTTCTTCGGCCCGGCTGGCAACGACGCGAGCTCTGGTTATTTCGGGGTGGTGCGCAACCAAAGCCGCGACCTGTTCGGGGCGCACAAACATACCCTTGATCTTGGTGGTCTGGTCGGCCCGTCCCATCCAGCCCTTGATTCGCATATTGGTGCGACCGCAAGATGACATGCCGGGCAAGACGGCGCTCAAATCTCCTGTGGCAAAGCGGATCAACGGATAGTCGGGATTGAGCGTCGTGACGACGACTTCGCCCACATCGCCCGGCGCAACCGGGATGCCCGTGCCCGGCACCACGATCTCGACGATGACATGTTCGTCGACGATCATGCCATCGGCAGCGGCGCTTTCATAGGCGATATTGCCCAGATCAGCCGTTGCATAGCTTTGCAGACAACTGATGCCGCGTTGAGCATAGTAGTCCCGCAGTGACGGGAACAAAGCGCCTCCGCCAACCGCCGCTTTGCTTATGTTCAAGGTCACGCCCATGTCATCGGCTTTTTCAAGAATGATCTTCAGGTAATCCGGCGTGCCGGCATAAGCAGTGGTGCCAATATCGCGGGCAGCCATAACTTGCAGCTCTGTCTGTCCGGTCCCGGCCGGCAATACGGCGGCACCCACCGCCTGTGCGCCTGATTCAAAGATCATTCCCGCCGGCGTCAGGTGATAGCCAAAGCAGTTGTGTACAATATCACCGGGGCCGATACCCACCGCATGCAGGAACCGCCCCATCCGCCACCAATCGGGGGCGGTCGACGACGGTTCGTAAATCGGGCCGGGTGATTGAAAGATATGGGTGAACGCATGAGCAGGCCGCGTGGTAAATCCGCCGAATGGCGATGAAAGCGCCTGTTGCTTGCCGATTTCAGATTTACGCAACACCGGTAACTTGGCGAGATCCCCGGCACTTGTCACCGACGCGGGATCGACACCATCCAAACTTCCAGCGTAACCCGATAACGCTTGAGCACGGGCAATCTGCTGCGGCAGGGCTATCGCCATATCAGCGGCACGGGTGCTGGCGCTTCGTATCTCAAGATCGTCAAAATGGGGCATCTGGGCCATATTGCTTGCTCGTCATTCATATTGGTAATCGGGCTACACGAAGCGTTCAGTCCTCAGCTCAGCCAGCGCTTGCGGCGCCGATAGCTGCGCACATCTCGAAACGATTTGCGCCCCTCATCGGACATCCCAAGATAGAACTCTTTCACATCTTGGTTTTCACGCAGATCAGCCGCAGGCCCATCCATGACCACGCGACCCGATTCCAGGATATAGCCGTAATGCGCAAAGCGCAGCGCGACGTTGGTATTCTGTTCAGCCAAAAGAAACGTCACGCCTTCTTTTTCATTGACCGACTTCACGATTTCAAAAATCTGTTCAACCAGCTGGGGTGCCAACCCCATGGAGGGCTCGTCCAGCAGGATGGTTTCGGGCCGCGACATCAATGCACGACCAATCGCGCACATCTGCTGTTCTCCACCAGACGTATACCCCGCCTGCGATTTGCGGCGTTCGTGCAGACGTGGAAAATAACTATAGACCATCTCAAGATCGCGGGCGATCGCGGCTTTGCCGTCGCTACGGGTATATGCCCCGGTCAACAGGTTTTCTTCGATGGTAAGGTGTTCGAAACAGTGCCGGCCCTCCATCACCTGCACCACGCCCCGCTTCACCATATCGGCGGGATCAGACTTATGTATGGGCACGTTGCGATACTTGATCGACCCTTTGGTAACCTCGCCCCGCTCTGAATGCAGCAGGTTCGAAATCGCTTTCAACGTGGTCGTCTTGCCCGCGCCATTGCCGCCCAGCAACGCCGTGATGCCGCCCTTGGGGACCTTCAGGCTCACGCCCTTGAGCACCAGAATGACCGAGTTATAGATCACTTCGATATTGTTGACCTCAAGAAGGGTCTCGACCTGCGCGTCGGGTGTCGGTGTGGCATCCAGCATGGGTGTCTCTTTCATAGATGGCAGTTGTCAGGATACGGCGGCGGTGCCGCCGCATCCCCATTCCCAGACTTGGCCTAGCAGCCCGGTGTAATACCGGACTCAGCTGCGAAGGCCGCTGCGTCTTCTGCAATCAGGGGCTTCAGCACGTCCTGGTCAGACTGGACATACTCGGTGATCAAGTTCCAGCTGTCCGCGGCCGCGTCCCACTGGGATACCGCAACAAGACCATTACCGCCGTGGTTTTCACACGATACGGTAAACTCGGGGCCAAAGTTCGGCAGCCCCAGCTCGGACATCTTGGCTTCGGTGATCTCAAGCGCTTCCATACCGTCGCGCATCTGTGCCGGCGTCAGGGTTTTGGTGTTGTGGATCCCCTGAGCGGTTTTCGCAGCTTCAGCAGCCAGCATCGCCGCATACAGACCCCGGTTATACAAAGCCGTACCGATCTGGTCTCCCGCACCGGCAGCCTTGCCCGCATCCACAACAAACTTCTGGATGTCCGCAAACACCGGGAAATCGTCGCCGACATTGTGGAACGTCAAGGCTTTGTAGCCATTGGCCTTGTCGCCCGCAGGGCGCACATCGTTTTCGGATCCCGACCACCAGATGCCGATGAACTGATCCATTGGATACCGGATGTTTGCCGCTTCCTGAATGGCGACCTGGTTCATCACGCCCCAGCCGTACATGATCACGTTGTCCGGCTTCTCGCGGCGGATCTGCAGCCACTGCGATTTCTGCTCCTGACCGGGATGGTCAACGGGCAGCAGGGACAATTCAAAACCGTGCTTCTTGCTCAGTTCTTCCAAGGTGCGGATCGGCTCTTTGCCATAGGCCGAATTGTGATAGACCAACGCGATTTTCTTGCCTTCAAGGCTGCCGCCATTGATGTCCAGCAGATGCTTGATCGCAACCGATGCACCGTCCCAGTAATTCGCGGGATAGTTAAAGATGTTCTTGAACACTGAACCGTCTTTCGCAGATGTACGGCCATACCCCATCGAATGAACAGGAATGCCGTCGGCGGTCGCCTTCGGGATCAACTGATAGGTAATGCCCGTCGACAGTGGCTGATACACCAGCGCACCTTCGCCCTTGGTGCTTTCATAGCACTCGACACCCTTTTCCGTGTTATAGCCGGTTTCGCATTCGATCATGCGGATCGGTTCGCCCCCGATACCGCCGTCACGTTCGTTCAACAGCGTGAAATAATCAGCATAGCCATCGGCAAACGGAATACCATTTGCCGCATAAGGCCCGGTACGATAGCTGAGCGATGGGAATACAAGCTCGGCCATGGCAGGCCCTGCGGCCAGTGCAGCGCCAAGCGCCAGTGTCGTAAGTTTCAGTTTCATCGGTGTTTCCTCCCTTAGGTATATCCGATCGTGCCGGGTTACTCCCGGTCGTCTTTTTCGGCCGTGGGTCACCCCTCCGACCTATGGTCTTTCCCTAATGCGGGAACGGCCATAATCTCAGTTTCTCCTTCGCCACCCGCCACAATTGCGCAAGGCCATGGGGTTCCGCGATCAGAAACACGATAATCAGCCCCCCAACGATAACAAGCTGCAAATGCGCGACGATATCGGTCGGCCAGCCCAACCAGTCAACGCCGACAATTTTCAAGGCAACCGGCAACAAGACCAGAAACGCGGCACCTGCGAAGCTACCGAAAATGGACCCCAGACCGCCGATGATAATCATGAACAGCACCAGGAATGACTTTTGGATGCCAAACACCTCGCCGACCTCCACCGCACCAAGGTAGATGGCGAAAAACAGCGCCCCCGAGATACCGATGAAAAAGGAGCTGACCGCAAACGCCGTCAACTTGGCACGCAGCGGGTTCACACCGATGATTTCCGCCGCAATATCCATATCCCGGATCGCCATCCATTTGCGCCCCATGGACCCTCGCGTCAAATTGCGCGCGACATAGGCGCTGGCAATCACGAACATCAGACAAAAAAGATACGTCGCCCACGCCTGCGTATTCGGCCCGGAGATCTCGATCCCGAAAAAGGTCCGCTCAGGTGCGCTGATCTGCCCAGACGCCGAATAGTTGTAGAACCACGGCACGCGGTTGAACAGCCACACCAGAAAAAACTGCGCCGCCAATGTCGCCACCGCAAGATAGAACCCCTTGATCCGCAACGACGGCAACCCAAAGATCACACCGACAAGGGCTGTGATCAGCCCAGATAACAGGACAAGGATTACCATGCTGACATCGGGAAAGCTGGTCATCAATTTATAGCAGGCGTAGGCACCCACCGCCATGAAACCGCCGGTACCCAAGCTGACCTGCCCGCAATACCCGACGAGTATATTCAATCCGATCGCGGCGATCGCATAGATCAAAAACGGCAGGAAAAGCGAATTTACCCAGTAGTCGTTGATAAAAAAGGGGATGATGACGATAGCAGTGAACAACACAAGATAATAACGGTACCGATCAAACTTGATCGGAAACGTTTGGCTGTCCTCAGGATATGAGGTGCTGAAATCCCCGGCTTCACGATAGAACATTCAAACTGCCCCCTGCTTCCAGATGGTAAAAAATCCCGGGGTCCGGGGCAGCGCCCCGGTCCGCCGATGGCAAAGATCACACCCGTTCAATGATCTTCTCCCCGAACAAGCCCTGCGGGCGGAACACCAGGAAAATAAGCGCCAGCATGTAAGCGAACCAATTTTCGGTGGCCCCGCCAAGAAAGGGTGCTCCGATCAAGAATTCGAACAGCTTCTCGCCCACCCCGATGATTAAACCGCCGACAATGGCCCCGGGAATAGATGTGAACCCGCCGAGCATCAGCACCGGCAACGCCTTGAGCGCGATCAACGACAACGAAAACTGCACGCCAGATTTGGTCCCCCACATGATCCCCGCGACAAGGGCGACAAAACCCGCCAGCGACCATACCAATATCCAGATAAAATTCAGCGACACGCCCACCGATAGCGCAGCCTGATGATCATCGGCGACGGCCCGCATCGCGCGCCCCTGTTTGGTGTATTGCGCGAACATCACCAGAATGATCACCAGCAAAGCCGCGATGATACTGGCAACGATATCAAGGTTATCGATGAAGAAACCGTAGCCCAAAGAGTTGAACGTCGTGTCGTCGATCCATGTATTGATCCCTTGTGGCAGCCCGACATCAATCGATTTGATGTCGGACCCCCACATCAGGTCCCCCACCCCCTCGAGAAAGTAGGCCAACCCGATTGTCGCCATGAACAAGATGATAGGTTCCTGCCCGACCAGATGCCTGAACACCAACCGCTGCACCGCATAGGCCAACCCGATCATCACCACCATCGTCAGCAAGATCGCCAGAAACGCCGGCGCATTCCATCCAAAATAATGTACATCGGTCCCGAACACCGCATTGATCAGATGGCTAAAGGGCACCTGGCCGTCGATGATCCCTGCCAACGTCAGCGCCGCGAAAAGCGCCATCACGCCTTGGGCATAATTGAAAATACCCGATGCCTTATAGATCAAAACAAAGCCCAGTGCGACCAGCGCATAAAGCACCCCGGCCATCAGACCATTCGCGGTCACTTCTAGCGCAAAGGCCAGTTGCTCAGGCATATCAGACCCTCCCCATCCCAAATCCAGTGGCAAAATCAGTCATGTGCAACCCCCAGATAAGCGTCGATAACATCTTGGTTGTTGCGCACCTCATGGGGTGTGCCATCGCCGATCTTCTTGCCGTAATCCATCACGACCACCCGGTCGCTCAAATCCATGACGACGCCCATGTCATGTTCGATCAATGCGATGGTGGTGCCGAATTCATCGTTCACGTCCAGAATAAAGCGGCTCATGTCCTCTTTTTCCTCGACATTCATCCCCGCCATCGGCTCATCCAGCAACAAGATCGACGGCTCCGCCGCCAACGCGCGCGCCAGTTCCACCCGCTTCTTCAACCCGTATGACAGACGCGACACCGGCGTCTTGCGGATCGCCTGAATTTCAAGGAAGTCGATGATCTTTTCAGCGACCTCGCGGTTTTCGGTCTCTTCGCGCTCCGCCTTGCCCTTCCAGATCGACTGCCAGAACATGCCGATTTTCATGTTGGTCAAACGTCCGGTCATGACATTGTCAAGCACGCTCATTCCTTCGAACAACGCGATGTTCTGAAATGTCCGGGCGATCCCCTGCTGCGCAACCTCATAGGGTTTCATCGGCGCGCGACGGCTTCCTTGATACCAGACCTCGCCATCCTGAGGCACGTAAAAACCGCTGATCACATTCAACATCGATGACTTGCCAGCCCCGTTCGGGCCAATAATTGCACGGATTTCGCCCTGGCGAATATCAAAGGAAATATCCTTGATCGCTTCGACACCACCAAACCGCAATGTGATATTCTTCATCTCCATCACGACCGGTCCGATCTGGCGACCATCCGCAGTGACGTAACCGTCGGCCAAATCGTTCATGCCACACCTTCTTTCCAAATGGTCTTAAAATCCACTGCCCTACAGCAGCGTGCGTTTGCGCCGGTTATGGGGATCATCCTCATTCCGCCGCCATCTTCCGGGTATCCGCGAAAACCTTGGCGTCGCGTACCTCTAGCGTCGCCGCGATCGACCCTTTGCGTCCGTCTTCATAGGTCACTTCCGTCACGGTGCTTACCGACGTCGACCCGTCATACAGCGCGCTGATGATATCCGCGAATTTCTCGCCAATGATTTTGCGACGCACCTTGCGTGTACGGGTCAGTTCACCGTCGTCCGCGTCCAGCTCTTTGTGCAGCACGACGAACCGGTGCACCTGACATCCCGACAACATCTCGTCCTCGGCGATCGAGGCGTTGACGGCTTCCACATGACCTTGAATCGTGTCCATTACCTGCGGGTGCCGGGCCAGTTCCTGATAGGATGCATAGCCGATGTTATTGCGCTCGGCCCAGTTGCCCACCGCCGTCAGGTCGATGTTAATAAAGGCTGTGCACGCGTCCAATCCATTGCCGAACACGACAACTTCAAGGATATTTGGAAAGAATTTAAGCTTGTTTTCTACATACTTGGGTGCAAACAGGCTGCCGTCCGCCATGTGCCCGACATCCTTGGCCCGGTCGATAATCCGCAAGTGCCCGGTATCTTGCTCAACAAATCCCGCATCTCCGGTAGCCACCCAGCCTTCGGCGTCCTTGGTGTCTGCGGTGCTTTCGGGGTTCTTGTAATATTCAACGAACACGCCCGGCGAACGGTAAAAGACCTCTCCGCTGTCAGCAATCTTGAGCTCGACACCGGGGCAAGCCACACCAACCGTGTCACTGCGCACCTCACCATCGGGCTGAGCGGTGATAAAGACAGTTGCCTCGGTCTGACCGTAGAGCTGCTTGAGGTTGATGCCAAGCGACCGATAGAAATCGAAAATCTCGGGGCCGATTGCCTCGCCAGCGGTATAACCGACCCTCACCCTGCTCAGGCCGAGAGTGTTTTTCAGCGGGCCATAGATCATCAGCTCGCCCAAAGCGTATTTGGCGCGGTCCATACTGCTGACCGGGCGGCCATCCAGAATATCCGGCCCGACCTTGCGGGCATGCGCCATGAACTTGTCGAACAACCACTTCTTGAAACGGCTCGCGTCTTCCATGCGGATCATGACGTTGGTCAGTTGCGTTTCAAAGACCCGTGGGGGCGCAAAGTAATACGTCGGCCCGATTTCGCGCAGATCCACGTGCATGGTATCTGCGGACTCGGGGCAATTGGTGCAAAACCCAACCCACAGGGCCTGCCCCACCGAAAAGATGAAATCACCGACCCAAGCCATCGGGAGATAGGCCAGGATGTTATCGGTATGGCGCAGATTATCGAAGGCAGAGGAAGATTTGGCGGTTTCGATGATGTTGCGGTTGCTCAGAACGACACCCTTGGGCTTGCCGGTCGTACCCGAGGTATACAGCATCACGCCGATGCTGTCGTAATTCAGCTTGGCCTGACGGGTCTCCAGTTCTTTGATATGCACGTCACGATTCTCGCGCCCGAGCTCCTGAACGGCACGGTACTGGTCCAAAGCGCTGTGGTCGTATTTCCGAAGGCCACGGGGATCAAGATAGATGATGCGCTCGAACTGGCTCAACTGGTCCTGTACTTCCAGTACCTTATCAACCTGTTCCTGATCGCCGGCAACAACGAAGCGGGCACCGCAGTGGTCCAGCACATAGGCCATCTCTTCCGCATTGGCATCCTGATAGAGCGGCACAGGTACCGCCCCGACCATCTCGGCGGCCATCATGGCCCAATACAGATAGGGGCGATTGCGTCCGGATATCGCGATGAAATCGCCTTCGTTTACGCCAAGCTCCAGAAAACCAAGCGCGAGGGCTTCGACCTCCTCTCGGGTTTGCGCCCAGGTCCAGCTTTGCCAGATGCCATATTCCTTTTCACGGTACGCTGGGGCGTTCGCGAATTGCTTTGCATTACGATGCAACAGCGCCGGAACG
>TARA_R110000850_G_scaffold72640_2_pt1 | contig 12783 bp, 8 predicted proteins | sample TARA_R110000850 | Tara Oceans TARA_R110000850 (sample SAMEA4397586) | marine metagenome | biome: Polar Biome; feature: [SRF] surface water layer (ENVO:00010504); material: water (ENVO:00002006), including particulate matter (ENVO:01000060) such as... | depth 5 m | reverse complement strand
CAAAGCAGTTTGCGCGAACTTGGGGTGACATTGGGCGAAGTTTTTCGCGGCGCGGCCCCGTTTGCGATTATTATGGCAGCGACTCTGGTGGCGCTTGTTTTTATACCGCAAATTGCAACTGGCCTCTTGGGCCGATGAAACGACAAGGTGACGACATGCAACTGATTGATCTCTCTCGCCCACTGGAAAACACCGAATTCGCCGACCCGCCCGGACTGGCCCCGAAGATCACCTATTTTTCCCATGCCGAAACCGCCGATCAGATGTTGCAATTTTTCCCGTCTGTGCAGGCTGACCAGCTCCCCGGCGGAGAAGGCTGGGCTGTCGAACAGATTACCTTATCCACGCATAATGGCACACACCTAGATGCACCCTATCATTTTCATTCGACCATGAACGGCGGGGAACGGGCAATTACAATCGATGAAGTTCCTTTGGAATGGTGCATCGGTCGCGGCGTCAAATTGGATTTTCGCCACTTCCCTGACGGTCATGTCGTGACGGCCACAGAGATGGCAGCCGAATTTGATCGGATCGGGCATGACCTGAGCCCCGGCGACATCGTCTTGGTCAACACCGCCGCAGCCGAAAAATACGGCACGCCCGAGTATGTGCCAACGGGCTGCGGGATTGGACGAGCGGCCACCAATTGGCTGACCGAACGCGGCATGCGGGTTTGTGGAACCGATGCATGGAGCTGGGACGCCCCATTTATCCACACCGCAAAAAAAGTTAGCGAAACCGGGGATGCCGGGCTGATCTGGGAAGGCCATCGCGCCGGGATGGATCGCGGATACTGCCACATGGAAAAGCTCGCAAACCTTGATCAACTGCCGGACACAGGTTTCGAGGTGCAGTGCTTTCCGGTCAAGATCAAGGCCGCATCCGCAGGGTGGTGTCGCCCAGTAGCGATCATTCGGGACGCCGCCGTTTGACTAGAGCGGCGCATGGTAAGCCCGGTTCCCGAAAACGCGCCCCGCTCCGGCCAAGCCAGACCGGGGCAGCACCGTCAGGCGTCATAGCCTGGATTGGTCCGCTTTAGTTTGCGCATCAAACCCGGCCAAACCAGGTTGTCACCTGATCCCGGTGTAAATGCCCCCGAGGCTTGGCTCGCTACCAGATCCGCCATCTCTTGGGTTTCTTCATGCAGATGCTCTTCTCCGCCAGCAGCCTGAGCGAAAATTTGTGTCTTGCAAGCGTTCTCCAGGAAGTACATGCGCAGGAATGCCAAGGCACAATTCGGCCCCACGGTCAGTGTGCCATGATTGCGCAGCATCAACAGGCTCTTGTCGCCGATGTCATCGACGATCCTTTCCCGCTCATCCAGATTCAGCGCGATCCCCTCGTAGTCGTGATAGGCAAGGTCGTTATTCACGATCATCGAAAACTGTGTGTAGCGTCGCAACCCGCCCTTTTGCACGGATACCGCCACTCCGTAAGGGGTATGAACGTGGATCACGCACCCCGCATCGTGACGTGCCGCGTGAATGGCAGAATGGATGGTAAAACCTGCCGGGTTGATGAAATACGGGGTTTCTTGACAAATGTTGCCGTCCAGATCGATTTTCACCAAGGCAGACGCGGTCATTTCGTCAAACATCAACCCATAAGGGTTGATCAAAAAGCGTTCCTGCCCGTTCTCATCCGGCAGCCGGGCGGATATGTGGGTAAACACAAGGTCGGTCCAGCCATGCATGGCGCACAACCGATACGTTGCGGCAAGTTCGCAGCGCAACTTCCATTCTTCGGCTGACACCTTATCCTTAAGGCTTGGCAGGTCTACAGGATCAGGGATATCAAACCCCGTCGCCCGCTGCATTGCAGATTGATCATTCATTAAATTTACCCTCCCTAGGTTGCAGGCACTATAGCGCGAGATAACCTTGTGCTGGCAACCCGGAATAGACCGCATAGTTTAGACGAAACTGTAAATTCTAGCCGCCTTCGATGCGCGAGAGGTGGATATTTCAATTTAAGTGTACTATCGCATACCAAACTTCAGGAAAGGCTTGAAACTATGTCTGACACCACCACTCCCGACATCATCTACACGCAGGTTGATGAGGCCCCCGAGCTGGCGACATATTCGCTGCTGCCGATTATCCGCAGCTTTGCTGGTGCCGCCGGCGTTTCTGTCGGCACTCGCGACATTTCATTGGCGGGACGGATCTTAGCTGCCTTCCCCGAAGCGCTGACGGATGAGCAAAAGCAGTCGGATGATCTGGCTATTTTGGGACAACTGGTAAAGTCTGCGGACGCCAACATCATCAAGCTCCCCAACATTTCCGCCTCTGTGCCGCAGTTGGTAGCCGCGATCAAGGAATTGCAATCTCAAGGGTATGGCCTGCCCGATTACCCCGAAGCACCCAGCAACGACGCAGAAAAGAAGACCCGCGCCGCCTATGACGCGATCAAAGGGTCGGCTGTGAACCCCGTTCTGCGCGAAGGCAACTCTGACCGCCGCGCGGCAAATGCAGTCAAGAAATATGCGATGGCAAACCCACATTCGATGGGGACATGGTCAAAGGATAGTAAAACCAAGGTGTCTTCGATGTCGGGCGGTGATTTCTTTTCGAACGAGAAATCCGTGACGTTGGCCGATGCCCAGGCAGGTGCGGCCAAGATCGTTCACATTGCAGCCGATGGCGCTGAAACTGTGCTAAAGGATGGCGTGACCCTTCCTGCCGGGACCGTGGTCGATACAACGTTCATGTCAGCCAAGGCGCTCGACACGTTTTTGGCCAAGCAGATCGAAGAAACCAAAGCCGAAGGCACGCTGTTCTCGCTGCATATGAAGGCGACGATGATGAAGGTCTCTGATCCGATCATCTTTGGTCACGCAGTACGCGAATTTCTCAAACCGGTGTTCGAGAAATATGGCGAGGAGCTTGAAGCCGCTGGCGTGAATCCAAACGCCGGGATCGGTGACATGATGGAGCGGATCAAGGACAACGCCGAGATCAAGGACGCGGTCAAAGCGGCAATGGATGAACGCCCGCCGATGTATATGGTGAATTCGGACAAAGGGATCACCAACCTGCACGTGCCATCCGACGTGATCATCGACGCATCGATGCCCGCGCTGATCCGTGCCGGTGGCAAAGGCTGGGGCCCCGACAACAAGGAACACGACACCAACTGCGTGATCCCCGACAACTCATATGCTCCGGTCTATGACGAAACCATCAAATACTTCAAGGAAACCGGCGCGCTGGACCCAACCACCTCGGGCACTGTGCAGAACATCGGTTTGATGGCGCAAAAGGCCGAGGAATACGGGTCGCACCCCACCACATTCGAGATCCCCGCTGACGGCACCGTGAAAATGATCGCCGCCAATGGCGACGTGATTTCCGAGCACAGCGTCGAGGCGAACGACATCTGGCGCGCGGCCTCGGCCCGCAAGGCCCCGATCGAGGACTGGGTGCAGCTGGCCATCGACCGTCAGAAAGCCGAAGGCTGCGAGGCGATCTTCTGGCTGGACGAGAACCGCGCCCACGACGCAGAGCTGATCTCCTATGTGAAGCCGATCCTTGAAGCCAAGGGCGTGGCCGACAAGTTCCAGATCATGTCCCCCGCCAAGGCCACGCGCCAAACGCTTGAGACGATCCGCAAGGGCGAAAACTCCATCGCGATTACCGGCAACGTGCTGCGCGACTATCTGACCGACCTGTTCCCCATTCTCGAACTGGGCACCTCGGCCAAGATGCTGTCGATCGTGAAACTGATGCAGGGCGGCGGCCTGTTCGAGACCGGTGCAGGCGGGTCTGCCCCCAAGCACGTGCAGCAGCTGGTCGAGGAAAATCATCTGCGGTGGGATTCCTTGGGCGAATTCAGCGCATTGGGTGAAAGCCTGAAATTCCTTGCTGATCAGAAAAACAACGAAAAGGCCCGTATTCTGGGCAAGGCCGTGGATGCAGCCACGCAAGGTATTCTCGACAATAATAAATCACCCTCGCGCAAGGTAGGCGAACCCGACAACCGCGCCAGCCATTATTATTTCGCGCTGTACTGGGCCGAAGCTTTGGCGTCTCAGACCGACGATGCCGCGATGGCGAAGCATTTCGCGCCCATCGCAGAAAAGCTGGCGACCAATGAAAGCAAAATCTTGGAAGAACTTGCCGCGGTACAAGGCAAACCGGTGGATCTTGGTGGATATTATCACTCCGACCCAGCCAAAACCGAAGCGGTGATGCGCCCCTCGGCGACGCTGAACGCGATAATCGATTAAGCGGACCGGCTCCGCCCCCTGATGAAACGGGGCGGGGCCATCACACATCAAACCGCGATCGGGAACCGCCCGGCGAAGTTACCCGGGTCAAGTAACCTCTTGGTTGATACTTACCCCCAGACATTCTATCGAGATTACATCGCTATAAAATCCATTTCGATTAGGACGTTCCGATGACCAAGCCGCTTTCCAAAGTTACCCCAAACACGTGGGAGTTTCTGCGCGACCCGATGATCGCACCGACCGGATTTCGCGAATACGACGCGCGCTGGCAATATCCAGAGGCGATCAATCTTCCCGGTATGACCGCACTGGGTCTTGGCTTGGGAACGCAGATGCAGCAACGCGGGATAGAACCCGTAATTGCGGTTGGAAACGATTACAGGGATTACTCCCTGTCGATAAAAAACGCCCTGATACTTGGCCTTATCCAGGCTGGCATCCATGTCAAGGACATCGGTCCCTGCCTTTCGCCCATGGCTTATTTCGCGCAATTCCACCTGGATGCGCCTGCGGTTGCGATGGTCACGGCGTCGCATAACCCCAATGGCTGGACCGGCGTCAAGATGGGCTTTGAACGCCCGCTGACCCACGGGCCGGATGAAGTGTCCGAACTGCGTGACATCGTCCTTGAGGGGCGTGGTACACCGCGTGAGGGGGGCAAGTATGAATTCGTCGAAGGTGTGCGCGAAGCGTATCTGGATGACCTGATCGGTGACTTCAAAATGACCCGCAAGCTCAAGGTAGTGTGCGCCACGGGCAACGGCACCGCATCGGCCTTCGCACCCGAACTATTCCGTCGCTTGGGGGTAGAGGTGGTCGATAGCCACAATACGCTGGATTACACTTTCCCGCATTACAATCCGAACCCCGAAGCGATGGAAATGCTGCACGACATGTCTGCGTCCGTGAAAGCGTCGGGCGCGGATTTCGCGTTGGGCTTTGATGGCGACGGTGACCGCTGCGGTGTGGTCGATGACGAAGGCGAAGAGATTTTCGCCGACAAGATGGGTGTGATTATGGCACGAGACCTTTCGGGCATCTACCCCAACAGCACCTTTGTGGCCGACGTGAAATCAACCGGGTTGTTTGCTTCCGATCCGGTCTTGCGCGCCAATGGTGTGACCGCAGACTACTGGAAAACTGGTCACAGTCACATGAAACGCCGGGTCAAGGAATTGGGCGCGTTGGCAGGTTTTGAAAAGTCCGGGCACTACTTTCTGGCGGAACCGATCGGGCGCGGCTATGACTGCGGCATGCGTGTCGCGGTCGAGGTCTGCAAACTGATGGACCGCAACCCCGACATGAAAATGTCGGACCTGCGTCGTGCCCTGCCGCACACGTTTTCGACGCCTACCATGTCACCCTATGCATCGGACGAAGATAAATACCACATTCTCGACCGGATCGTTGCCAAGTTGAAAGACGTGACCGAACTGGGCGGCCGCCCGGTGAAAGAGGTCGTGGCGGTTAACGGCGCGCGGGTCATATTGGACAACGGCAGCTGGGGGCTGGTGCGTGCTTCGTCGAACACTCCGAACCTGGTGGTGGTCTGCGAAAGCGCGGACTCAGAGGCCGAATTAAGAGCGATATTTGCCGATCTCGACGCGGTCATCAGAACAGAACCGGATGTTGGTGAATACGATCAAACCTTCTGATCTGGTGCGCGGCTGCCCCAACGCCGTGTTCCGTTCTGACATGCTCGTTAAACGGTACGTGCCGCGGTTGTAACTGGCTCGAGGCACGTAAACTCTATGACAATAATGCCGGGAATATCTATGACCAAACGCGCCCTTATCACCGGCATCACCGGCCAAGACGGGTCCTATCTGGCGGAATTCCTGCTGGAAAAGGGATATGAGGTTCACGGGATCAAGCGGCGGTCTTCGTCGCTTAACACCCAACGGATCGACCACATTTATCAGGATCCGCACGAGGCCAATCCAAAGCTGCGCTTGCATTATGGCGACCTGACCGACAGTTCGAACCTGACGCGGATCATCAGCGAAGTGCAGCCGGACGAGGTCTATAACCTTGGCGCACAAAGCCATGTCGCGGTAAGCTTCGAGTCACCGGAATACACCGCTGACGTCGATGCCAACGGGACTTTGCGCCTGCTCGAAGCAATCCGTTTTCTGGGGCTGGAAAAAAAGACCCGCTTTTACCAAGCATCAACTTCTGAGCTTTATGGCTTGGTGCAGGAGACACCACAGACCGAAACGACACCCTTCCACCCGCGCAGCCCCTATGCCGTGGCCAAGATGTACGCCTACTGGATCACGGTAAACTACCGCGAGGCGTATGGCATGTACGCCTGCAATGGCATTTTGTTTAATCACGAATCCCCGCGCCGGGGTGAAACCTTTGTGACGCGCAAAATCACGCGCGGGCTGGCGAATATCGCCCAAGGCTTGGAAAACTGCCTGTATATGGGCAATATCGACGCGCTGCGCGATTGGGGGCACGCCAAGGATTACGTGCGCATGCAGTGGATGATGCTGCAACAGGATGTGCCCGATGATTTCGTAATCGCGACCGGTGTTCAATATTCTGTGCGCCAGTTCATCACCTGGTCGGCAGCCGAACTGGGGATCACGCTGCGGTTCGAGGGCAAAGGTATCGATGAACGCGCGATCGTGGATAGCGTAGACGGTGACAATGCCCCTGCCGTCAAACCGGGCGATGTGGTGATGCGCATTGATCCGCAGTATTTTCGCCCCGCCGAGGTGGAAACCCTGCTTGGGTCGCCTGCGAAGGCCAAGGAGAAGCTGGGCTGGGAGCCGCAGATCACCACGCAGGAAATGTGCGCAGAGATGGTGGCCAATGACCTCAAGATCGCGCGACGTCATGCGCTGTTGAAAGAACACGGGCTGGATCTGCCGATCGCGCTTGAGAATGGATAAGCCTATGGGCAAGATTTATATCGCGGGGCATCGCGGCATGGTCGGCAGTGCGATTTTGCGTCAACTCCAGGCACGCAACAACGCAGGCGGGGCGCTGACCCTGATCACCCGCACCCATGCCGAACTGGACCTGACCGATCAAGCGGCCGTACGCGACTTTATGGCCGCTGAAGCACCCGACGTGGTGATCCTGGCCGCTGCGCGTGTAGGTGGCATTATGGCCAACAATACCTACCCCGCTGATTTCATTTACGATAACCTGATGATTGAATGCAATGTAATCCATCAGGCCTTTGCCGCCGGGGTGAAGCGGCTATTGCAATTGGGCAGCTCGTGCATCTATCCGCGGAACGCACCCCAACCCATGGCGGAAGACGCGCTGCTGACCGGCGTGCTGGAACCGACCAATGAACCCTATGCCATCGCAAAAATCGCCGGCATAAAGCTTTGCGAAAGCTATAATCGGCAATATGGTGTCGATTACCGATCGGTGATGCCGACGAACCTGTATGGGCCTGGCGATAATTTTCATCCGCAGAACAGCCATGTCCTGCCCGCCTTGATCCGGCGCTTTCACGAGGCCGCGCAGGATGACTTGGACGAGGTCGTGATCTGGGGCACCGGGACCCCTAAAAGGGAATTCCTGCATGTGGACGATATGGCAGAAGCCTCATTGTTCGTGCTCGACTTGCCAAAGGACATCTATGCGGCCAACACCCAGCCCATGCTGAGCCATATCAACGTAGGTACCGGTCGCGACGTAAGTATTGGAGCCTTGGCGCAGATGGTCGCCGACGTTACGGGTTTCAAAGGCAACCTGGTGTTCGACACCTCAAAGCCCGATGGCACGATGCGCAAGCTGATGGATGTGTCCCGTCTAACCGATATGGGGTGGCGCGCGCGGATCGACCTGAAGGAAGGGTTGCAGGAAACCTACAACTGGTTCTTGCGCCAAGAAACCATTCGATCCTAGGGCGATACATTTTCGTTAGTATAAAATTAGAATAATTTAGACTAAGGTCCTTTTCATGATCCATCCCATTCTCCTCTGCGGTGGTTCCGGTACACGTCTGTGGCCGCTGTCGCGCAAATCCTATCCCAAGCAGTTCGCCAAACTTATGGGGGATGAAAGTCTGTTCCAAGCCTCTGCCCGCCGCCTGTCCGGTGACGGGTTTGCGGCCCCGGTCGTGGTCACGGGCGATTCGTTTCGCTTTATTGTGACAGAGCAATTGGCGCAAATTGAACTGGCCGCCCAGGGGATCCTAATTGAACCCGAGGGACGCAATACCGCGCCGGCGATCCTTGCCGCTGCGATGTGGGTCGCCAAATCCGATCCGCAGGCACTGATGCTCGTGGCACCCTCGGATCATGTCATTCCCGATACCGACGCGTTTGCGCAGACTGTTCAAGCCGCCGTGCCGCGTGCACAAGCAGGCGATCTGGTGACCTTTGGCATCACACCGACGCGCGCCGAAACGGGATATGGCTACCTGGAACTCGCTGCAGATGCCGATGCGGGCGCGAAGACGCCCCAAACGCTGGCGCGGTTTGTTGAAAAACCTGATGCCAGCCGCGCCGCGGATATGCTCGTTGCAGGAAATTTTCTTTGGAATGCCGGAATTTTCCTGTTCACGGCCCAAGCGATCATCGCTGCCTACCAGACCCATGTGCCTAATCTGATCGATGCCGTGACCGCCGCGTTGGGCGGGGCAAATTCCGACCTTGGCTTTACCCGGCTGGATGCAGCGGCATGGGAAAAAGCGGATGATATTTCCGTCGATTATGCGATCATGGAAAAGGCCGACAATCTGGCCGTGATGCCGTTTGGCGCGGGATGGTCCGATCTGGGCGGGTGGGACGCGGTGTGGCTGGAAACCGGCCCCGATGCACAAGGTAACGTATGCTCTGACAACGCCACAGCAATCGATTGCGCCGATACCTTGCTGCGGTCAGAGACCGAAGGAGTGCAGCTGGTCGGAATCGGGCTTGATAACATCATCGCTATCGCGATGGGCGACGCTGTCTTGGTCGCTGACAAATCCCAAGCGCAACGCGTCAAAGAAGCTGTCGATGCTCTCAAGGCACGCGGTGCCTCGCAAGCGGTTCAACTGCCTCGGGATTATCGCCCGTGGGGCTGGTATGAAAGCTTGGTCATCGGCGCACGGTTTCAGGTGAAACGGATCGTGGTGAACCCTGGTGCGGCGCTGAGCTTGCAAAGCCATCACCACCGGTCGGAACATTGGATCGTGGTCGAAGGCACCGCGAAAGTTACCGTGGATGATGAAGTAAAGCTCGTCGGTGAAAATCAGTCCGTCTATATCCCGCTTGGGGCTATTCACCGGATGGAAAACCCCGGAAAAGTTCCCATGGTCTTGATCGAAGTGCAGACCGGCAGCTATTTTGGTGAGGATGATATCATCAGGTATGAAGATATTTACGCCCGCAGGTAGAAACCTCTGATCAAAGGCGCTGCGATACCGCAGCGTCAATGCCAAGTTTACCTGTTGGTGCAATGGCTTGTGGACGCGCTTCACGCACCCCCACCTAACGGTGGGGAATATCGCCAATTTTTAACCTGCGATGTCAGCCTGATTGTCTGCAAGGCGTGAATGCCACGCGGTGTGTGTGTCCTTCCAGATGTCTGGAAGGTCACTTACGCATTCGTGTACCCTGCTCATGTCCCCGTTTTTACAGCCCGCCTCAATGTCTCTGAGCTGCGAGTGTAGACGTACCGCGCCAAACATCCCAGAAACCCCAGCCATATCATGCGCCTTTGCCTGTATATCGGCAGTCTCGCGTGTCTTCATCAGTTCGGGCAGAGCATCTTCAATTCGGGCTACCAATGTAGCAATTCTATCTGTCAGCTTTGCATGGCCCAACACCTCAAAAAGTTCGTTCACCTGGCTTTCGTTCAGCAATGGCACGGCTGCTTCGTGATCCTTTGTGATCGATTGGTCGCCAAGCTGGCTTTCGTCACGAGCGGCCAAAATCAACGTTTCAAGAGCGTTACTCAGCTTCTTGGTGTTAAGAGGTTTTTGTAAAAATCCTCTCATCCCTGCTGAAATGAATTCTTCTTTTTCCGTCGGAAGAGCATGCGCAGTCACTGCCATGATGGGTGTGTCAACGTTGGGGCCGGCACCCGCCAAGATTGCTCTCGTCGCTTGGAGCCCGTTGACGCCTGGCATTGATATATCCATCAGGATAGCGTCAAACTTTTGGTCTGTCGCGATGTTGATGGCCTCTTGGCCACCAATGGCTAACGTGACGGCATGCCCAAGCCTTTGCAGCATTGCCTTTATCAGGTCGCGATTGATTTCATTGTCATCCACGGCCAATAGGTTCATAGGCGGCAACCGATGTAGGTGCGGGTCGCGTGATGTAGGGGTATCAGTCTTTATTGGTGCCATGGTTGTCACCGGCAGACGAACCACAAAACGTGCTCCTTTAGAGGGTTCGGAATGGCACGTTACATCACCGCCAAGGCGAAGCACCAGGCGGCGAACGATTCCCAACCCAAGCCCCGTCCCCCCCGTGTGCCGCTCGTATCTGCTATCCAACGACACATAATCTTCAAAGATACGTTGAATATCGTGCTGTGATATTCCCGGCCCATTATCCGCAACCTCTAGCTGTAATATCGTATCGTCACCGGAGCTTTTCTTATACGTGGCATGCAGGGTGACATCATCGTCCGGGCCAAACTTTATCGCATTGCTGATCAAATTAACCAAAATCTGTTGAATCGCGCGTGGGTCGGTCAAGATCAGGCGATCGTTCAAGCCGGTTTTCTTTAATCGCAACCGGGTCCCTGACATCTTGGCGAGCGGTTTCATCGTTTCGAGAATGCCCATGGCCAGCGCAGAAATATCGCAGGCTTGCAGCTCTAGATCGCTGGTATCCGCTTCACTCCGCTCAATCGCGAGTACGTCATCAATATGGCCCAAAAGAATGTCGCCTGATGTCAATGCTGCGTCGATGAAACGTTGCTGCTCCGCATCAAGGCGGCCATCATTCAGCAAGTGTATGGCTGACAGGACACCGTTCAATGGGGTTCGCATTTCATGACTCATCATGGCGAAGAAACGTGATTTTTCCCGATACGCAACCAGTGCGTCATCGCGGGCCCGGATGATCTCCTCCTCTTTTTGACGTTTATCTGTTATATCACGGATATAAGTGACAAAAACCGGTGCATCGTCCGACTGCGTCAAAGAAACTGAGATTTCTACTGGAAAAATTTGACCGGCGCCGCTCATCATCTCAAATTCGTGCCTGCTTGTCCCCGTAACACGGGCAAGACCGATCTCGCGAAATGTGTCAAGGTCAAGGTCAAGGCTGTGTGGCGTTCCAGATTCCGGCGGCAGCAAAAGCTCTATGAAGTTTTTCCCTAACGCAATCTCCCGCGAGATCCCGAAAATTGCCTCTGCCGATCCGTTGAAATCAAGAATTTCACCTTCATCCGAAACCACGACAACGGCGTCCAAAGACGCCCTTAACGTTGTCGCCAATCGCAGATGGTTTTCTTCTGCTGCACGGGACGTTCTGTTTAACACAATCGCCTGACGCGATAATCGAATGGTCATCGCGATCAAAGCGCTTATGACGATCAGTGCCAGCAAAAGCAGCATCTCGATCAGTTGGACAATCTGCTCCCGTTCCGCCTCGGACGCCGCGGCTGCGAATGAGATTGACGCAAGACCGATTTGCCGGGGGAGCCGTTCAATGGTCTGGAGAGCGAATTGTAATTCGCTCAGTCTACTGAACAGCTGCGCATCGGGGCTGTCTATGATCGGGACTTGAGCGTCAAGAACACGACGTAACCTTTCGGTTTCGGCGCTTAGCTCGCCAACATCCTGTACGCGGGCGGCAACTTGGGCCCGACTGTAAAAGATGTCAAAGCGCTTCCTCAGATTGGTAAGCGCCGGTCTGGTACCTGATCGCGCATCATCCAAAGCCCTCTCCAGCTTTAGGAAGTCGGTTTCAAGCTGTGAATACACCCACTCTGCATGATCTTGATGGGCGCTTCCCAACGCACCTACCCGGTTCCACACACTAAAAGCAAGGTAACTGGCCACTGCGAGACCGGCAAACAACGCCAATGCAAGGGTGCGCCTGACCCACAGGCGCTGCAGGCGATGCAATGTGCGATTTGCCATCAAAGTTCCTGTGCCATAGGTTTATTTGACCGCAATCCGATCCATCTGCCATATCGACCGGCTGTAGATTGTTTCGGTTTTATACGATGGGTTGTTATCATAGGGGTAAACGATCCAAAGTGGGCCTTTACCGCGGCGCGACATTAAGGACCCGTTCAAAAGGTAAGCAACAATTGGACCATCGACGGTTGCGTCCGATACGGGCAAGGTCACAGAATAGTCGTTAATCGCAGTTGCTTCAATCTCACCCTCGGTTACGTCCAGTTTATCCAAAAGCTCTTTTAATAAAACCCCCTCGAAAACCTGCTGGCCATCTGTCCAGATCGTGGTGGTGGCGAATTCGGTGCTCGGCAGCGCCTGAAGATCTTCCAGGGTATATTTGTGTTGTTGATTACCTATCGACACATCCAGAAGTGTCTCGCCTGCATTGGCTGCGGTCGCTATCGCCAGTGCTCCGACCAGAGCGTAGATTGTGTTTAAAATCCTATGAAAT
>TARA_R110000850_G_scaffold277055_1_pt1 | contig 12783 bp, 9 predicted proteins | sample TARA_R110000850 | Tara Oceans TARA_R110000850 (sample SAMEA4397586) | marine metagenome | biome: Polar Biome; feature: [SRF] surface water layer (ENVO:00010504); material: water (ENVO:00002006), including particulate matter (ENVO:01000060) such as... | depth 5 m | reverse complement strand
GCCGGATGTTATCGGAATGACCGGCCGGATGCTCCGGAATACGCAAGCATTGCGCACCCGCGTTCGAGAAAAGTCCTGCATCAGTTTCCGTGTCGATCAGCTCGACACAACCTTCCTACCAACAGGAGGTTGAAAGATGACAAGCAGCGAGCCAACGCCAGGATCAGCAAGTCTCGAAGAGTTGACGGCCTACTGGAGAATGCCTTCCAAGCGGGCCGCACGTGATCTTGCTGTCAAACTTGGAGTGCGAAGAATAGCGGGCGAGTATCCGTGGCTGTCCATATGGGCTTGTGAGCATCTCGCACCACCAGCCGCCAAACACTGGGACGACCTAAAAAGACCGCACCTAACCTCTGCTGACATGGCAAAAGTTCTTGGGTCATCCTCCAGGACTGCACGTCGACGTGACCATCATAAACCGGATAGCGAATTTCCTGACCTCGTCCGCCTGCGCAAGAAACCAAAGCTATGGCGCCAGGTGCAGGTGAATGCGTGGGCCGCAGGAATGCCCGTCCCAGTTTACACAACAACTCCCAAACGGCCCCGATCCATAAATCCGAAGTTCAGTCCAAAAACCGTCTCTCTTGAGAGTTTTGAGGGCTTCAACCCTTTTGAGTTCACACAGTCTTCGGACACGAAAGACAACTAAATGACACCGCCGACGATCACCGGAAAAAATGACAAACACGCACCAATATTCTTTGTGATTAAATGCATAGGTGTCTGTCATTTTTTCTTCGGATTTTCAAAAAACGGCCAAAATCAACAATGAACGGCCACTCCAAGGAATGACAACTATGCCTTTTGATCCATTCACCACAGCCACAAGTGACTTCGCAGACTCTCATACATCTATGGTAGAAACATTGGATGATGTCGTAGCCTGGCTTGAACGCGATGCCGCCCACCTTCGCGCCACCACCCGACGAGATTATCGCAATGCCGTAAAACGCATCAGCAAGCTCCTTAGACGACCCCTCATATCGATTCCCGCCGCGCTACCAACTCTCCTCGAGCAATTTCCCGACAAAGAATACACGAAAGCTTGGGGAAAATCCTTTGATGCCTTCAAACGGTGGAAACAAAATTTTTCAGCAGCGATTCATGGAGCAACCGGAGAGATTTGTGACAGTGCGGAAAGACGCAGTCGGCAGGACGATTGGGCTCTTTTAATCAAGATCTTGGAAGACATATCCACGAATAAGACTGCAGAAAATTTCAAAATCCACGAGAAAGAAATAGTCCCCGTTCATGCCTTGGCGGACCTCGCCCGGCGTGCCGGTATTTCAGATTTGCACCTTTTAGGTGAGCACGTCCTATCGCTGTATAAGAAGGCGAGAACCAAAGGGCAGCGCCAGGCAATTTGCGATGCCCTATCGCTATGCGATAGAATTCGCAGGTCAAAGGACACGCGAGCGGTAAAAATACTTCCAAAAGTTCCAATTTCGTTTACGCCACCCACGCATGTTAACCGCTTCAACTTACCGAAGCATCTGCAGGAAGAGCTCGACATTTGGATTGATCTTGCAACGCGCGGTCGCTGGTCACCAACGAACCAAAGCTTCACGAAAGGAAAAACGTCAGGTTCTTACCGAAATGCCACTAAGAAAATTCTGACGACCGCCGCACGCAATGGCTGTCTGGACCTCCGTTCCATCAAAACAATCGCGACTGCGTTCGAAGACGAGGTTCTAACCAGCGTCGTTCGAACGCTTGAGAAATGGCATCTTGAGAAGAGCCCACATGCCGTCAAACCTGAAACAGCAGCGGCATACCTTTCTGCAATCGCGGTTTTTCTCGATAAGAACGGCGAGTGCTCGGAGCATGTGAGATTGATCAAATCCACAGACGTTTGGATCGCAAGCGCTTCAGATACTGAGGGACTGGAAAAACAGACTATGCTATTTTGCCGCCGCGTCGTTACAGACATGTCTGATCGTCTGAATTTCTTATCGCTTCATCGAAAGTACCAAAAGCGCGCAGAAAAACATTTGAAAAGGGCTAAATCCCACCCAAAAGAACGTAAGCGTCAACTTCAGCTGGCACTGAAATACGGCACGTGCGCGGCATTCGCAGCGCTGGAGACCGATGCAGTGCCGATCAGGATAAGCAATGCACTTGCATGCACCTTTCGCGGAAAAGGTGCATGGCTCGAACTGGGTGACAAAGCAAAGGATGATGGACTTCTACTGGTGCCGGCGAATGCGACAAAAAACAAGAAACCAATACGCGCCCCGATCAAATCTGCCAGCAGGCTGCGTGGATTAGAGACCCTGCGATGGTATCTACGCGAAATTCGGCCGCTCTTCCCACATCACGAGAAAAGCGATTTCTTCTTTCCCGCTTATAAATCTCCTGGCCTTCCGTTGCCATATGGAACCCTCAAGACGTGGTGGAGCAAGACGATCGGCACCTTCGGATTTCCCGGGTTGAACCCACATATGTTTCGACATGGGCAAGCGTCGATCCTCGTCGACAATACTCCAGGCGACTGGCAGACCGTTTCTATTCGTCTTGGGGATATAGAGGACACGTGCAAGGAATTCTACGCTTGGATCAATGATGAGAAACTAATTCTGCAGGGACAACGACGGCTATCAGAGGGGCTTCCTCATGCAGATTGACACAAGGGACGCTTTGGACTCGCTCCAAAAAGCAGCGACCGAGAACTTAGACACTGGTTTCCTGACCCGCATTCAACGGCTGATAGAGTGGATCAAGTCTACCGATCCGAATTCTATGGATAGATTAACGTTGATTGCATTTGCGAGCACGATCGGGTCAACAAGAATCCTAATTGACCTCAAACGGGCCTTAAGCCGATCGGCGCATATGGATCCGCAATTTATGGTAGAGTTGACTGTTGCCGCGCGGGACTACCAACGCAAGATCGATGGTCGAGAGATGTCCGTCGAAACCACGTCAGCGGCCTGGTGGAAACCGTTTTTACTGCATTGTGACGTGGACATCTTGTCCTTCTACGAAATACGCAAACTCGACAATTGGTTGCGCTGGGCTTACCAAAACAATGTCGCCTCACCCAGCATCGATGACTATCTTAGTTATGCGAAGCAATGGCAAACTGAGCGGGTTTTGCATACGCTGCAGGCGATCTTTAACAAGCTTGGCGTTCCCAGAAGCCAAGCCACTGAGATCAATCTTGGGCTGGCGATAAAGCGCAAACGCAGTGAGCATCGCGGCAACGGCCTGCCCAAGCCGCAGCCAGAGCCAAAATTAAGGTATTCTATTCGACCAGACGAATTACCCAAACACTGGCACGAGGTTCTTGAAAACCTAAAGCAAGGTATCGGCCAGAATGGTAAACGCCCACCCGCTAAAGGGATCATACCCAAAATCGAAATGGCACTGAGAACCTTTTGCTATTCGTGTCAAAAATCAGGGACAACCGTCGAGTTGACCGAAGAAACCATTAGAATTCACATAAGTGATTTGCGAGCCCGTGGCTGGCGCAATTCGTCCCAGCAAATAGAAATCCAGAACTTAAAACGCTTCATGCAATACTTAGGTAGAGATCCCAAGGAAATCAAATTCGTCGATAGCTTGGAAAGTGAACTCAAGATCAATGCCACTGGAGAAGTTCCGCTAAAATTCCAAAAATTCGTGAAGATTGGAAGTCTTACCGACATTTTGAACCGCGCACTTGATTTGCTTGAAGACTCCTACGCGCAATCCGCTTTGGAAAAACGCGTTTCTAAAGCGGCAGCGGGCACTGCGCTCGCTCTTGAATGCCTCTTGCCACTCAGAAGTGCAGACACGACGCTCCGGTGGGGCGAACATGTTCAGCACACCGGAAAGCGGTATCGGATCGAGATGCAGACCAGCAAGACAGGAAATCTGCTCAAAACAGACCTCACGGAATTTCTTTCGCCCTTTTTTGATGCCCTGCTTCTTCAAGGCTGCGACGTCCGGCTTCTGCCAGATTTTCGTACCAAGGCGATAAGAGATAAATCCTTTCTCTTCTGCCATGCAGATGGCCGGAAGATTTCCAGTAGGCGTGTTGCCTACATTTGGGATCGCCATATTGGATGCGGTCCCACTATGGCGAGATCACTCGTCCATACAGAGCTGGGAAAGCTGGGGAGTACAGGTGTCTCACAAGCATTGGCAATGTGTGCGCAGCGTAGCGAGCAGATACAAAAATTCTATCAACATTCGTCAATGACAGACGCGCTTTTGATGAAAGGCAATAATGCGTTGTTGGAAGGCTTTTCCGATGAAGAAATTAGGGAAAATTTTTCATGATCATTGAACCGCCATCGTTTTTTTTGCGCCACGCCTCGCAGACCCGTAGACATGATGGTTTTCGCCCCGGAAGGGCTAAGAGCCGACAGCGCGTCTTCGATCGGCTCGCAGTTTACTCGAAGCTTCGCAACGCTTATCTGGGTGGGGTCCGAAATCGCTGCGAGACACTATTCGACGGCGCAGGCAGAAAATGGCACCGGATCGCGCAGTTTCTCTGCTGTAATCGTCATGGCGAGCTTGACGATAGAAGAGCCCCCTTGCGGCTTATGCACATCGGCAATGCTCTCAGCATTTTCGTCCAACACAAGTGGAAAGAACGCTGGCACCGTACCTTGCAAACCGTTCACATCTTCAAGTGAAGAAAAGATTTCCGTGATGACGGTGTGGCCGCCATAGAACCTATGGGACCGAATGCGCAAATGCTGCTCCATCGCCGCCAACACATCCAGATCGTGCGAAGTGTCGATCTGGATGTCTAATGGCGAGGAGAAACTAAAACCCTCTGTCTTGCTCGCCTTTACGCGCTCGAAATTGATCGGCGTTCCCTGGATACGCAGCTGCGCAGTCACGTCGCGTTTGGCGCGGTTGTTCGTGCGGAAATTTCCTTCCAGCAGAAGACTGTCAATGCGTGCCAAAGTTGCGGCCCCAGCGATGCTGGAGCGCATTTCATCAACCATGGGACGCAGCGCTTCAACTTGTACAGCATCATCCAGATCGGCTGCGAATAGCGCGAGATTTTTCGGGCTTCGAGCAGCGATCTGGGTTTGAATCATTCGATAGTTTCTGGAAAGGTTGTCAGCAGTCTCGCATATTTCAAAACGTTGCGCCGACGGCAACTGCGCGAGCGTCAGGTCCTGAGCCTGCTGTGGGGCCATCCGGATCAACTCCAACTGCTTGACCTGCAGTTGCTGTGTCAGAAACGAACGGACCCTATCCTTCTCATCGTCGACTGCCTCGCGCAGATTTTCTTTGAACTTTTCGCGATTTTTCCACTCGTCTGCTTCGATCACAACAGCATCTACGGTGAGCCCAACCACCACCGCACCTGCAATACCGCAAACCGCTGCAGCTGGACCAGCAGCAGCACAAATTGCCGCACCAGTGCCCGCACCGGTCAACAGGGAGCCCCCTTTTATCAAGCCCTTGCCCGCAAACTTGACCGCGACTTTCTTGGCCACAGCCTTACTGATGACCTTGATCGAGACTGCGCCAGCAACTGTCGTTGCAGCAGCCACCGGCGCCGTTACCTTCACTCGTTGGACCGCGTCCTGCGTAGCCTTACGCGTCGCGTCGCCAAGATCGACCGATCCAGACGCCATCCTGATCCTTTCGCCTAAAACCTGTTCATATGCCTGGAGAAAGCTCTCATCCATTTCCGATGAAACACTATTCAGACGATCAGAAAGGCCTGCAAAAAGCCATTTTTCCAGATCATCTTCAAGCCGGCTGAACACGACTGCGCCCAACTCGGTATATTCACCACGTATGCTGAAATGGAAATCGGTGTAACCCTCGATTCCTTCATAGGCAGGTTGGAAAGCACGATCCAGCAGTGGGTCCAAGTTTGGCAAGACTTGATCCAGCACCACATCTGGCGCACCTTCCAAGGCCTCGCGGAAGGCATCGGCGGTCATTTCGGAGACCGTAGGAGCGTTGCCTTGGATTGGAGGCGACGGATGGGCGGCCTGCCTGCTACCGGCAACTTGCAACCCCACCGTTCCCAGTGTCATCGCCGCAATCGTGCCCCAGAAAAACCAAGAGGCGACACGGCTCTTCCGCGTGGGGTGAGATGTTTTCGAAGTCTGTGTCATTTCTCAGCCGGGATATTATTGATATTGAGGAAATCGGTAACTACGGCGGCGGTCCGTCCCATGACAAAGGCGAACAGCGCCGCATCAAGGCTAACCAATACCGCCAGCCAGCGTTGCTCCGGAAAACGGCTCGCCAACCATAACTTGCCACTTTCATAGATTTGCAGCGGCGCCATCAGCTGAGAGATCCAGCCGTCTCGCCGCAGAAGGTCATCCAGTGCGACCGAGGGAACCTCAGACAACTGCGCGTTCAGCAGATCTTTAGATATTGGATCGGTGTAGTAGCTCTGCCATGCGGCATAGACTACCAAAGGTAGAACCGCCAAGGTCGCCAGATGGATCGCCATATTTCTATGAAACGGTGCCTGCAGATGCTTACGAAAAACTGACTGGAACCATATGTACAGTAGGCTTGCCATTAAGAACGCGACAGCAAGCTGCGGCAATCGATCAGGTTTCATCGTGATAGACTGCCACGCCAGTAATGGCACTGTTAAGGTCACGACGACCAGAGACCAAAACGTCGAGCTTAGTCTGCCGCTTAGCCAGCGCATCACCCATGTATCTTCGCGCCACGTCACGCGCTGCTTCGCCAAATGCATATTCAGCAATAACTCTCGATGACCTACGAAAAGCACGACGCTTAGTGGCAAAAGCGCAAGCGCGCCCCAGTCACAATACGCGTAAGCGGATCGCCATAAATATAGCGATATCATTACAAAGCAGGTTGCAATAAAGGCGCGTAAAAACCCGTAAAACATTATAAAGCCAAACTACATGAAAGCGGGACCTTTTGCCTGATCTGGTGATAAATGCAAGAATTCATTTGGTTACTACCAGCGGTTAAAGTTGGCCAACAACCACCGTTTGTTGAACGGTTTTGCTTGGTGGATCATTGGTCGATTGACTAATTCAACTTCAATAATTCTTTTTTGTAGACGGTTCTACTTCTTCACACTACCCATGAGGGTATGAAAGATCAAGATCGACACCAGATGACACGATGGCAGCGCGACCGCCGCGCATTCATTGAGCATCGCATCTATTGGCACGGCTCAATCGGGCTGGCCGATTTGATGGATGTCATGGAGATCAGTCGTGCCCAGGCCTCCAAGGATCTGAACGGTTACATCTCCGACCACCCTGACCATCTGCACTATGACAAGAGCGCTCGGACTTACGTCATGGGGGAAGAGTTCCAAGCGCATTATCTTGCAATCGATGCAGCCGAGCATCTCGCAGATCTTGCCGCGATCACGAAAGGTGCTGCCGTACCAAAGTCGGATTGGGTAGTCAATCTCCCAGATATCCTTGCTCCGGCAATCCCAGCACGAAGCCTCGAAGCGTCGATCGTACGCAATGTTCTCCTCGCCTGCACACAGCGCCGAATGCTCGCGATCACCTATCAATCGATGTCGTCTCCAGATCCCATCAAGCGCATGATCGCTCCTCACGGCTTGGCTAATGACGGTTTTCGGTGGCACGCGAGAGCATGGTGCTCCCGCGATAATATTTTTAAGGACTTCGTATTGGGGCGCATATTGGCTTGCGCCTTGGGTGAGCAAGCCGATGCCAATCCAAGCGCTGACAAGGATTGGTCAGAAACCGTCACTCTAAAGATCTCGGCGCACCCTGATCTCTCTGTAAACCAACGGCGCATCGTGGAACTCGATTACGGCATGACTGAAGGCATGGCCGAAGTAAAAGTAAGAAAATGTCTTTTGTTTTATAACTTAAAGCGGCTTGGCCTTGATATCGCCCCTGATACGCGTCGTCCGCAGGATCAACATATCGTATTGGTGAATCCGTCCGAAGTTCAGAGCTATCTTGGGCAGGTAGCGCAATGACAACCGCCTCTGATCACCCATATCATATGTCATTTACAACTGGCGGGCTTTTCCTGAACGAAAGTGTCAAAGTGGCGCAGCTCCACCGTGATGGCGAGCCCTGGAGGGACACGGCGAAGCGCGCTTTGGATCGGGGCACTACCGCACTGCCAAAATCGGTATCAAACAGCAGGTCTTTGCGCGAAATTACCAACCGCCTTCGAACTCTGACTGAGCAAGAACGCCGTTTTCTTTGTGAGCATGCCGACAGAACGGATCAGCAGGCGCTTCTATGGCTTGCAACATGTCGCGCCTATAGGTTCGTGGGGGAATTTGCTGAAGACGTCATTCGGGACCGATATCTCGCTTACCAGATGGATTTGCCTTTATCCGCTTTTGACATCGCGTTCGATAATAAGGCGGAGTGGGACGAAGGTATTGCCAATCTCAGCGCATCCACACGACGCAAGCTACGGCAAATACTCTTTCGTATCATGCGTGAAGCGGGAATTCTTTCCCAAGATCATCGCATTCAAGCCTCAATTTTGTCTACTCGGCTTAAGCAAATGATCAACGATAATAATTCCAATGAGCTGGCGTATTTTCCCGGCACATCGATTCACGGAGCATAGTTTGTGAAACTTGATTTAAGCCGCAGGGAACGTGCCGAGCACCTACATGGCGTCATTACCAGTGAACGCTTCCTGACGAAACAGGGCCTTGGGAACGAGGTTCCTTTTTTCATTTGCCCCTTCCCTGCATCTGAAGGTTTGACCATGGTCGATGATCGCAAAGACCTGGTGTCACGCGTCGGCCATTCCGGCGTGAGAGTTCTGGACCTAAATCTCTACGATATCGCGCTGGAAATCTTGGAAGAGCGCGACATCCTCAACAAAATCTTGGATATCGAAGCCGACAGCGATAAATCAGAGATTAAGGAACTCTTGCAAGGCGTGCTGGATCCCGAGGCACATTTGGTGCCCAAGATCGGGGCTGCCATCGACACCCAGCCACATGATGTGATTTTTCTTTCCGGCGTGGGAGAGGTCTACCCACTTATTCGCTCGCACAACGTATTGAATAACTTACAAAGCACAGCAAAAGATGCACCGACATTGCTATTCTTTCCTGGCAGCTACACCCATGCTTTGGCGACAGGCGCGTCATTGGACCTTTTTGGTCGGCTCCATGACGACAAATATTATCGCGCTTTCAATATCCTGAATTACGAGGTCTGACGCCATGCCACAGTTACTCAAAGACATTTTTGAAAAACCGGTCGATCGGGCCATTGATGGCGTCATCAAGGCTGATGACGAGGCAAGTCTACGCGTCGAACTGGACGAATATGTTATTACAGGTGAGATCGGTCAGAAGATTGAGCACTTTCTGGAAGCGTATAACAACTATGACACATCGAATGGGGTCTGGATCTCAGGTTTCTTTGGATCGGGTAAATCCCACCTGTTAAAAATGCTCGCCCTTCTGCTGGAAAACCGTGAAGTCGGCGGCATATCCGCACACGAGATTTTCGCAGCGAAGCTGAAAGATGATCCGATGCTAAAGGGCGCGCTGGACAAAGCTGTCTCGATCCCTTCGAAATCCATATTGTTCAACATTGACCAGAAAGCGGACGTCATATCGAAGACGGATGTCGATGCCCTGCTATCCGTTTTCCAGAAGGTGTTCGACGAGTCCTGCGGCTTTTATGGCAAGCAACCTCATATCGCTCAATTCGAACGCGATCTTCATGGACGCGAGCAATTCGATGCCTTCCGTGCTGCGTTCCAAGAGGCGGCGGGCAAACCTTGGGAGCATGGTCGCGAACAGGCTCTTCTGGAAGCACGCAATATTGCCACTGCATTTGCTGCGGCGACAGGCGGTGATCTGGCGGACGCCAGGGATATTCTGTCGCAATACCGCAAGGACACACGTGTCTCGATCGAGGACTTCGCGAGTACTGTCAAAGCCTGGATCGACGAGCAACCCAAGGGCTTCCGGCTGAATTTCTTCGTCGACGAGGTTGGCCAGTATATCGCCGACAACGTTAAGCTGATGACGAACCTACAAACGGTGGCTGAGACCCTGAACACACGCTGCAAGGGTCAGGCTTGGATCATCGTGACCTCGCAGCAAGACATGGAAGCCATCGTCGGCGACACCAAAACATTCCAGAGCCAGGACTTCTCCAAAATCATGGCGCGTTTCTCCATCCGGATGCCGCTCGACTCCCAGAATGTCGCCGAGGTCATCCAGAAGCGCTTGCTGTCTAAAACGCCAGAGGCGGAGGTGACTCTGGGCAACCTGTACGATCGTGAACAAAACAACCTCAGGACTCTTTTCGACTTTACGGACGGCTCGATCAATCTCAAGAATTATACTGACCGAGAACACTTCGTCTCCAGCTACCCATTTCCCCCCTACCAGTTCACCTTGTTTCAGATGGCGATCCGCTCGCTATCCCAACACAATGCCTTTGAAGGAAAGCACAGTTCGGTCGGCGAACGGTCCATGCTGGGTGTGTTCCAAGAAGTATCGAAGAAGATGATGAACGAGCCGGTCGGCGGTTTGAGCACTTTCGACATGATGTTCGAAGGCATCCGAACGGCCCTCAAATCCAACGTTCAGCAGTCCATCCACCTGGCTGAACGTCAGATTCAGGATCTGGATGAATTCGCCGTTCGGGTTCTGAAAGCGCTGTTTCTTGTGAAATACGTCAAGGGATTCAAACCTTCGGTCCGCAACATCTCGATCCTTTTGCTCTCGGAACTCGGTGCAGATCAAACGACGCAGCGCCGAAAGATCGAGGGAGCATTGAGCCTGCTGGATCGCAACACGCTGATTCAACGAAATAGTGAATTCTACGAATTCCTCACCGACGAAGAAAAAGACGTTGAAGACGAAATCAAGAACTTGGACATCGACCCGTCAGAGCTTTCTAAGGAACTCGAAATCATATGTTTTGACACGATCCTGAAGCACCGAAAGTTTAGGCACGCGGCGACGAACAACGAATATGCCTTCACCCGAAAATTGGATAATCACAGTCTCGGGCGGGAACACGAGCTGGCCATAAACATCATCTCGCCATTCGGTGAAGACGCTGATAGCCCTGAGGCTGTGCGGATGAAGACCATGTCTCGCGAAGAGCTGGCGGTCACGTTGAAGGCGGACTCAAATTTCATCCGCGACCTGATCCTGTTCAAGCAGACGGACAAGTTCATCCGCCAATCTCGGACTGGTTCACCACAACCGGGGCGCGATCAAGTCATTGACAGAAAGGGCGAGCAGAACGGTCGCCGCGCCAAAGAGCTCGAGATGCGCCTTCGCCGTCTCATGGGCGAGGCAAGATTGTTCGTACGCGGAGACGAACTCGACATCGGTGGGGAGGACGCACAGGAGCGCGTCGCGAAAGCCTTCCAGACCCTTGTAGACAAGGTCTACACCAACTTGCCTATGCTGCGCGGTGTGAGCTATTCTGAGGCGGATATCAACAAGTCGGTCCAGCCGGAAAGCAGCCTTTTCGGATCCGGTGGAACCGGGCTCAGCGAAGCCGAACAGGATGTGCTCAGTTTCATTAATGGTCAGGCACGCAACGGGGTGAAGGTCTCAGTCAAGTATCTGGTAGAGAAATTCACGAGCAAGCCCTATGGCTGGCCCACGTTCGCGGTTCTTTGCCTCGCAGGCAGCCTTACGGCCAAAGGCAAGATTGAAGCCCGCATCGACAGCACCCTGACCGAAGGGCCTGATCTTGCCAAGGCCCTGAACAACAGCCATGCCTTGCCGAACATTCTGCTGACACCACAACAAGAATTCTCCGCAGCAGATATCCGCGGATCCAAGGAGCTCTACCAAGAGCTTTTCTCCCGTCCGGCTTCCGGGGGAGACGCCCGCAGCCTTGGCGCCGAGTGGGTTGAAAGCTTGACGGAGCTGGAAGCCGAAGTTTACGAACTAACGCGCCAGGCGCGAGACTACCCCTTCCTTGCCGCTCTGGAGCCCTTCCGGAATCGACTGCAAAGCATGAAATCCCAGTCAGCCCAATGGTTCATCACGGACGCACCACGGCACGAAGATGACTTGCTTAATCCTAAGGAGGATATCCTCGACAAGGTGAAATCCTTCATGGGCGGCGCGCAACGCGGCATTTATGACGAGGCGCGCAACACCATCACCCAGCAGCAGGCCAATATCGAATACGTCGATCCTGAGGCCGCTCAAAAGATCCGCGATGTGCTTGCTGATCCGGCCTGCCATCAGGGCAATGCGATCCAGGATCTCAAGTCCGCGCTCTATGACTTGAAAAAAAAGGTCGACCTCAAGGTGCTTGAAGAACGCAAAGGCGTCATGGCAGCGGTTGACGAGGTATCCGCCAAGGTGACCCAGATGCCAGAATTTCAGGGCCTCGACGCGGAGAAGCAAGCACAGATCACCAACCGTCTCGACAGCGAGAAATCTGGTCTCGACAGTATCAACCTGATCCCTTTGCTTCAGAACAAAGCCAATAACGCGCGCGCGCAATTGCTTGCCGAGATCATCAACCTTGTGGATCACCTTGCCCGTCCTACACCGACATCGACTGATAAGAACACCGGCTGGAATGAAACACCGGGCGCTGCGCCACGGGAGCCGACGACGGTTCTCGCATCTCAATTGAAAGTCGCGTCGGCCAAAACCGTATTGCTGAATGAAGACGACGTCGCCGACTACCTCGATGAATTCAAGAAAACCCTGCTGGCAGAGATCCACGCGGGCAAGAAAGTGATCGTCTGACATGGACACCAACGCGCTCAAAAAATTCGCCCAAGCCGCCCGCAACCTGCTGATCGTCCAAGTTACGGCCAAGCTCGACCTCGTGCTGGCCGACGGCTCCCCGGCCCGCCGCG
>TARA_R110000850_G_scaffold236875_1_pt1 | contig 12871 bp, 15 predicted proteins | sample TARA_R110000850 | Tara Oceans TARA_R110000850 (sample SAMEA4397586) | marine metagenome | biome: Polar Biome; feature: [SRF] surface water layer (ENVO:00010504); material: water (ENVO:00002006), including particulate matter (ENVO:01000060) such as... | depth 5 m | reverse complement strand
GGGCAGCGACATCGGCGATGATCACAAGGAATATTTCGCCGGCGACGCCGCACTGAAAGCCGGTGGTGCGCACAACACCATGAACCAGTTCGGTTAAATCACTCAGAGTTCGGGTGTCCCTCTGACCCCTCGGCGGGCACCTGATCCAACAAGTTTTCCTGGGGAGGAAAAAACTATCCGTCGGCAGCAATGTCGGCGGATTTTTTCTGTGTGGACAATTGTCGCGAAGCCTATCAGGGTTGCGCCTGTCGGGTTCAGATGGTCGCACCCGATTTTCGTCCAGTCTGGCGAAGGGGGCAGCATGGCACTACGGAAATCCGGATCGATATTGGCTCTGGCAGCCCTGCTCTCCTCCTGTGGAGGCGGCGGCGGGAGCAGCAACACGGTCAGCCTGCCTTCCGGTGGCGGGTCCACACCGACACCAACGCCGACTGGAACAACCTGCTCCCTGCAAAACCGTCAGAACTGGGCGTTTGACCAGCTCAACCAATGGTATCTCTTCCCCGACACCCTGCCCGCCAGCTTGAGCCCCACGCCTTATGGCTCCGTGCAAAGCTATATCGACGCCCTAACCGCCACCGCGCGCGGTCAGGGACGGGACCGCTATTTCACCTATATCACCTCGATCGCCGAGGAAGATGCCTTCTACGCTTCGGGCGCGACCGCCGGTTTCGGGATCCGCCTGAGCTATGACAGCCCGTCATCCCGCGTCTTCGTTCTCGACGCCTATGAAGGCGCGCCTGCTCTCGCCGCCGGACTGGATCGCGGCACAGAGATACTGGCGATCGGGACCAGCACCGCCAATCTCCAGACCGTCACCGCGCTCTTTGCCCAAGGCGGCGCTGCGGCGGTCAGCAACGCGCTCGGCCCATCGACAGCGGGCACCAGCCGGGTGCTGCGCTTCCGCAACGCAGCGGGCGTCGAGACCATCACCACGGTCAGCAAGGCCGACTATGACATCCAGCCGGTCTCGCCGCGCTATGGCGTGCAAATCATCGACAATGGCGGCACCATGACCGGCTATGTCAACCTGCGGACCTTCATCGACAGCGCCGAGCCGCAGTTGCGCGACGCCTTCCTGCAGTTCCGCAACGCCGGCGTGACCGAGCTGGTCATCGACCTGCGCTATAATGGCGGCGGCCTGGTGCGCACCGCCCAGCTGTTCGCAGACCTGCTCGGCCGCGACCGCTTTACCAACCAGGTCCAGGGCGTGACCCGCTACCGCACCAGCAAGTCGACCAACAACGAGACCCGCAAATTCAAGACCGAGAGCCAGTCGATCGCCCCGACCCGCATCGCCTTCATCACCACCGGCGGCTCGGCTTCGGCCAGCGAGCTGGTGATCAACGCGATGATCCCCTATCACGACGCCAATATGGCGCTGGTCGGCAGCAACACCTACGGCAAGCCGGTCGGCCAGATCGGCCTCGACCGCAGCGCCTGCGACGACCGGCTCCGGATCGTCGCCTTTGCCACCGAGAATGCAGACGGCAACGCCAATTATTTCAGCGGCTTGGCCAGCTCTCTGAGCAACAGCTGTCAGGCCGCCGACGATATCACCCTGCCGCTCGGCGATCCCGGCGAAGCGTCGATGGCCCGCGCCCTCGGCTTTCTTTCCGGCGCCGCCTGCACCCCGATCAGCAGCGCCGCAGCCGGAAACATTGCCGGACAGCGCGAAGCCGCGTCCCTGACCCTGCCCCGCGAGCTGCTGATGCCGGCGCAGCCGACCCCGGCCCAGCGCGAGCTTCCGGGATCATTCTGACGTCGCGGCGAAAAAACTCTGAGTCATCATTTTCCCGCGGCGCCGCGCGCGGAACTTTACACAGACGCCTCCTTTTATTTTCTGTGACCTTCCGGCTCGTCGGCCCCGTCAGCCTCCGGTGGAGCCAGCCGGTCGAGCCGCGCCAGGGCCCCCAGAAGCGCAGAATTGTCAGGCTTTCTGATCGTCGCGACATAGCGCCCGCCGCGCATGACCGGACGGTAGCTGCCCTGCCTGATCCGCTGGAACAGCCTTTCTAGTGTGACCTTTGGCTGCGGCGCTTCCGGCACACCCAATATCGCGTCCCACGCCGCAACAAATTCCTCCGCCCCCGGCTTGCACCGCAGCCGATAGGCGCTCTCGCGGCTCTTCCCGACCAGCATGGCCGCTTTTGTGATCGAGCGGGTCTGCGCCAGCAGGCCGAGAAACTCCGCCTGCCGGACCGGCGTCCACCCGTCCTTGCGGGCGCGCAGCGGCACCGGGGTGAAAGCGGGAACACGGGAAATGTCGCGCTGCTGGACGGCGGCGCTGCGCGGGTCGGGGCGAGAGTCGGTCATGGGCGGGATTAGGGCATATTGGGGGCGGTGTAGGAAAGCGGTTTTTTTGGTGGGTTAAGCCCCTCCTTTTCAAAAGTTCCAGGTCGATCAGTCCCCCGGACTGATCTGAAACGGCCGGGGGGCGTTTCACCTGAAACTGGGTTGGGGTGGTTTCTCGCGGCGACGTGCTATTCCCGATAATAGAAGCTACCAACTGCCGCACGCCCTCGTTCGCTGACGCGAGCGATGCTTGCGCATCGCCACCACCCCTTAATCCCCTCCTCTGAAGAGGAGGGGCTGGAATTGTTGCTCGAAGTCCTGAAACAAATTGGCTGCGCTGGTCTTTGGTTCACGATGACCCGCTAACCTCACGCAGCCTTCGCCTCACTTTCCTTTACCGCCAGCTGCAGGTTCATCGCACCCAGCACGCTGAGCAAGGTTTCCAGCGTGGGATTGCCATCTTCGCTGAGCGAACGATAGAGCGCCTGCCGTTTCACGCCCGATTTCTCGGCGATCATGGTCATGCATTTGCTGCGGATTACGGCCTTGAGCGCAGCGACGAGATAACCCGCCTCGCCACTTTCCAGCGCATCGTTAAGCAATTCGATGACATGGGGTGGTTCGGTAATATATTTCGCACCGTCAAAGGGTGTGGTCTGCAATTTGGTCATCTCAGCCCGTTCCTCTCTTCGTCATGCTGAACTTGCTTCAGCATCCAGAGCCGCAAAAATCACAGCCGGTTATAAAACGCTCTGGGTCCTGAAACAAGTTCAGGATGACGAGTGATGGTTGCAACATTACGAGTGATGGTGGTTCAAATGACGAGTTCGTGCTGCACCATCACCAGCGTTTTACAAATCCAATTGCATTCCCCGCGCCGCTGCGCGAAACCCTCCCAAACAAAATAAACGGGAGAGAGAAAAATGACCGACCTGGAACAATCGCGGCTGAAGGTCGTGCGCGATCATATGGCGTTGGAGATCACCCATGAATGGGATGCGGTGATCGATACGTTCCAGCATCCGCGCTATGAGTTATACGGCAATGGCACGATATTCGACGGCGAGGAAGCGGTGCGCAAATATTTTGCCATGTCGCGGACACCCTTTCCCGACCAGGCCAATGAAGTCATCGCGATCGGCGCGGCAGGCGAGCATGTCGTGCTGGTCGAATTCTGGCTCACCGGCACCCATCTCGGCCCGCTGACCATTGGCGAGCGGGTGATCGAACCGACCGGCGAAAGCTTTCGGGTGCGGATGGCCGCCAGTTTTGAATTTGCGCCGGGGACGGACCGGATCATTTGCGAGCGGGCTTATTTTAGTGATGCGATGATTGCAAAGGAGTTAGGGTTGTGAGGGGGTGGGGGGTGCGGCCAGATCGAGAACGAAATAGTAAATTAGAGCACCGTATCCGTAGTTTCGAACGCTAAAAAAGCTAATTCAGAACGAGCAACGAGGCCATTTAGAACCATACCGTTCCTGTTCGGAACAACATCATCTTGACAAGCCAAGAAGCGAGTCGTATAGCCCTCAATTATCGGAGGATACTATGACGGACAAATCAGTTAGCGCACTACTGGAATTTCTAGATTGGACAGCAGAAAAAGGGATCATGGCCAAGAACACTGTTGGCGGCCGCAAAGCTGCGGTTGGCAACGTGTTAGGAGTCCTTGATCCAGAAGAGAAAGGCGACGTCACCTCCATCGATTTGGATAGCGCGATGACCCGTTTCATTAATTTGGAAGGAAAGAAGTATAATACAAGCAGCTTGAACGTTTACAAAAGCCGGACAAATGCCGCCATAAATGACTTTCTATCCTATATTGATGATCCTCTTTCATTCAAGCCGCACGCTGCGAAAAATGATAAAAAGGGAACAGGAACCAACCCGCCAAAGAAACTTAAGCGGCCAAAAGCATCATCAGTAATGCCAGATGAAACAAGCGCACCAATTTCGATTTCTCAATCAGATTCAGCCAAAGTGTTTCCGATACAGATCCGAGAAAACCTTGTTGTCCGGATTCACGGCCTGCCATTCGACCTTACTCCTGCCGAAGCAGAGAGAATAGCGTCGGTAGTAAAGGCAATGGCTATGACTTAAACAAGAAAGGCCCGAGCAAGCTCGGGCCAATCCATTTTTCTTCATCGGGTACAACGGGGCTCGCCGATGACGAAGCCTAGCTGATCGATTAAAGAAGTGTTGCAATTTCTTTATATACAAATTGGTCATTAAAGCAAGGTAAACAGCGCCCCGAATGAGGTTGCGGTATGAGTAAACGTAAGTTTGCACCACCGCCACCGGGATTCAAATACATCTTTCGCCCTTGGCGGAAGTGTCCGAAAACCGGTGACATCCTGTATGCTAAGAACTTTGGGTTCAAGGCGTGGCCGATCTTAGTACCGGCGTAAAATGAGGAGCGGGCGGCGCAAATAGCCGCCCGCTTCAATCTTGTCAGTCATCAAATGTCTTGAGCGTCTTTTTCCAGTAGACGAATCTCGTTTTTCGTCACTTCCCATTCTCGCTTTAGTATATCCTGACAAACTTCGACCATTTCAAGTCGCGCCGCTGTTGCCGCGACATCTTCAACTTGGTTCCTGTATTCTAGGATACCCGAGAGCGCATGGCGCATGCGTTCGTAATCAGGATCATCTCTATTCATCAGCAATAATATTTTATGGGAATTTCTTGTAATTTGCCGCAACATTTCCACATCTTCAGATACGATTAATCCGCCTTGGATCTCTGAAAAACAATCTCGTAATTGATTTATCCAAGATTGTCGAAACTCGGCCCTTTTTGTGCGTTGAGCGATCAGTGCTTGAAGTACACTATTTTTTCGAGCGACGCGGGCATTGATCACGGCTGCTGCAAAAGCAAAAACCGCTGCACCTAGTGCAGCCGAAGCGGCAATCAAAGCCGCAAACACAGACGGATCAATCCAAGTCATATTTTGTACTCCACCTAATCCGTTGGCAAATAAAGTCACCGTCAGGAGCCCTTAAAAACTTTCGTCGTCTCACTCATACATTCTCGGCCTTTGCCAAAGTTTTGGCGCGAACGGAGCCACACAGCCCAAGTCAGTATAACCCAGAATCTACCGTAATATTACCCCATGCAAAAACAACCCGATTTTGATAGCCTCCCCCACACCCACCACCACAGGGGCATCCACATGACCACCCCCCCCAAAATACCCAACGCCAGGGCCACTGCCTCTGAGGCGCCATCACGATCACCGCGAAACAGGCGGCCAGCCATGTCGATACCCGCGACTGCCGGACGTGCAGGCGCTGGGGTGGCGGGCCGTTTGTCGGAGATTTCGAAGTTTCGAGATATACTTCCCTTCACAAAGCTCGTCATACTGAACTTGTTTCAGCATCCATCGCGCCTGAATCACAGCCTGTGCGCGTGGGGAAATGGACCCTGAAACGAGTTCAGGGTGACGAAATAATGCGGGTTCGATGACAGGCCCCACCCCAACCCCTCCCGTAAATGGGAGGGGCTATGAAGCTCCGCTCAACGCCCTGACCCATAACCCGCGACATGTACCAAGGGCCATATTCAGCGCCCGCTCAGGTCCGTCTATATAGTCTCTACAGGATGGAGACTATCGCATGAAATTATCGACCGGACAGAGGCTCGCGCTGTGCACGCTGCCGATCGCCCTGCTCGGCGCCTGCGCCGGCACGCCCGGCCCCGTCGGCAATAGCGCGGTGCCGGAGCCGGCCAAGGCGGTCGAGCTGGATCGCTATCTCGGCAAATGGTTTGAAATGGCCCGCTATGAAGCGCCGTTCCAGAAAGGCTGCGACGGCGTGACCGCCGATTATGCGCTGCGCGATGACGGTAAGATTTCCGTGGTCAACAGCTGCACCAAAGACGGCAAGCTGAGCACCGCCGACGGCAAGGCGAAGATCGTCGAGGGCAGCGGCAATGCGAAGCTGAAAGTCTCCTTTTTCGGGCCGTTTTACGGCGACTATTGGATACTTGACCGGGCGGATGATTATAGCTGGGCGATCGTTGGCGAGCCGAGCGGGCGCTATCTATGGATGCTGACCCGCGAGGCGCAGCCCGAGGCCGCGACCCGGGCGCTGATCGAGGCGCGAGTCAGGGAGCTTGGCTATGACTGGAATCTGGTGCGGGTGACCGACCAGAGCTGAGAAGGACAGCGCGCGGGGAACCATCTGGCGGCTCGCGCATTATTTGATTGAGCAGGCGGGCTTTGTCGCAGCCAATCCAACGGGCCGGCTATCCGGCGAGACAGAAGGAGAATATCATGGGTGAACTTCTAGACCGGTTGAAGGGCAATGTGAACGAAGCCGTCGGCAAAGCGAAACGCAAGAGCAGCGACCCCGAGGTCCGCGCCAAGGGCGCGGTGCAGGAAATCAAGGGCAAGGCCCAGCAGGTCAAGGCCTCGCTGAAGGCGGAGCTGACCAACGATATCAAATAGTTTGCCCCAGGGCACTAGCTGGCGCCCCTTGTCCCTTTAGGGAAGCGCCAAACGAAAAGCCGGCCCTGCGGGGGGTCGGCTTTTTTTATTTGGTGGTAGTGGGGCGCTGGCTGCGGGGCGCATCGGTTGTCGCCCCGACCAGTCCGTTCGTGCTGAGCTTGTCGAAGCATGGGTGGGAATAGCTGAACCTGCCTCCTAGACACCGTCCTTCGACGGGCTCAGGACGAACGGGGTTTTTCCGCCTCTCGCCCCTAGCCTCTCCCGAACATCCGTTCCGCCCGGACCAGCGCGCGCTGGCTGTAGCTTTTGAGGCGGTTGTCGGCGGGAAAGAGTGGCGGCGAGGACGGGCGCAGGCCGATCTTGCGCAGGCGGCTGTTGAAGCGGCAGGCGTCGGCGTGGTGGAAGCTCCACTCGCTGCGCCAGGTCAGCGACAGCGAGACCGAGACCTCGTCATCGACCTTGACCCAGTGCGGCCCGAGGATCGGCACATAGATCGCCTCGCCGGGGGTGACGGTGATCGGCTGGCCGCGGTCGGCCCATTCGTCGCGCCACGACAGGTTGCGCGGGCCGCCGTTGAAATATTGTTCGAAAAAGCGGGCGCTGATCATCTCTTCATCACCGGCGGGAAAGAAAGTCATCGTCTTGCTGCCGCGCGCCTGGAACAGGATATTATAGTCCGGATCGAAATGCAGCGGCGTCACCGCGCCGGGCGAGGAGATGAAGATGAAGCCCTCGAGCCGCATCATCTTGCCGGTGCGCGGCTCGACCACCGGCTCGATCGCCGCCAGCACGTCGCGCATCAGCTGCGCATAGGCGGGGTCCTGATCGATGGTCTTGAGCAACACCCAGGAGCCGGCGCTGTCGATCTGCGCGATCGTCTGGTGGACGTCGAGGCCGGTATAAGGCGTCTCGTCATTGCTGATGCCGAGCGGCAGGTCGGTCGCGGCGTTAAACTCGATCGATTCCGGGCGCAGCCGGTGAGCGAGCGCGGCCAGTGCGTCGAGCTGCAGCAGCGGGTGGTCGGCGATCTGGTGCTGCAGATGGCGCGGGGCAAGCGGATAGGCAGCGGCGAGCGCGTCGATCGTCTCGGGAGAGAAAGGCTGGCTGTCCATCGCTATGGTCCTGCTGCTGGTCAGGTCTGCGGGACTAGCGGGCGCGGGTTAAGATAGTGCAAAGCCTTGCCTTGCCGGACCCATTCTCCGCCAGAGCGCCAGTCCGTTTGTATTGAGCGCCAACCCGTGATTGCGGCGGGAACGAACCGGCCGTTCGCGGCTTATATAGACTGTGCAGGCAACAACGCCTGCATCCCCCACCGGCCGGACAACCGGCCACAACAGAAGGACCATGAAAATGGGCGAATTTGTAGACAAAGTAAAAGGCAATGTGAACGAAGCCGTTGGCAAGGCCAAACAGAACAGCAATGACCCTGAAACCCGCGCCAAGGGTGCGGCTCAGGAAACCAAGGGCAAGGCCCAGCAAGTCAAGGGCTCCGTCAAAGGCGCTCTCGGCGACAAGGTCTAGCACACACCCCCTCCCTGAACCCGGCCCTGCCCGCCCTCCCCCCTCCCCCCGGCGCGCAGTGCCAGAAAAGAAGCCGTCCCTCACGGGGCGGCTTTTTTGTTTGGGGGTGTTGATCGCTGGGGGTGCACACACGGCACACCAGCCGTTCGTGCTGAGCCTGTCGAAGTACGAGTGGGACTAGCTGACTTTCGACCTAAAGACGCCAACCCTTCGACAGGCTCAGGGCGAACGGGTTTATCTCGCTAACACGTTCTAGGAACAGGCCTCGACATATCCCAGCACCGGCATCGTGCCGACATGGATCTGGCTGACCTTGCCGTCGCTGCCGATTTCGAAGCGGAGCGCGGGGTCGCCGCTGGCGGCATTGGGGGCGGTCAGATATTTGCCCGGCGCGTCGACATATTTATGCGGCGTAGCGGGAAAGGGGAAATATTGCTTCACCGATGCTTCGCTCGCCCCGGGGCCAATGCCCTCGGCCAGCTTGACCTGCGAGCCCTCGCCAACCGAGATGCGGCGCACCTTGCCCTCTTCGACAATCGCATAAGCATCGGGATAGTCGGGCGAGGATATCACGCGGCACATATCCGAAGCCTGCGCACCCTCCGCGCTCCAGCGGCTGCCCGAGGGCACCGCTTGCCCGATCCGCAGATCGCCAAGACCGGCGAGCGTGAGGGTGTTTACCGATGGCGCGGGATCGCTAGCGGGGGCAGTCTTCTCCGGAGCCACCGGCGGTGCGGGCGTCACAGAAACAGTCTCGTCCGCAGACGGCTCAGGGTCGGGGGAGGACTGCGACGAACAGGCCGCCAGCAGCGCGAGCGGGATCAGGGAGAGAGTTTGTTTCATATTGGGTTTACGCCTTGGTCGGGGAATGGTTGCGCCTGTGCCGATACCTTCATTTGATTGCAATGCATTCAAAACAGGGAGTTTTTGAGGAAGGCTCGCCGTACACGATTTTTCAACCGTTCTCGGGCATGATGCGCGCAGGAGAAGTGGAAGAAAAAAATGGACGAACCGATGGCCTTCATCCTGTCGAACCTGCCCGGGCTAGTGGCTCTGGTGATAGCGTTCATGCTGGGAACTGCGGTTGAACAATATCGCGTCAAAGCACGGCGGGCCGAGTGGCGCGCGAAAAATGGCTGGAAATTTCGCAAGAAAAAACCGGTGACGCGCGCCGATTTCGCGGCTGGCCAGCTCAAGACCGTCAGTCAGGCCCCTTTCACCTCCCGTCCGCTGCTCAACAAGTCAGAGGCCAACGTCTTCACCGCGCTCGACAAGGCGGTGATCGCGCGCAATCCCGGCTGGCAGGTGATGGCGCAAGTCTCGCTCGGCGAGTTTCTCGCCAGCCCCGACAAGAACGCCTTTCTGAGCGTCAATTCCAAGCGGATCGATTTCGCGCTGATGGACGACCGCTGCTGCGTGGTTCACGCGCTCGAATATCAAGGATCGGGCCACCATGTCGGCAACTGCGCCCCTGCCCGCGATGCGGTGAAAAAGGAAGCGCTGCGCAAGGCGGGGATTGGCTATCACGAGGTGGTTGCGGGGCATACGACAGCGGGGGAGCTAAGGGCGCTGGTGGAGAAGTTGGTGCCGGTGGGTTGAGGGAACAGCGGAAAAAAGTGCACTGTCACCGTAATGCTGGCAAAACTGCTCTGCCGGTGTAGACTCTAGCAAGAACACTTTAACTTCAGTGTGAGAAAATAGAACATAGCAAAATAAAATATGAATAATAATAATTTGACATTATATTACTTTTGTTGCCTCTTATTAGGAAAACAGGAGACAGGATTTGTCATTTCCATATTTACCTAGTGCCGGCATTTTCCAACAGGCTGTAGACCAGTTTCGTAAGTCAATCCCATCAACTGTTGATGCTGCGACTTTGAAAAAACTAGGAATCGCTCCCAGCAACGAAGGATATATAATAAACACTCTAAAATTCTTAGGTGTTGTCGATGTGGAGAATAATCGCACCGACAAAGGTCACGACCTCTTTACTACTCACGATGACAGTGAGTTTCAAAAAGGCTTGGCTTCCATTGCGAAAGAAAAATATTCAGAATTATTCGATATTCGCGGCGACGAGGCCTGGAAGCTTGATCGCGATGCCCTAATATCGTTTTTTCGTACCAGCGACAAAACAAGTGAAATTGTCGGAAAAAGGCAAGCAATTGCATTCATTGCGATAGCGTCCATTGCAGGACAACGCGACGAGGAAATTCAAACACGAAAAACTCGTACCAGGAAGGGGATCGCACCTGCTGCTCAAAAAGCAGAAAAATCCGGCACCAAAGCAGTTAAACCCGCCATTCAAACACCGATACCTTCTGCTCCCAATTCAAGCGATGTTGGCCTTACTGTGAGAATTGAAATTAACTTGCCTGCAAATGGATCTCAAGCGACCTATGATAATATTTTTCAAAGTATCCGTAAGAATTTATTCCCGTGAGGATAAGATACTTTGAACGAGTAGTTCGACGTGCTGGGATTGTATCACAACAGAAAGAAGACGAAGAAGGAGTATCCAATCATCCATTCTTCGATCGCTCGATATATGATCGCTTTCCACCTAAAGTAAAAAAATTATTTGATGATGCTCACTATTCTGAAGCAACATTTGAGGCGTTCAAGTTTTTGGACAAGAGGGTCGCAAAATTGGCTGGTTCTCGCGAATCTGGCCAAAAGCTTATGATGCAAGCATTGTCAGAAACGGGTGCGATTAAATTGAATAACTTAAGTAACGATTCTGAACTAGACGAACAGAATGGATACAAGTTTCTATTCGCAGGAGCGATGAGTGCAGTTCGAAATCCAAGAGGTCACGAATACGATTTCAATGACTCGATCGAATCCTGTTTAGACCACCTTAGCTTAGCATCGTTTCTCATTAGAAGATTAGAACAGGCAGGATATGAATTAGATTAAGATTGTTATGACAATTGCTAAGCACGTCCGAATTTATGATGACAGTACACCCCTCCTAAAAAATCAAGCCACTTCTAAATCTCGTATCTTGTCCGGCGGGTCACTCCCCTCGCCGCTGCGCCACGATCTTGATCTCGACCACGCCGTCCGCCTCGTAGAGTGCGCTGATGCCGATCGCGGTCCAGGTGGCGAACGGGGCTTTGACATAGCGGTTTTTTACCTCGACCATTTCGTTGATCGAGCTTTGCAGGTCGGTGTGATAGCTGGTCAGGTCGACGACATCATCCCAGCTGACCCCGGCCCGTTCCAGCGTCCGGCTGATCCGGTCGAAGGCGCGGGTGAAAGCGGGTTTCAGGTCACTCTCTCCGGGCTCTGGCGTGACGATCACGCCGGACAGATAGACTTTGTCCCCGGCGATCACCGCATCGGCGTAACCGACCGCTGACTGGAAGGCGAGATTCCCGGCATCTTCCGGCATGATGACGTCTTTGGCGTCCTTCGCCTGTAGCGGCGGCGCAGCCATGACCAGCAGTGGCAGGACCATCCAAAATTTTCGCATATTGTTTACCCCCCTTTGATTGTACCGACTCGCTGGCGGAAAAGGCCAGCCGTTGCAGGGGGTTATACTGTACTCTTAGGCTGGCTGTCGTCAAGCGGGCGGGTGCGGGGGCGGTTTTCGGAGTGTGCATGATATTCGCTCGTCATCCTGAACTCGTTTCAGGACCTCGAACGACAGTGCGCAATCTCACGGGGTCCTGAAACGAGTTCAGGATGACGGTGCCGCCTTAGGATGACGGAGAACTTCGGTTCAGAATGATCAGGCCCGCTCGAAATGAGAAGACCTGATCATGCTGTCCCGTCATTCCTTCAGCGCATAAGCGACAATGGCGTTGGCATGGCCGTGGCCGATGTCATGCTCGTCCTTGAGCATGGCAACCAGTTCCATATGCTTGGCCGGCAAGCGGCTGCGCACGAGGCCCAGCCAATGGTCGATCGGCTGACCGTATTTCTTCTCGATCGATGGAAAATAGGACGCCGGTCCCTTCACCTTTTCGTCTGTCATTAGCTCACCTCGTCTTCTGGCAAATACAAGCGATCCCCCTTGTCCTTATAGACCTTGGCCATCTCGCGCATCCCCTCTTCCGCTGCGGCCTTACTCGCGGCTGCGGTGTCTGCGCCCAGTTTCTCGCTGGCGATAAAGCCTTCGGCGCTCTGGTTCTGTTTGCTGGCAAAATCGCGGACCTCTTGCGAGATTTTCATCGAACAGAATTTCGGCCCGCACATCGAGCAGAAATGGGCGGTCTTGGCGCCTTCTGCCGGGAGTGTCTGGTCGTGATATTGCATCGCGGTTTCGGGGTCGAGGCTGAGGTTGAACTGGTCGCGCCAGCGGAACTCGAAACGGGCTTTTGACAGCGCATCGTCGCGGACCTGAGCCGCCGGGTGGCCCTTGGCGAGATCGGCGGCGTGGGCGGCTAGCTTGTAGGTGATCACGCCGACCTTGACGTCGTCGCGGTCTGGCAGGCCGAGATGTTCCTTGGGCGTGACATAGCAGAGCATCGCGGTGCCATACCAGCCGATCTGGGCGGCGCCGATGCCGCTTGTGATATGGTCATAGCCGGGCGCGATGTCGGTTGTGAGGGGGCCGAGCGTGTAGAAAGGCGCTTCGCCGCAGACGGCTAGCTGCTT
>TARA_R110000850_G_scaffold196048_6_pt1 | contig 12879 bp, 8 predicted proteins | sample TARA_R110000850 | Tara Oceans TARA_R110000850 (sample SAMEA4397586) | marine metagenome | biome: Polar Biome; feature: [SRF] surface water layer (ENVO:00010504); material: water (ENVO:00002006), including particulate matter (ENVO:01000060) such as... | depth 5 m | reverse complement strand
TGAGGAAATGATGATATCCTGGAATCTGGACACGATCAAGCAAGACTACCCCACTTGGAGGGATGTAGTCAAAGGCATGGAGCGGTATAATGGATTCTGCACCATTCCTGAGCATCTCGATTATAAGAGAAATTACCAAGGATTTTACAATCTCTATGAACCTATAGCATTAAGCCCATCAGCTGGGGATTGTCCCAATATCCTAAACTTCGTTCGGCACATTTTCGGAGATCAGTATGAGATCGGACTTGATTACCTACAGCTCTTATTTATCAAGCCAAGCCAGAGACTTCCAGTACTTTGCTTGGTCAGTAGTGAGGGAAATACAGGCAAAACCACGTTTCTAAATCTTTTGAAGATGATTTATGGAAACAATATGACCTTCAATACAAATGCTGATTTCAGAAGTAATTTCAATTCTGACTGGGTTTCAAAATTGATTATTGCTATTGACGAAGTTCTATTAGACCGTAAGGAGGATAGCGAAAAAATCAAAAACCTAAGTACGGCCAAATCTTATAAAGCTGAAGCAAAAGGTAAAGATCGGTTTGAAGTTGAGTTTTTTGGAAAGATTATTCTATGCTCCAACAACGAGGATAATTTCATGGTCATTGGAGTGCAGGAAACCAGATACTGGGTACGAAAAGTCCCAACATTGAAAAAACTGGATCCAGACTTTCTTTACAAATTGGAAGACGAACTCCCCCACTTTCTTCATTTCTTACTTCACCGTCAGCTTTCATCTAGCAAGAGTTCTAGAATGTGGTTTACTCCAGAACAGATCTACACCCCTGCACTTAGAAGAGTAAAATCCTATTCGGTAAATAAGGTTGAGCTTGAGCTGTTCGAAACTATCAAAGAGATTATGGAAAGTAGGGAGTTGACAGAATTTTGTCTAACCAACACTCACGCAAAGAAATTACTTGAAAGATCCGGCTTAAATGTATCCCGCTCTCATGTCAGAAAAATATTAGAAGAAGTATGGCAGCTCAAGCAGTATCCAAATGCTTCAAATTTCACCGCGTATCAATATGATTCGAGTGGAAGTATTTATGAAAGAGATGAAAAAGGAAGGTACTACAAAATTTCCCAACAGGAATTAGACCAAATTTTCTCTAAAATGTTGACTAATTGAGTTAATGTCTTGAATATTAATAGGTTAAGAAGTAAACAATCAGTAAACATTTGGTAAACAATTGAAATCAATGTTGACTGCTGATCAACTTATAAGTTGGAATGTTGACCCGAAAGTTGAGCAAATGTTTACCAGATAATTAACTATATATCAATTACTTATTGGTAAAAGTCAACAGATCAACATTTTATTGGAGCTTTTTCAAGGTTCTCAACCGAAACTTAAAGTTGAAGAAGATACAACCATGCTAAAGCCACTCTTTTTCTTTTTGCTGTAGTCTCATTTTCTCCAAGGTTAAGGCAAAGAAAGTAAAAAACAGTGTGCCGTTGAATGGGTCCCTTTGCGAAGCAAGCCATTTTTTGGTCAGTACAAAACTCTTGCTCGCTTCACTCGAAAACAGAAAACTCACTTTGTTTATTTCAAAAAATGGAAAGACCAAAATTACCACAAAATGAAAAAAGAGACATCAAGTTCACTTTCAAGATGAATGAACTGGAAAGTCTATTGAACGAAGGTCAGCAAACAACATAAACGATTCTGCTACTCTCCTACATCACTCTTCTAGTGCCATTGCTAGCCTTGGTGAGTAGAAATTTTTCGGCTGTGGATTTAAAAAAGCGCAAAAGGAAAGAAGGGATTGATGCGGGGCTTTCCAGAGAAACCTATGGAACAAAGTTATTTCCGTAATTTTCCCAGGCCTTTGAGGGGGCCGGAAAATTCCAGAATAACTTTTCCTACCACTTACAAACTTTGAGGAATTCTCCCGTGGAACTGTTGTAAGCAGTAGTCCAAAATTCGTTTGCGTGTACCATGCAAGTTGTGTTTTTGTGACACAAATTCTCACGAATTTGCCACCTCAAACCTACTTGCCTTTGGATTCACCTATTGCATACGGTAACTCCAAAGGAGCTTAGAACCTCGCAACTCGGTTCATTCAATGCATGAAAATCGACTTTAAGAATTTGAAAATCGGAGTGGTCTATATACGTATATATGGAAATGTATATCCATATATATGTCAGGAGGGATTTAGAAAAAGCACCGTGAAAAGATAATTCTGTAATTTTTCTTGGAGTAAGGTGCACCATATTTATCAATTTCATATGATTTTCTCCGCAGACGAATTGCCTTTTTAGTCAAAAAAAATGCATCTTGTTATCAGTTTTTTCAAGCAAGATCCTTTCTGAATGTCAACCAAGATTCTTAAGCCCAAACAAGCACTTAACAAAGCATTCCTTAAAGTAAAGCCTAATCGTAATGAAATAGAGGACTTTAAGTCAAATCTTATCCAACTGATTGATCATAGCAATGAGATAGAATCTGAGGAATTTCATAAGAATCTGGTCATAGATTTTCTGAAAAAGACCTACTACGATCCCAATCATTACATCAATACCAAAGGGCGAAATGACTTAGTTATCCATAATGGAGATAAGGCAAAAGCCACTGTTGGGGTAATAATAGAAGCAAAAAAGCCGACCAATAAATCGGAAATGCTGAGTCCTACTAATATCAATTACAAAGCATTTCAGGAATTGGTATTGTATTACCTGCGGGAGCGAATAACTCACAAGAACCTGGAAGTAAAACACTTGATAGTAACAAACATCAATGAGTGGTTTATCTTCGATGCACAGACTTTTGATAGGCATTTTGCACAGAATAAAGGGTTGGTCAAGCAATTTGAAGAATTTGAAGGAGGAAGGTTGGCCGAAACCAAAACTGATTTTTTCTACAAGCATATAGCCGAACCAGAAATTGAGAAGGTCAAAGCACAGATTGACTTCACTTATTTTGACATCCGAAGCTACGACAAGCCATTGCGAAATTCGGACAAAAAGGATGATGCAAAACTAATTGCACTCTATAAGCTCCTCTCTCCTGAGCATTTATTGAAGCTTCCTTTTGCAAATGATAGCAATAGCCTGGACAAACGGTTTTATAGTGAGTTGCTTCATATTATTGGGCTTACAGAAACAAAAGAAGGTGGAAAGAAGCTAATCGGGAGAAGTAAAGCAGGTGAGCGCAATTCTGGAAGTATTCTCGAAGATGCGATTATTCAACTGGACTCTTTAGATAAGCTTGGCCAGCTAGATAAGCCAAGTCAATATGGCAATACAATTCAGGAACGACTCTTTAACGTAGGACTGGAACTCAGCATCACTTGGGTCAATCGAGTACTTTTCCTCAAACTGCTTGAAGCCCAATTGATCACTTATCATAAAGGTGATACTTCTTATGCTTTTCTGAACAAGAAGAATATTCATGATTGGGATGATCTGAATTCCCTATTTTTCCAAGTTCTGGCTAAAAAGACTGAGGATAGAAATGAAGATGTCAAAGCACTTTTTGCGAAAGTCCCCTACCTGAATTCCTCGCTTTTTGAGCCTACGACGATGGAGCAACGAACGATCATGATTAATTTCCTGAAGAATGAAAAGATCATTCCGGTGATTTCATCTACGGTCTTGAAAAATGAGCAGGGGAAAAAACTTTCTGGATCGCTTACCACACTTGACTACCTATTCAAATTCCTGGATGCTTATGACTTTGCAAGTGAAGGATCAGAGGAAATACAGGAGGACAATAAAACCCTGATCAATGCCTCTGTCTTGGGTTTGATCTTCGAAAAAATCAACGGCTACAAAGACGGATCTTTCTTTACTCCGGGATTTATCACCATGTACATGTGCAGGGAGACAATCCGCAGAGCTGTCTTGCAGAAGTTCAAAGAAGAAAAAGGCTGGGAAGTAGAAAGCATTGATGCATTGTATGATAAAATTGAAGATAGAACTGAGGCAAATACATTAGTCAACTCAATCAAAATCTGTGATCCTGCCGTGGGGTCTGGTCACTTCTTAGTTTCTGCGCTCAATGAGATTATAGCCGTTAAAAACGACCTTAAAATCCTTCAGGATAGATCTGGCAAGAGATTGAAAGAATATCAGGTAGAAGTGGTGAATGATGAGCTGATCGTTACCGATGAAGATGGAGAACTTTTCGAATACCACCCTACCAACAAAGAATCTCAGCGGATTCAGGAAACCTTGTTTCTCGAAAAGCAGACAATTATAGAGAATTGTCTTTTCGGTGTAGATATCAATCCCAATTCCGTCAAAATTTGTAGGCTTCGTCTCTGGATAGAATTATTGAAAAGTGCGTATTACAAGTCATCGACTAGCTCCTCTCCCTTGGGAGAGGCTGGGGAGAGGGAGCTAGAAACCCTTCCAAATATTGATATCAATATAAAGTGTGGGAATTCCCTTGTTTCTCGTTTTGCTTTAGACTCTGATCTGAAGTCGGCACTTAAAGGGTCGTGGAAAATTGAAGACTACAAGACAGCGGTCGCTACTTATCGCAATGCTAAGACAAAGGATGAAAAACGGGCAATGGAAGCGCTGATCAATACAATCAAATCTAACTTCCGCTCAGAAATAGCTAAGAATGATCCCAAAATCAAAAAGAAAGCAGCTCTTGGAGGTGAACTCTACAACCTAACCATGCAAACTGGTCTTTTCGAAGAAGCCCCAAAGGATAAAAAAATTAGACTGGCACGGGTAGAAAAAGTATCTGCTGAACTCAATAAACTAGAATCAGAAATCGAGGAAATCAAAGCCAATCAAATTTTTGAAAATGCGTTTGAATGGAGATTTGAATTTCCTGAAGTGCTGAATGATGTTGGTGAATTTGTGGGATTTGATGTGGTGATTGGGAATCCACCTTATATCAGACAGGAACAATTAGGTGAATGGAAAAAATACCTAAAAGACCGCTACCAGGTTTATATGGGTACAGCAGATTTACTAGTTTATTTCTTTGAACTTTCAACTCAAATATTGAGAGAAAATGCTCATTTCTGCATGATAACATCCAATAAGTTTGTGAAGGCAAATTATGGTAAGAATCTACGTAAATATCTTTTAAACTATCAATTAGGACAGATAATTGATTTTGGGGAATTACCTGTTTTTGAAGAAGCTGCCACTTTCCCAGCTATTTATACCTTTCAGAAAAAGAAAAGACAAAAGAAAGTAAGATTTTCACAAGTGGTTAGTCTTGATTTTGATTCATTCGAAAACTTAATAGCCAATACTGCCATTGAATTAAGTGATGATTCATTTGGAGAAGATTTTTGGAGTTTAGGTGATCCTAAAGTCAATTCGATTCTCTCCAGCATGAAAAAAGTTGGTGTCCCGTTATCAGAATTCGGAAATGGTGAAATTTTTCATGGTATTAAAACTGGTTTTAACAAGGCATTTGTAATTGATGAAATAAAAAGAGATGAACTAATAAATCAGGATCCAAGCTCAGAAGAAATAATTTTTCCATTTGCAATTGGTGATGATATTCGTTTTTACCATATAAGCAATAAAAAGAGATATATCATTCTAACAAAAGTAGGAATTGAAATAGAACGATACCCCGCTGTTTTTAGCCATTTAAAGCAATATAAAAACGAATTAGAAAAACGATGGGACAAGGGAAAACATTGGTGGGAATTGAGAGCTTGTGCCTACTATGAAGCTTTCGAAAAACCAAAGATAATGTATCCGGAAATGGCGATGGAAAGTAGGTTTGCATATGTAGAGAATACACTACATTTTAATAACAAGGTATTTTTCATCCCAACCGAAGATCTAAGTTTATTGGGTATTTTGAATTCAAGTTTAGTGTGGTTCTATTTAAAGAATTTAGTTTCTGTATTAGGTGATCCAAACCGGGGAGGTCGATTAGAATTACGCGCAGTACATATGTCAACCTTACCCATAGCACAGCCAAGTTTATTAGAAAAAGAAAAAATTGAAATTCTTGTGAAGCAAATTTTAGCCAAAAAGCAAATTGACTTAAAAGCCGACACAATAGAACTAGAAAATCAAATAGATCAATTGGTCTATGAGATGTATGGATTGAGTGAGGAAGAAATCAGGATAGTGGAAGGGGGACAGCAATGAGTGATAAAGAAGAATTAAACAGTGGTTGTTTACCTTTTCTATCTATAGCAATTAGTTTTTTCGCTATAGCTCTTTCATGCTATTCAATTTATGAAGTCAAAAAACAGAACAAGATCGAAAATGAATATGCAGAGAAAAATTTTAACCTACAAGTACTTGAATTAAATTGGAAACCTCTATTAGAAAATGACACTCAAAAAATCAAAAAATCCCTAAAACTTCTGGAAACATTAGACCCATCATATTCAGCTAAAATAATAAAACCATTCAAAACAGATTCCTTAATTTATTCAAAATTCAAAAAACAAATATTAAAAATAGACTCTGCAATTATTCATAGAATATTTAAAGAAAAATCAATACTCATTAGAATAAATTCAAAAGAAAGGAATTTTGGAAATGTAATAGAGAGAGAAATAATTAATCAATTTGAAATTCCAACAACAAACATTTCTAAAAAATATATTATCTTAAATGAATCTGCTATTTGTGAATATAGGATATTACATAATAATAAAACTACGTCAGAAGAAATTCAAATTTTAAAAGAATTTTTAATTTTTAAATTTAATAATATAGACTTCAACTTTGAAGAAAGTAGCAAAATTGAAGAAGATTTTATTTTTATACTCTGCTAAAAAATAACTATGAAATACTGTAAACTTTGTCAAAAAGCTGATGCTGATAAAAAAGGATCACATATTATTCCCCATTTTATTTTAAAGAAAATAGAGAATGTAGATGGTTCTAAATTAAGGGACATGGAATTAGGGTTTACGCTAACAGCTACAGATTCTAAGGTCCATTTTGGAAGATCAGTATCACCCGAAAAATTAGAAAAGGTATTGGGGAAATTAGAAGAAAGTGACATAGAAAATAATAACCATCCTATGATACTTGATTATATTTTTTGTAGCAATTGTGAAACTAGATTTTCGAAAATTGAATCGATTTATTCTACAGGTTTGTCAAAACCTATAAATTCAAATAATGAATCTGGAAATAGCGGAGTAATTTCAATATTATTTTGGGTTAGTGTGTTTTGGAGACTTTCAATTATTTATCCTAAAATATTCTCAAAAAAAGAGATGGAGTTTATGAGAAAATCTTTAGATAGATTTTTAATATCCATTGGGGAAGAAATTAATGAAAAAGAAATAATTGAAAGTCATACATTCGATAAAATAGGATTACGGATTCTAAAATCTGTTCTTAGTGATTCTGATGCTTCACATCATATGATTCATCCACGATTTAAATATCCATACTCTATGATTATCCATGACATGGTGATAACTCTTGCTTTTTCAAACAATTTTAGTATTTACAAAAACAGTAATTTATTTGGATTATCTAATGAAATATTAGAATCTTCTCCTACTTCACAAAGTGGCAACGAAAAATTAAATCCATTAGACTCTTCAAAATTATGGTCTATGAATTTGGAAGTAGTCAATACTAGTGTTAGGCAAAGGGTTAACTCCTTTAATTCTATATTAAATGAAATTCATATAAGACTTGGAGGAAGAGGAAATACTATGCCTGCAGATATTAAAGGTTTAATATGGAGCCATATGGCAAATAAAGAGAATGAAAAGGCAAAACAATTCACATTGGAAGACTTTTACGATTCTGTAATAGAAGTATTCAAAAACCATATCATAGAGTGATATTTTTATGAAAGCCACCGAACTCCAAATAATCAATTTTTTACAAGCTCCGAAAGTACAGTTTGTTATTCCTATTTATCAGCGGAATTACGATTGGACTATTTCTGAATGCAGGGAATTACTGAAAGATATCATCCAGGTTTCTGAAGAAAACAGAGCTTCCCACTTTATTGGAAGCATCGTCTTTATTCATGATGGGGTATACAGTTCCAGTAATGAAGTAAAGGAACTGGTGATTATTGACGGTCAGCAACGGTTGACTACTATCAATATTCTCTATGTGGCACTTTATCGGTTTGCTAAGGAAAATGGAATTGCCAATGATGCCAATATGGTTTATGATATGTTCCTGACCAACCAATATGTGCAAAAGGAGACATCCAAACTGAAGCTTAAGCAAACTGATCGGAATGGGGATGCATTTAAAGCTATTCTCTACGGAAATGAGAAATCTTTCCCTGAATACTCCAATGTAAAAGAGAACTTTACTTTTTTCAGCGGAGAGATTACTTCAGAGAATTTCCGTACCATATTGGATGGCCTGAATCGATTGATTTTTGTAGAAGTGTCATTGGAACGTGGTAAGGACGATCCACAGCGGATATTTGAAAGTTTGAATTCTACGGGCTTGGATCTCTCCCAGTCAGATTTGATTCGGAATTTCATTTTAATGGATTTACCTCCTATTGAGCAAGACCGAATCTTTGAGGCGATATGGAGTCCTATAGAAGAAAATGCAAAGGATCTGGTTAAGAAGACCTCCTTGGTTTCTGATTTTATCAGAGATTACCTGACCCTTAAAAACAAGAAAATCCCGAACAAGAATAAGGTTTACCAAGAATTCAAAATTCTTTTCCGAGACAAAAATCAGGATGGATTTCACCAAGAACTAGAGGACATCAAATCACTTTCTGTTCATTACAAGAAGCTAGTCAATCCGAGTACAGTTGCAGATAAACAAGTTCGAAAGGAGCTGGAATATATCAACAGGCTGGAAATCAACGTCGCCTACCCTTTTCTACTTCAGGTGTTTGAAGATTTGGAAAATGGGTTGATCGAAATTCCAGAGCTTGTTTCCATTCTAAAGTTAATTCAGAGTTTTGCTTGGAGAAGATTTATCGTGGGATTACCAACCAATGCTCTGAATAAGGTATTTATGACTTTGTATTCAGAAATCGATACTGAAGACTATGTTGAATCCATTGAGAAAGCCCTGATGCGTAAAGGTGGTAGTTCAAAATTCCCAACCAATGATGATGTCAGATTGGCTTTGAAAGACAAAGATCTTTACAATATCCAGCCAAAAAACAGATCCTATTTCTTTGAGCTACTGGAGAATTACAACAACAAGGAATATGTCGATACTTCAAATGAAGCAATAACAATAGAGCATATCTTCCCAAGAACTCCCACTGATGATTGGAAAACACAACTCACAAGGGAGCAATTTGCTGATTTCAAGGACAAGTATCTGAATACCATTGCCAATCTTACGCTTTCCGGAAACAATGGAGCGCTTAGCAATAAGACGTTCCAGGAGAAGAAAACCATGAATGTGGATGGAAACGAGCAAGGCTATATTCACAGCAGACTTTGGCTCAACGCCTATCTTCAGAAACTTGAAGAATGGACGGTTCCACATATGGAGCAAAGATTTGAAATCATCTACGAACGATTTCTGAGGATCTGGAAACTGCCTGAAGTTATAGTCTTTGAAGATCAAAGCGATGAGGAGCAAAATATCTTTGACGCTGAAAAACCAACATTTAAGAAGTTGGAATACTTCATTTTTGAAAACAATAAAGTTGAAGAGGATGCCATTGCACAGATGTATTTCTATGTGTTGAGAAGCCTTTTCAAGAAAAACTCAGAAGTAATGGTAAGTGGTCAGGATATTTTGAAAATAACCCGCAATCAAACTGACTTTAGAGACGCAAAGGAATTAGATAATGGTTGGTTTTTCGAATCCAATATTGATAGTAATTCGAAATTCAGCGTTCTGAAAAAATTGCTTTCTCTCTTTGAAATGGAAGAAGAGCTGATCATTAAATACCAAACTGGCCCAACAAATAATGGTGAAACTGGAAAGGCAGGGTTGCATAAAAAATACTGGTCTCAATTATTACCTCGCATTCAGGAAGTTGGATTATTTCAAAACATCAATCCTACGAAAGATTCTTGGTTAAATTCAAGCTCTGGAGTGACTGGAGTAGCTTATTGTTTAGTAACCAATAAATCATGTTGCCGGGTAGAGCTTGACCTTATGACATCGAATAAAGACTTAAATAAAGCTTATTTCAGGCAACTATTTGTTCACAAGGAAACGATTGAGGAAAAATTTGGGCATCCTTTAGAGTGGCAAGAATTGCCTGATAAAAAGATGTGTAGAATTAAGTGTGAAATAGATGGATTGGATTTCTTCAATCAGGCGGAATGGAATCTGCGAAATGAATTTTTCATAGAGATGCTTCCAAAATTTCAAGAAGCTTTTGATCCTTTTGTGAAGGGGCTGAAATAGAACAAAACACCCAGCAGCTGGAGGATTTGATGCAGAGTTGTTTGAGGGAGGTTTTTGAGGGGAAGGAAGAAGAAGTAGAGATACTGGGCATGGCGGCAGAGCCGAAAGAAAAGTATAATTGGAAATGATTTTGATAAACGGTTTGAATAAATTAACCTATTGCTTAATTTTGTCGTGAAAAGAAAGGCTATATTGATCAAAACTTCTGAAAATGGTAAAAAAGCTTTTTACCTAGATGCTGAAAACTCTCCAGAGATTTTGGCCTATTTGAAGTCTGATCCAGCCAATGAAAAAAAGTTTAAAACTGCTTTAGCCCTTATTTTAGATCATAGAGCTTCAAGAGATATTTACGACAAAGAAGATTTTGAAAAAGGTTGTGAACATATTACAGCTATCAAATTGTTTAAAGGAAAAAAGAATCCAAGAATTTATTGTCAGCAATATACTGATGGTCAAACAGAATGTTTTGTAATCATCGGTGTAGAACTTCTTGAAAAGAAGAAATCTCAAAAACTTACTGAGAAAGAAAAAAATATCATTCGAAGAGTAGCAGGTTATCAGTACGATTTAACACCAAAATCATGAAAAAATCACTAAAAAATGAATTTGAAGACTTGTTGGGATTCAATTCAACAGAAGATGAAGTGGATTTCAAAACAGATTTACTACCGCTGCAGTTCTTGGGTTTGGTAGATCAAAGAATGGAAGAACTAGGCATGTCAAAAAAGGTTTTAGCTGAGAAAATAGGTACATCTGCTTCTTTTATCACTCAATTATTCAGGGGGGACAGAAAGCCCAACTGGAATATTTTAGCGAAAATGTCGAACGCTCTAAACCTTGAATTTAAGGTAATGACTGAAGACATACTTCAAGAAAAAGTAAAAGAAGAGATTACTGATTACCATCGACGATGGTCTCATACACAGCAATATTTAAGTTTAAAAAATCGAAAACTAGATCCTCAATTGGTAATGGCGGTGGAGCCATCTTCTGAGGATGATTATGCAATGGCAGGATGAAAGCAAAATTTTCACCATTACAATTATTGGATTTCAAGTTACTTCAGACTCATTATGTATTTGAGGTACCTGAAACTGAAAACATAGATTTAAAAGAGCTTTTCTTATCCTATGAAGTCGAAATAGACTTTGGGATAGGCAAAAGTGAAGATGATGAAGAGATTCAGTTATTTACTATGATTGAAGTAAATATGGATAAAGAAAACTCACGATCAGGATATAAAATAATGGTCGAAGGTGGAGGGACTTTCAAAATCAAAGATTCGGAAACACTCGAGGAAGGGTTGAAAATCAATTTGAGTCAATTCTCAACACTGAATATGATGATAAATAATCTCCGTAATATTATTTATCAAATCACAAATCTTGGACCTATGGGTGGGTATTTATTACCTCCTATTGATATCAGTAAATTATTGATGGATAAAGCTGATAAACAGGATTTGGAAGAAGATAATCAAAATTAATATAATCCTAAAATTGGCATAGAAACATGGCCTAAGCGTAGTCTCCCCTCTAGGTGTAGAATCTTGATTAGGCCTAAGCGTAGTCCCCCTCTAGGTATAGAATTTTGATTAGGACTAAGCGTAGATTGCATCTACGCTTTTTTATTCTTCAATAATTTGCAATTCTGCTACTCATTTTCCTGAAGGCCTTGAAAGGAATACCTATTTCAGCTCCAAACTGCCAGCTACCCCATAATCACCTCTTGATTAAATCATCCACCTAACTGACAATCGTCATGTAAACAATAGATTTTTATTAGGTGATTGGGTTGGAATACAGGAAGATTTTTCACTTAATCAGGAATGCGATGAACACGAAAGTTTTAGAAGTTGATAAGGCCCAAAGTGCGAAAACTATGAAAGCGCTGGTCTACATGGGTCCCGGGAAAAAGGAATGGAAGGATGCTCCAAGACCAATGTTAGTAGATCCCACCGATGCTATTGTGAAAGTACTCAAGACCACCATTTGTGGTACGGACTTACACATTCTGAAGGGAGATGTTCCGGCTGTTACCGCAGGAAGGATCCTGGGGCATGAGGGTGTTGGCATCGTAGAAGAAGTAGGAAGTGCGGTCAACAATTTCAAAAAAGGGGATCATGTGCTGATTTCTTGCATTACTTCCTGTGGAAAATGTGAGTATTGCAAAAAGCAAATGTATGCCCATTGTGAAGATGGGGGTTGGATTTTGGGTCACTTGATTGATGGCACTCAGGCAGAGGTTGTGCGGATTCCTCATGCGGACAATAGTCTCTATCCTATTCCACCAAATGCCAATGAAGAAGCCTTGGTCATGCTAAGTGACATTCTTCCTACCGGTCATGAAATTGGCGTGTTGAATGGCGCCGTAAAACCTGGAGATATCGTAGCTATTGTGGGCGCTGGTCCAGTGGGCATGTCGGTGCTATTGACCGCACAGTTTTACTCGCCTGCTCAGATCATCATGATCGACACGGATGAAAGCCGCTTGGAACTCGCTAAGAAATTTGGCGCCACTCAGACCATCAATCCATCCAAGAATGACGTCCTAAAAATCATTTCCGAGCAAACCAAAGATGGTGTGGATGTGGCTATTGAGGCT
>TARA_R110000850_G_scaffold67858_2_pt1 | contig 12890 bp, 10 predicted proteins | sample TARA_R110000850 | Tara Oceans TARA_R110000850 (sample SAMEA4397586) | marine metagenome | biome: Polar Biome; feature: [SRF] surface water layer (ENVO:00010504); material: water (ENVO:00002006), including particulate matter (ENVO:01000060) such as... | depth 5 m | reverse complement strand
AGCGCTACTTTTGCTTTGTCTGCCATGAGTCTGTGTTCTCTCTATGAAACTCGTATTGAAGATTCTGTTGCTGTTAAACCTGAGGCAGTTCGTAACCATCGCGATACTGGCGGGTCAGATACTGGTTGGCTTCTTTGTCTTCGGGGAAGGTTTCAGTTTTGGGATCGAAGACCAGTCGCCGGCCTGTACGGTAGGAAATATTGCCGAGGTGACTGAGCATGGCGGAATAATGCCCCTCTTCAATTTCCGCCAGCAGTTCATCTGATTTCCGGTTCTTCACACAGTCGATGAAGTTCTGATAATGCGTCGGCGTGTCCTGCCATTTGGCTTCGAACGAAGGACCGCGTTCGTGTTTATAAAAGATGCGATAGCCTGAGCGATCGACCATCATGAAACCTTTATCGCCATAGAAGATGTTGTCGTTATCGTGACGATGTGCCTGCAGGCGATAGGGGGTGAAATCGCGCTGTTCATAAACGTAGAGCAGGTCATCATATTCCCAGGTCACGACCATCGTGTCCGGCGTCTCCTGGGCATCCCCTTTGGAACCCAGCTTGGCACCACTGCAGGAGACCGCATTGGGGGCTTTCAGATTCATACCCCAGCGGCCAATATCGATCTGATGCACGCCATCATTGCCGATATCACCGGTTCCAAATTCCCACGTCCAATGCCAGGCGGTATGGAATCGATTGCGGTTGAAAGGCTGTTTTTTTCCTGGTCCCAGCCAGAGATCGTAGTTGACGCCACTGGGGACCGGTTCATCCGGGCGGACAGGATAGAGTGCCCGGCGCTGATTATTAATGGCTTTCACCATCAATACCTTACCGATGGCACCGTCCTGAATCTGTTTCCAGGCTTTCTGGTAAACGGGGGTCGCGCGGAGATTAGTGCCATGCTGTACCACGCGTTTGTATTTGCGGGCGGCATTCACCAACTGGCGACCTTCATGAATATTATGCGAGCAGGGTTTTTCGACGTACACATCCTTGCCTGCCTGGCAGGCCATAATAGCGGCAGGAGTGTGCCAGTGATCGGGAGTGGCAATGACAATCGCATCGATTTCATTTCCGTCGAGCAGTGTGCGGAAATCTTCAACCAGTCGGGGTCGTTTTTCACCTGATTTTTCTACCAGATCCGCCATCTGTCCGGAGCGGCTCTGGTCGGGATCGCAGACCGCCACCAGCTGACTGTCAGGAAGTTTTGCAAACCAGCTCCCCAGTCCTTTGCCTCGTCCCCCGCAGCCTACAAGTGCGACATTGACTTTGTCGTTTGCAGAAAAGGCAGCCTGACTGAGAGAAGACATCCCGGCCCAGACGATGGGAATCGTTCCCAGAAACTCACGACGGTTCAAGTGACTCATAGCGGTTCTCCTTCAGATACGTGCTGGTTGCCGTTTATACTTTTCTTTGGGTGCCCGTTATCCTACCACGCGATAGAATGTTATATCAAGCGATGTTGATGTTAAACCTCAGTTCTAAGACTTGCTGCAGAGCTACTGTTTTTCAATGATCGGTCAGTTTCACCAACTTGTTGGCACGCTTCCACAAAATCTTCGAAACGTACACACTGTTATCCGAGCCGTACTTATTGTCGACGGGCATGATATAGTCGGGGCCGAAACGCTGCATCCACTCTGTGACGATGACCCAGGTTTCGTTTTCGTTGACATCGACGACGCCAAAGTTACCCAGGCGAGCACCCCGTTCGGGAACCAGGATGCGTTCGGAATCACGGATGATGGCCATCCTGTCCGGGTTGACGCGACCCATAATCAATGGGGCACGATGACGGATAATATGATCGTTATTGGCACCGCGGCGGGTGTAGACCAGATAAAGTCCTTCTGAGTGAGTGACCCAGTGGGCCTGTGTATTGTAGCTGCCTAAATCTTTGCCGTCTTCGAATGTCCACTTTTGGGGTTCTGGAAAATGCAGTCCGTCTTTGCTGCGTGTGACATAAGCGGCATTGTCATTGCGCAGTGTGAGGTAGAACCAGTCACCGAATTTCGTGATGGACGGTTCAGCAAAGCCACGACCGTCGTCGATAGAGAGTTCATTTCCATGTTCGATGTATTTCAGTGTGTCGCCATCAAAACGACAGCGGAGTACCATCACATCCGAGTACTTTCGCTCAGGCCGTTTAAAATAGACGGGTAGCAGAATGTCGCCGTTCGGTAAATCATAACGCTGCACTGAGCCAGCATCGCTGCTGACGAATTCCGGACCCTCCGGGAGTTTCAGAGATTTCCAGGGAGACCAGAGGTTGCTGCTCGGGTCATACGTGGCATAGGAAGTAACGCGAATGTTTTTTTCCTTCACAATGCGATTGTTGTAGTAACGGACAGTATGTCCGATGCCCAGCAGCGTTTTTGAGGCAGCATGCCATTGTGGCCAGAAGTCAGAGACGACAACTTCGCCTCCATCGGGGAGATCATGCCGACTGAGGTTTTTCTGTTCGACCGGTCCCTGCCAGGTTTTTCCAAGGTCATCGGTTCGCATGGAATTGAGGGCGTAGAAGATATCACTGCCGGAAAGGAGCAGTTTCTGCATGGTCATGACGACGATCGGATTGTCAAGATCATTGCCCGGTGCTCCCGAGGGAATGGCGCCCGCCCGGGCATGCACCCAGCAGGTTTTGCCGTCGTAACCTTTGGTGGCAGTCGTAAGTTGAATACGAAAGTCGGGAGATTCCCGTTTCAGCTCCGCATTTTTCTGGGCGAATAGATCGCTCTGAGGAACGCAGAACAGAACGAATGAGAAGACAAAAACAGCAACAGCATTTGACGGCATGGTTCAGATCCCTGGTGTGTGTTGTAAGAGTCAGGCTGGAGTGTGATGATCAGAGTTTCATCTTACCTCGGTTCATTCTTCAGAGCAATTATCTGGGTGATTTGATGTGTATTTATCAATTTGCTTGCGGTCGCATGCAGACCGCTTACAATAAAGAGCATTCTTGCCTCATTGAATTTAAACTTCGCAGCTGTTCCTTCCCGAAGAAAGCACGCCCATGTTTCGAACTTTGATTTTCTGTCTGTCGATTTTCGCTGTCTCAGCCATTTGTTCTGCTGATGAAAAAGAACCTTTGAAGCCGGCACCGATTCAGGTAGAAGCAAACGACTGGCCATGGTGGCGCGGTCCCGAGCGGAACGGCATTGCGAATCCGGATCAGAATCCGCCACTCAAATGGAGCGCGACGGAAAACATTCTCTGGAAATCGCCGATTCAGGGACGTGGTTACAGTTCACCGACAGTCGTCGGAAACCGGATCTTCCTGGCGTCAGCGGATACGGAAAACAAAACCCAGTTTGTACTCTGTTATGACCGGGCGACAGGTAAACAGCTCTGGAAAACAGTGGTCTTCACGGGCGGATTAAGCGAGAAGGGGAACAAGAAATCCACGCACGCTTCTTCAACGGTTGCCTGTGACGGGACGAGGGTCTATATCAATTTCATCAACAATGACGCCGCCTACACGAGCGCTTTGACATTGGATGGTCGACTGGTCTGGCAGACGAAGATCACCGACTACATCATTCACCAGGGATATGGTTCTTCACCGGCGATTTATCAGGATCTTGTGATTGTCTCGGCGGACAATAAAGGGGGCGGTGCCATTGCTGCGATGAACAGGGCTAATGGCATGCTGGTCTGGAAGATCGACCGTCCAAAAACTCCGAATTATCCTTCGCCCATCATTCTGGAAGTCGCAGGGAAAGAACAACTGCTGATGACAGGCTGCGATCTGGTGACCGGAATTGCCCCACTGACCGGAGAGAAACTCTGGGAGATCGAAGGGGCGACCACCGAGTGTGTAACATCGACGGTGACGAACGGCGAATTGATTCTGACGAGTGGCGGTTACCCCAAAAATCATATGTCAGCCGTCAAGGCCGATGGTTCAGGCAAAGTTGTCTGGGAAAACAGCAATCGCATGTATGTGCCCTCAATGCTGATTCAGGATAATAAAATCTACTCCGTCACCGATAATGGCGTTGCCGTCTGCTGGGATGTGAAAACAGGCAAGGAACTCTGGAAAGGTCGGCTGGGCGGGACTTTCAGTTCGTCTCCGGTTCTGGTGGGAGATCGGATTTACGTGACCAACGAAGCCGGGGAAACGTATATATTCAAAGCGAATCCCCTGGAATTCGAACTGCTCGGAGAAAATAAGCTGGGCACGGAAGTCTTCGCCACTCCCACATTTTGCGACAGCCGGATTTATATGCGGGTATCTCAGGAAGGGGACGGCAAACGACAGGAAATGCTGTACTGTATCGGCAGGAAATAGTTCGACTCGCAAAAACGAACATGCTCCCCGCATCCGGAATGAAGCGGGGAGCATGATTCGAAATCAGTCCGCCTCTGATTGATAGAACCAGGCGAGTGGCAGTGAACGAAAGCGGGATGAGATCATGCGGTTTTGGTCCCCCACATAGTAGCTCATGACAGCCCGCCCGCGGTAAAATGTGAGACTGATGTAGGAATAGGTGTAATCCGCATCGGTCTCGAGGTTCTTTTTAAGCTTCCAGGTTTTGCCTTCGTCGGAGCTGATCGCAGCAGTCAGCGGGGTGCGTTTGCCGCTGTGACCGGCGCCGGGTTCAAAGTTGTCGTTCCAGATCAGCAGCAGGTCACCAGTGGAAGGAATGCGACGTAGAGTGGCAGGTGCTTCAGGTGCCCGCACACCCCAGGAAACGGGTTTGCTCCAGGTCTCACCTTTGTCACTGGAGAGGCTGGACCCGATATGACCGGATTGCGTACGGAAAATCATCAGCACGTTGCCGTCCTTGAGCTCAATCACTTCCGGTTCCATGGCACCCCGTTTGACATAGTCGACGCTGCCTTTGGACTGCTTCCAGGTTTTTCCCTGATCGTCTGAAATGAAACAAGTGCAGACAAAGTGATTGTTTTTGTGGACATCGGGGGTCGAAGCCACCGGGGCCAGCCAGCGACCACTTGAAAGAATTGTAATCCGGTCGTTGTTCATCACGTGATAGCCTGGAGGCGTTGTAATTTCGATGGGATGACCGAAAGTTTTACCGTTGTCGTCAGAAACTTTGAGATAAGCTTTCAAATCGGACAGCGTATTCTTCTTGAGGTAGAACAGTCCGATGGGGCGTTTTTCCTGCATCGGTCCAGCCAGGTACCGCAGTGTCGCCGACATTACATTTTTCTTACCCGTATTTTCCTGCAGGACACGCTGTTTCCCCCAGGTGCGACCGCCGTCCATAGATTTTTTCGCGATGATGCGGGCTGTCGCAAAGTCGGATCCACTGCCGATAAATTGAGTAGTGGCATAGAGCAGCGAGCCGTCGTTTAAGGGGAGGATGGAACCTTCACTGTAACGAGGATATTCTTTGGAGGCTTCATAGACATCGCTGACAACAATTTCGTCTTGGGGAGGTTCACTTTTCGCCAGGATAATCAGTGCCTGGGCGGCGCGAATGCGGGCATCCCGGTTTTTATCATTGAGTTGTTTGATCAGTTTTTCTTTGAGGTTAGCGGCTCCCGCTTCCCCGGCAAAGATGGCAGAATACGTTTTGACGGCCGCATTGTCACTGGAGAGGTTGGCTTTGACGGCGGATAATCCCTCCGGATCACCGTGCATGGCGAGTGCCGTCTCAAAATATGCACGGGTGAAGGGATCATCGGTCCGTTTCAGATTGGCTTTGAGGGCGGGGATATCTGATTTGTCTCCCACGCGGGCGATAATCCAGGCAGCGGTCGCAGCGATGCTGACATCTTCGTCCTGAAGAAATTTGCGTACTACTTTAAAGGCTTCGGGATTTCCCCAACGACAGAGCAGGGCGGCGGCCATCATCGCTTTTTTGGGATTATCGGATGTCATTGCTTCACGAATCAGAATCCCGTCTCCCAGTTCATTCACCTTGTAGAGCGATTCGCAGGCATGGACGTGTCCATGGGAATCTTTACCGGCTAGAATCTGAAACATAATGGCGGCTTTGGAGCGATCACCGGCACGGACGAGTTCACGGGCCAGTCCACAGCGGTGCTGATCGTCTTTTTCCGTTTTCAGTTTGGGTTCCACGATCTGACGGACTTCATTTCCTTTGCCGGCCAGGGTCAACGCTTCCGCAGCATGCATGGACGGCCAGAATTCATCACTGTGAATGGCTTCCCGTAGAACTTCCAGGCAAAGCTTTTCGGTTTCCGGGCTCAATTGAATTTTGGGGGCAGGTGAGTCGGCCTTTGCCAGGGTGGGAATACAGCAAAACAGCAGGAGTGTCAGTACCAGTGAAATCTGTTTCATGTTGGGGCTTCTATGAAAAGTGAGAGTCTAGTGGCGCTAAAGGATTCAGGTAAGACGAACGATTTTTGAAAGAGAGATATCAACTGAGCCGTTTCAATTTACTGATGCGACCTGTCGCAACCCATTCGGCGACGAAGATGTCTCCGTTCTGATCGAAACAGGCGTCGTGTGGATGGACGAAGCGTCCGGCCTGCCATTTATCGGGAGTTTCCCGCATCCGGGGTTTGGCTGTTTTCATAGCTTTTTCCCATTCCGGATCCTGGCCCAGATGCGCGATTACTTTATTGTCTTTATCCAGCAGAGTGATGCGGGATGCCAGGTCGGGCACGAGCAGCAGGTCCTGGTAGGTATCGAGGTTGGCAGGGAGAATGAAACCGGTCATCGTCTGCAGATGTTTGCCATCCAGTGTGAACCATTGCAGTCGGGCGTTGGCGCGGTCCGCTACGACAACAGACGGTTCGCGTCCCGGGCGAGAGTCAATCCACAGTCCGTGAGGCAGTTTGAATTTGCCGTCTTCCTTTCCTTCGCCTCCGAAGGCAGACATCCAGAGTCCGTTTTTATCATAGCGATGGATCTGATACGCACCATAGCCGTCGGCCAGATAAAAACCGCCGTCGGGGTGAAAGGCGAAGTTGGTGGGCAGGAAGCGATCGCGGCCCCAGACTTTTTCAGGATTGGTGGCTTCCCCTTCAGCATAACATTTCGAAATCATGGGGGCATATTTCTGCCAGACAGTCTCCCCCTTGAGATCCAGCTTGGCGAACGTTTTCAGATGCTGATAGGCGGTGATATACAGAAACTGATCCGTCCCCTCCTGACGGACTTCGAGTCCGTGTCCGCCACCCTGGAACTGTTTGCCGAAGGAGCGGACATACTTCCCTTGGGGGTCAAAGACAAAAATCGAAGGATGATCGGTCTGGTCGGCACGACCTTCATGGATCACATAGACGAATCCATCTTTATCGACAGCGACATTGTGGGTGGTCTGCCAGGTGAATTCGGAAGGCAACTGGGCCCAGTTGTGAGTCACTTCGTATTTATGATCTCCTGAACCGAGAATCACGCGGGAATCTGTCTTGGATTCGGCGTGGATGGCGGGAGCCCCGAACAGCGCCGCCGTGGTACCAGCGGCTGAGGTTTTCAGAAAATCCCGACGTGTCTGTCTGGAAAAACGCATCTCTTTTCTCCTGGAGAGGCTAACTGATGAATGAAAATCGATAAATTGAATCAGAGCCCGTATCAGTAAACTGTAACCTGTGAGAGAACCGAGATCAATTCGGAACTCACAGGTTCCTGCATTTCCAGAGATGCGGGAACGGTTCCGAGATTCGAATGTTGTAAGGTGTCTGAAGGGGACTTACAATGAATACTCATTCCCTGTTGATTTCAATCCCTCTCTGAATTTGAAGAGACATTATGCTTTACCGACGCTCGCTCCCTGCCACGTTAATTTATCTGGTTTGTTTTCTTCTGTTTCTTTCACCTGTATCGCTGTCCGCTGCGGAGAAGCCGAATATCATTCTGGTCATGTGTGACGACATGGGCTTTTCCGATATCGGCTGTTATGGCGGTGAAGTGCAAACGCCGCATTTGAACCGGCTGGCCCAGGAAGGGATGCGTTTCACGCAGTTTTATAACAACGCAAAATGTACGACGACCCGGGCGTCCATTCTGACCGGATTGTACCCTCGCTTCGGTAAAGGGGGACACATGCGGCAGAATATGGTAACACTGGGGGAAGCGATGAAAGTAGCTGGTTACCACACCGGTCTGAGTGGTAAATGGCATCTGATGAAAACGCAGGGCTATGCCAAAAGCGAAAAACCGGGTGGCTGGCTAAATCGTTACGATAAGACTACGCATCCGTTCTTTCGTGGCTTTGACTCGTATTATGGCGTATTGGATGGTTGCTGCAATTTCTTCGACCCGACGATTTCCGATCCTCCCTACAAGCGGGCGGGTATTCGCAGCTTCGGTCACGATGACAAGGCGGTTACCGAATTTAAAGAAGGCTATTATACGACTGATGCTTTTACCGACCATACGCTGGGTATGATCAAAGAATACAGCGACAACGAGCGGCCATTCTTTATCCATCTGTGTTATACAGCGCCCCATTATCCGCTACATGCGAAACCGGCTGACATAAAGAAGTATGCGGGTAAATTCAAAATGGGCTGGGATCAGATGCGGAAGGATCGCTGGAAACGTCTACAGGAAATGGGAATTGCCGGAGAGAACTGGTCGCTTTCAGAAGATGACAGTCGTGCCTATGACTGGGAGACGGCGAATCAGGAATTTGAAGATCAGCGGATGGCCGTCTATGCAGCGATGATTGACAGTATGGATCAGAATATCGGCCGCATCATGACGACGCTTAAAGAGACGGGGCAGCTCGACAATACGCTGGTCCTGTTTCTTTCCGATAATGGGGGCTGCAGTGAAGAACCAGGAGGTCGCAATCCCCAGGAGAGAACTCCCGGGCCGAAAGATGATTACGTCGCCGTCGGCCCTGCCTGGGGTTGGGCGCAGAATTCACCGTTCCGCCGCTATAAATCGTGGGTGCATGAAGGAGGCGTTTCGACTCCCCTGATTGCCTGGTGGCCGGGCAAGGTGCCAGCGGGAGCAATCAATCGCAGTCCTGCGCATATTATTGACTTGATGCCCACTTTTTTGGAGATGGCGGAGACAGCATATCCGAAGAAGTACCAGGGGCATGACATTCTGCCTGTGGAAGGAGTCAGCATGCTGCCACTCTTAATGGGAGAAGAGAAGGAACTCCACGATTCGCTGGCCTGGTACTGGTCGGGAAATCGGGCGTTAAGGCAGGGTCCCTGGAAACTGGTGTGGGACAAAGGAGTTGGTAAATGGGAGCTGTACGATATCAGTGCCGACCGCTGTGAAACGAAGAATCTGGCGGAACAGCAGCCCGAACGGGTGAAGCAGATGTCGAAAGACTGGTTCACCTGGGCAGAGAAAGTCGAACTGGGTTCGAAGGTGAAACAGAAATAAACGGGTCAAGGCAGATCATCGTAGGTGAGCGTAGGCAGACCAATCTGTTGGGCGTGCGCCAGGATTTCTTCGAGTGCCCGCGGCTGTAGATGATGTCCTGGTCCCTTGTCGCTGATGTTGTGCGCATAAAACACCACGATCTCGCCGCGCTGTTTGGCGTGGTCCATCGCGTCTTTGATTTCCGTCAGATAGTCGGGCCGTTTTTCCGTCCCCGCGTAATCGATGCCGGTGCCGATCAGGCAGCCTCGCCCCGCGATCTGATCAACGGGTGTGAAAATCGCTTTCAGATCCCGCATTCGTTGCCCGGCTGTCAAGCCTGTTCCCCCTCGCAGATGACGAAACGTCTTCAGCAATGCGGTGTCGATTTCCTCACTGCGCGAACTGTTGGGATACGCGAAAGCCGTCGGCGGAAAGCCAGCTTCGGTCAGCCGTTTGACGGAAGGATCGATTTCATTCTGCAGATACGCCTTCATGCCTTTCGTACGGACGTAGTCGACGGCTTTAATATGATTCACACTATGACTGCCTATGGTATGGCCGGCGTCCTGCAGCTTTTTCAATCCAGCAATCTGTGCGGGTTTCAGCTTATAAAAGTGATCGACAAAAAACGTGGCATGCGCGTCGTACTTTTTGAAGAGAGGGATCTGCTGGACCCACTGGTCTACATACCGGTCGTCGAATGTCAGAACAACCCCGGACCGGAAGGACTTTGCAGCTGTGGTTGGGTTTTCTGCAGCTTGAGAGATCGAAGTGATTAAAAACAGACAGAGCAGGGGGATGAGAAAATGCATGTGGGACTTCATATACTAAAAAGTGTTAACTGAAAGAAGGAAGTGCTGTTTACTATCGTTTACTGAACGATTTGGGGGTAAATAATTCAGGAGAGACTTTGATTTCGCCCAGATCATTATCACCCGGTTTTATCTGCATTTTGATCCGTCCTCGCTCCCAATCTTCCCGGGCTGCCAGATGACCAGCCTGTTCATGCCAGAATTGAAATACCCATTCTCCGACGGGCAGGTTTTTAATCTGGAACGCTCCGTTTTCATCCGAGATGGCGAAATAAGGATGATCATGAACTAAGAGGTAACTGCTTTCCCAGGGGTGGATATCGCATTTGATTTGCATGGGAAGGAGTTCTGCATGTTCAAACTGGATGAGTTTCTTACGATTCGGATTTTCATGAAGTGAATCAGGCAGGTGATTTTTAAGGGGAAATAAGTGTGTCAGATGCAGATGCGGGGTTTTATTCAGGACCACCAGTTCCTGGTGCGGCTGCCAGAGACCGGCAGCATGCGGTTCGATGTGGTCTCCCTGATGTTGAATCACAACCTGATCTGGCAGCTTCTGATAGTCCGGATGAATCAGTTCCTGTTTGAATCTTCGGTCCTTTATAAACACAAAGATATTCTTGATGCCCCCCTGTGGTCCGATGATCAATGACTGGTCCTCAGGGATTCTGGGGTCCGATTGTTTGACAGGAGTGCCTGTATAGACGAACTTTCCCGACAATGTCCCCCACTCAGCTGCTTCCACGGACTGCCCCCCAAATATGACCAGCCCACTAATGAGCAGGCACCAGGCGAAACACTGTTGAGGACGGTACAAGGTGCTAAACTTTCTCTGATTGAAGGTCGCTATTGAGTTTGAAGATCAAAAATCAGAAGATGACCGAAGACAGTCATTCAACGGATCAAATCTCATGTTAACTGATCACAGGTCTGGTGGGAAATGTAATTCTGATTTGCATGAGCTGTCCCACAGGTTACACTGGCAAGTAGCATTTTGTTTTACCAGTCTTTAACTTTTAATTTGCTCGAGTTCAACGCATGCAGGATGTAACCCAAATCTTACAGGCTCTGGAAGCAGGCGATGTCGCGGCGACGGATCAGCTGCTGCCAATCGTGTATGCGGAACTGCAGCGACTGGCGCGGCATAAGCTTTCAAACGAAGCGCCGGGACAGACACTGACGGCGACGGCACTGGTTCATGAAGCTTATTTGAGACTGGTTGGGGATGTGAGCGAACAGCGATGGGATCATCGGGGGCATTTTTTCTCAGCTGCTGCGGAATCAATGAGGCGGATCTTGATTGAAAACGCCCGTAGAAAAAAACGGTTGAAGCATGGCGGCGAGCATGCGCGGGTCAATCTACCCGAGATTGCAGCACCGGCGCTGGAACGTCCTGATGACCTGCTGGCGCTGGATGAGGCGTTGACTCAGTTTGCGAAAGAGAGTCCGGAAAAAGCAGAACTGGTGAAGCTGCGTTACTTTGCTGGCTTAAGCGAGCAGGAAGCGGCCGAAGTACTGGGGATTTCACGCGCGACTGCAGCGCGACACTGGGCTTATTCGCGTGCGTGGCTGTTTTCTCAAATAAAGTCTGACACTGATCAAACGATTTGATAGTATGTGTTTACGGCGAATTCTACCTGCCCGCCAATAAATCATTTCTGATAGAAACACTTTTTATTGCTGATTTAGTGAGGCGCGCCAGATCTGAAAATCGCATGATTCAATAGAGGGGGAACAAGGAATGTTCCGTAATCGATTCTGAGCCTGATGGGGCTCTCCATCCTGACGAAAAATGAAATCATGTCCGATCCTGCATCCGAAAATCCGGAATTTGAACCAACGCGTGAGAATGTGAATCCACAATCAGTCGAAGGTTTATTTCTGGTCGCGTTAGAGAAAAAGACACCAGCAGAACGGGCCGCTTTTCTGGAAGAGATGTGCGGCGACAACCGGGAGCAACGACGTCGTGTTGAAGCACTGCTGCTGGCTTATGATGATGCCGGTAGTTTTCTGGAAAAGTCACCCGTCGGTTCAGGAGAAGTGCAACCTTTTAGTCTGGAATTTCTGACGCCCTCAGCTGACCCGAATCTGCTGGGGACTCTCGGTGAATACCAGATCTACAATATTATCGGACAGGGGGGCATGGGAATTGTCTTTCGTGCCCTGGATCCCAAATTGAATCGCATTGTGGCTATTAAAGTCATGTCACCTTTACTGGCGGTGAATCCAAATGCGAAGAAACGGTTTATCAGGGAAGCACAAGCAGCCGCTGCGGTGAGCCATCCCCATATTGTGACGATTCATGGCGTTGATGAAGACAAACTGCCTTACCTGGTAATGGAGTATGTCGTCGGCCAGTCACTGCAGGAGAAGCTCGAGAAGGTGGGGTCGCTCAAAGTAACGGAGATCCTGCGAATTGGCAGTCAGATCGCAGAGGGGCTGGCGGCTGCTCACAAACAGGGACTGATCCACCGCGATATCAAACCAGCCAATATTCTGTTGGAAAATGGTGTCGAGCGGGTCAAGATTACTGATTTTGGCCTGGCCCGGGCCGTCGATGACGTCACGATCACCAGGACCGGAGAAGTCTCAGGCACTCCCCAGTATATGTCTCCCGAGCAGGCAACAGGGGATCGGATTGACCAGCGGAGTGATTTATTCAGCCTGGGTGCGGTTCTGTATGCAATGTGTACGGGACGTTCGCCATTTCGAGCCAGTAATCTGGCTGCGGTGGTTCGTCGTGTGTGTGATGATACTCCGCGCCCGATTGCGGATGTCAACGAAGATATTCCGCCCTGGTTGAGCGAAATTATCAATTGT
>TARA_R110000850_G_scaffold20652_5_pt1 | contig 12906 bp, 10 predicted proteins | sample TARA_R110000850 | Tara Oceans TARA_R110000850 (sample SAMEA4397586) | marine metagenome | biome: Polar Biome; feature: [SRF] surface water layer (ENVO:00010504); material: water (ENVO:00002006), including particulate matter (ENVO:01000060) such as... | depth 5 m | reverse complement strand
CCGTCGCTAGACGGCAGCGCAAGCTGAGGGAGGGGAGGATGTCAAAGTCGTTAGCATTCCCGTCCTCTTCCAATTCTTGCCAGGATAACTGTGAAGTCGATCCGCGTGATAATGACAAAACCTCTGAATAAACCATAAGAAAGGGCCGCGACAGCGGCCCTCCAACTAACAAACAGCCCTCCTCTGCAAGAAAATGGCTAAGGAGTTCCACTAATCTCTATCCCTTTGCGCCATTTCAGACAGAAATGAGAACGGCTCACTTCCTGGGTCGTCGTCAGCATCGTCGACCTCCCCAATCCTTGGTTCTGAATCTTGCACAGTTTTGGGTGGCTTATCCTTAGCAGAATTTGAGGCGTCATTATTGGATTCGAACCCACGTCGAGCACGGCTTTCACTTGGATCAATAGTCTCTGGACCGCCCTTCTCGACGGGCTCACTGAATGTTGAAGCTCCATCTCGTGATGAGATTGCTACGTTGCCCGGGGCTATATCTGGGTCAATGCTTTCACCATTACGCTCGATTTCCCGATCCGGGCTTGCGATTTCTCGATCCATGCTTGCGGTATGATGTGTGCTTCTAACTGGACTGCCAGCAGCATTCGAACCACCAAACCCCATGGCGTCGCTGATCGAAACTGCCCCATAGAAGCTTGCTGCATGCAGTTCCGCTAGCCAGACCAAAGCCTCCCATCGCCCCTCTTCCGCTCGATCAAGATAACTGCACAGTTCAACGTGAACATGCATATCGAAGTTATATCTTATGCGGCGTTTTAGGATAATTGGCCTGACACCTAATATTCCATCGGGATCAAGCCTAATCATTTCCTTATGGCGAATTGAGGCACCAATGCATGCCGACACTGGCAACATTTTTTTTGCAATCAGCGATTCACTTTCGTCGCCACAGTGGTCTCTAACAAACCGACTGAAGTAAGGCCCTAAAAAAGTGATTTCGTTAATTTCAACACGCATTGGAAGCACCAAGCTAAATGTGATTTACGATCGCGTTTGTCATATAACCATAAGCGTTAAGACGCTCTGGTTCATTGGGTGTAACAACCTCGGCACCAATATTTTCAGCCCATTTAACAATATGAGGACTAAAATGCTTAGCGCCGCCACCTGATACGATAATCATATTAGGCGGTGTTTTACCAATATCACCTTCAACAGCCTTAAGAACCTGTTGTGAAACGTCTTCTGCTGCTGATAACAAATAGTCATCAATCTTGATTTCTTTCGAACCTACAAAAACCGTTTTTTCACCATTGAATAGCGCGTCTTCAATGTCGTCTGGTGAAACAGCGGCTTTTTTCAGTCCTGACTCACGCAATTCACTGGTAATGGTTCCAGCGGCTGAAGAAAGGACCTGATGATAGGCGTTCGAACGAGAGTTCGAGTTCTTCAATACAACGCTCAGTTTATCAAGATTTATCCAGTCGAACGTGTAGTAACCAATGTCCATAACTAGAATCGATCCACGTCGTGCAAGATTTTGCAGTCGAGAATCGCCAGTCTTACCAAAGAAACCCCAATATGTACCATGAGGCTGTGCCATTACGACTACCTTCTTAACTTCATATGGCAAGTCGTCGCCAGTATTAATAAGGCCTTGGCACGTCTGTTCAATATGAATAACGTGATCAGACTTTTGTTGTGGATCAATGTGATTATAGAACTGTTCGCAAGGAAGCCCTAAAACCAGTACATCAATAACCCTACTTTCGAATCCACTCCGCTTTAAAGCCGCATAAAAACGTGCTTTCCACTCTGGTTCGTAAATAAAGTGATCAGACCGCTGCCTGTCGTGGCCGACAGTTTTATGATTCACCCCCGCCACGTAACTCCGGCCTTCAACACTAACCTTTTCAGACATAGAGTTACTTGCAACTGCCTGATCGGTAGTTCCGAAATCCTGAACACCGCCAGGACAGTGATCAACCTTAATTCTGGCTAAAGCATCACTAGGCCGCTCTCCTACTTCCAAAGAAAGGTAGGAAGCCTTGTCGCTCGAGTATCCCAGATCCAAAGCCATGATATTTTTGAGGTTTTGCTCGCTCATCCTAAACTCCTAAGTGGCACCAACCATGTTGAGCACTGACTTTATAGCATACAAAAGCTACATAGAAAAGTAGGAGCTGCATCCCCTATATAGTGGATTTACCATTTCTTGGTCTAATAACTGTCAATTATTGCAGCCTTCTTCCCACATTACGTTCGACGAGTATCCCCATATGTGGATGAAAGCCGAGTCTTTCCTTTTAGCTAGAGAAGTTGCCAGTCAAATCCACATATGGGGATTGATCCCTTGATTTTCCTCTTGGCTTTTGGTACTCATCCACTCCTGCATCGATATGGCATCACCAAGTAGGATGTAGACCCAACCTCCACATAGATAGTATAGTTGGATGCAGCACGCTATTACCCACAGAGGCCGCGATGGACGAACCGGATCAGCTTAGCTCCAATTTGACAGACGCTATCACAGAAGTGATTGGGGCCATGGAAACCTTAGAGGGTAAGCTGGACAACCAGCTGGAGACCCTAACGTCTATTGGCGACACCAAAAACGTTGGCGTTAATATACCTAGGCTTGCTATTGGTGAGTCTCGAGTAAAAGCCTTTGATCTCATCATAAAACTATTACAAGTTGAATATGCAAAAGTGCTTGTGGAAGCAAAGCACGAGCAAGCGATGTATGACGACGAAATTAAGTCAAGATCAGAAGATGAAAAGCCTAAAGGGTTCTATTTTCCTGTCGTCAGGGCAAGGAAAGCTAATGGATCTCTTACGCTTAAAGATGGGTTTAGTATCTCCATGGAGTGGAGACAATTCTTTAGAGTCGGGCCGATAGGTAGCCAGAAGACAATGTCAAAAAGCCTCTCACGTCGAAAGAATGATGAGAAGTTTCATGGGCATCTCTTCAAGAATGCGACTGACTGGGAAAAAGAAATTATTGGTATCACAGAGGACCAGCTTCACGAGCTTAGAGAGTTGATGAAGAAGATATCAACAGCGAAGCGTTCTATTGTTGCGATTAGAGATAGATATGCGTGAGGTGATCCTTTCTGCCTTACACAGCTTCTATCTACAATCACTCTCTCGGCGATAATGTTCCGGAAGAGTTTTGCGTGAGTTACTATATGTATGTGCTTTGCTAATTTTCCACATAGTGAGTAGTGTCATGTCAAAGAAAACGAATAGGATCGCGTACTCTGCTATATTTCTAGTCGGCCTAGCTGTCTTTATTTATGGAGTTTATATCGAGTTCGTATAGCACTAGAAGCCCCCCTCCTAAGCACGTCTTAAATTGACCTGAATATTTACAGGTTTACTGCTATGTTTAAGCGCTCAATATTGAGCGCTTTCCGTTCATCAACCCTTGAGATACTCCTCCTCCTCACCGCCACGGTGAGAATGCCTCTGTGTTGAAATGTCCATCTACGGTTTTTTAATTGTTACTACGGTCGTAAATAACCGCATCCTTTCACGTGAAACAATACCTCCCATACATTATTATAAAGACACCTACCCACCTCTTTTTCTTAACATATATTTCATACGTAGGACTCCTTGCTGCTGAATTATAACGTGCCACTGCTCTACTTATCCGATTATCTTACGTTCGGTTTGTGAACAACTAACAAATATTGAGAAGCTTAGGGAATTTCTGGCTGTTTAGGAAAGAGCAATCACCTCTGATAAGAGGCCGCGTGTAAACTTACTACTGACCGTTATCATCAAGATACTGTTACAACATTCTCCGTCAATAACAAAAGCCTTCCTAAAATCACGGACTGTCGTTTAATCAACGTCGTGCATTTAGCGCATCTGTTTACGACCGCAATACTTGGAAAATAATCCTGAAGCAATGAGAAAGTAACGTAATCGGGTTGCGTGTTGTTATATCCGATATCGCATCGAAGTTGATCCAAATACTGGTTACTCAAACTGTATAAAGTGCCAGTTAGACTGGTACTTTGTCGCTCTAGGAGCGTTGAAGATCGATCTGAGGGGTGGTAACCTTTTGCGGCACCGCTCACATAAAGGTCTATAAAAGGCCTGTGGATAACGAAACGAGCGGGATAAGAAGGGCAAATGAAAAATTACGCAGAAACAAGCACATACAGCGCTATATTCGCTGCTTTGCCGTATGGCGAGGCGGTCTCCCCCTTCGTATCCCAAGCTTCTTCGGCCTGCAATAGCCGTGGTAGCAACTCAATGTCCGCCGTTTTCCTAGTGAGCACGCAAAGAGAAGCCCCCGTAGCAGCAACTACGGGGGCTTTGGCTCAACGACCCAGCTTCAGGGTGTGTGTGCGAGAAGCTCGGGTGGCAGTGCGACTGAAACGGAGTTGGGATGCGATCAGCCGACAAACATATTTTAGGCTTACAGCCTAGGAAATCAAGTGCTAACAGCACGAAAATCGTGCGCATTCCTACGTGGATGCTGCGTACGCATGCCATTGTTCCTGTATGGAGCACTCGTGAGCATGGACACCATGTTGCCAAGACATCCTCTTGCGTGCCGCTGGCATTGCGCGATACGTCTGCCCATTCTGCAGAGCCGACCGGGTATGCACCTCCTTCTGGTGGTATTAGCACGAACTTTGCGATGCCTGCATTTCAAGGTGCAACCTCTTCGAATACTGGCAGTACCCATGAGACTGGGACCTCTCCTACGGTTCAACGTAACCATGGCGGAATAAGCGTCGATCAGTGCCGTCTGATTTTCGCCGTGTTTGAGGTCGCAACACGACAGGGTGATGATCTGGTATTCAGCCCAGCTGATGTCTTTCGGTTTCACTGTGGCAAGGAGTCATCCGGTTCTGCGTTGCGCCAGCTGGAAACGGCTTTGGCTACTTTTTGTGATCTTGGTGTGGTGTACCGAAACCTCCCCAGTATTGGTGACGGTCAAGATTCCTTGGTAGCAAAGTTAGATACAGGCCGACTGTCCATGTCTTCTCGATCGATTCGTAAAGGCGAGCCTGCAATCGACAAGCTGGAAAGGGCTTTTGAAAAGGCTCCTTCAAGGCGTCGTCTCTGGCGTATTCGTCTTAGTGATGCTGGCCAGGCGTTACTGTTCGAAACTCACTACGTCGGGGTCGATACCGATGTGCTCGGCTCATTGCCACGTTCGCCTATTGCGAGATGGCTTTACCTCTGGGTGCAGAGTCATGGTGCCATCGACGGGCGCATACTCCCCTACCGTCTATCCACGATCGCAGCCCATGCTGGATATTCGCTGCCTGGTTACGATGAGCGTTACAGTCAGACTGATGATGGACAGACAAGCGCGGCTGCCCGTACGACACGTTGGTTCCATCGCGTTCAAGAGCGAATACAACGGTACATCCCCCAGACATTTAGCCGTGTATCTGGTCTATGCGGCTGGGGTGTCAGTCAGTCTCGCAACGCAGACCCGGTAATACATGTCTTACGGGTACCGAGTTCCTTGAAGGATTCATGGTGTCGAATCGCCGATAGATTCAGCCCCACCACCGCTGTGGCTTTGCTGCTGCGAAGAGCAACGAGACTTCGCAGGGGGGCAGAGCGAACGGCTGATCGTAGAGACATCGAAGCCCCTGAAGCCCTAGAGCGATGGTTGCACCAAGCGGAGGGCCTTGCCAGGGCCATCACCGGTGATAGAACGGCTCCACCGGACATCCTTCTCGACGATCAAGCGTTCAGTATTGCCGGAACCAATTAGCATCGCATCTCAGCGGCTCTATGGGCCGTTTACATCCCTACCCTCTCCCTAGCCCCTCTGTAGCGTCCGAACGCCGCTCACGAGCAAACACGAGCGCCTCTGGACAGCATCTGCTTGTCGTTAGCCCCTCCACATTCTTGGTATTGAAGCCTTTTCGGCTTTCACCATCATTTAACGGCATATCTTGTTTTTGTCGCGTTATTACCTGATTTTGCAGGGTTAGTTCCTTTCCCTGTGGATAACGCCCTCATGTCATCGAAATGCATACGGCACAACTGGGTAGGAAAAGGCACATTAGGGAAGCCATGGCGTACGAAGCGCATGAGGTTGCGGTGTAGCCATTGAAGGGGGCTCTTGAAATACGATTAAAATCAGTGGGATACGCGGAACCTGTTCCGACTAATAGGTAACTACTAGAAATTAAGTTAACTAACAGCCAGACATGAACATTTTGGCTCATACAGGGTAGAATCGATGTTGCTCAGTGGCCCAACGACTCATTTATCTAACAGCTCAGGAGGTGTCCTGTGGCAACAGTAAGTTCAGAACCGATTGTCATCACAGCTGCCGTACAAAAAGGTGGTGTCGGAAAGACATTACTTTCAACCCATGTCGCTGCATTTCTAGTGTCAGCTATGAAAGCCAAAGTGCTGGTTGTAGATATGGATATGTCGGGGGTAGCGTCAAGGCGCCTTCTCTTGCATGACAGCGTGATCCCTGATGACGTTACTTCGAATGTTGAGTGCTTGGAGCAGGAGAAATGGGTACCCGCGACAAGCCGTCTAGGCATTGATGTCATTCCATCGTTTTCTGGCCATGACATCCATCAGCAGCTTCACGATCTGTTTTCTCAAGACAAGTACAAGTTGCGTCACAACATCAAAAAACAGCCATACGACTACATCATCATTGATGGCTATCCACTCCTGGATGCACGCCTTGAAGGGTGCTTGCTGGCTTCGGATTATGTCGTTGGTGTGGGTGAGCCATCTACTGATGACGTGCAAGGTTTCGTGGATGTCTGGAAGCGCCTGAAGGAGCTCTCAGAGGCTGGGTACGAGACACCCTCTCACCTTGGGTATGTCTTCAACAAAGTTCGCGGTAAGAGCCCTGTCGCCTTTCGAGAGCTTAAGAAACTCGTTAAGTCACTCGGATACCTTGCCTTCTCAAATTCCGTGACTCAACGTGACCCAATCGCAAACGCATGCAATGAATCGCGCTTAATCTGGGAGCTGGCGCCTGGACAAGCCCGGGTAGCGTCAATCGAGCTGGAGGATGTCTGCGAAGAGATCCTGGAGAAGATTGGAGACAACGAAGATAACAATACCTACAAGCACTACACCGCGGATCTTGGAGGTGCTGCATGACTAAGCCTGGCAGCAAGCCCCATCGCGTTTCCCGAGTAAACCAAGACCTAAGCAAGCAGGCTAGAACCCCCAAGAAAACAGAGGTTGAGGCCACATCGGCAAGTAGCGATGAAGCCGATACAGGTGCGCTGACGTTTACCAGCAAAGATCTCGTATCGCCAAAGAAATCGGCAGTGGTCCGTGATGAAGATGTGATCAAAGTCGTGCTAATCGATGAGGTCGTAGAGGGCAGCAACCCGCGATCATCTATCGACCCAGAAGAGTTTGAAAACCTAGTCCAGTCCATACGCCTAAACAACATTCAACAGCCAATACTTTGCCGGTTCTACACTGCCCCCGACCGGCCGCAGGTTAAGTATCAGGTGGTCGCCGGGCATCGTCGCTATAAGGCAGCCCTGGCCGCTGGCATTACGTCCATGCCGATTCTTGCCAAGAAGATGACCGATGCAGAAGCACTCGTTGCCGCTGTTACCGAAAACACTAATCGCGATGGGATGTCACCCCGCGACTTGATCTTGAGCTACGAGGAGATGGTGAAACTGGACTTGCCGAACAAACAGATCGTTGCAGCGATCGGCGGCAATGCCAAAACGTCTAAGATAAAGAAGATATCCGAGTCGACTTTTTGGAGAGAACAGGTCTTCACTCAGGGAGCTTCTGTACGGGCTGCCTACGAAGGCGCGGTACAAGACGCTACGCATGGCAAAAGAGAGCCATTTGAGCCTCTAGCCGGCGACTCAAGCCATATACACGGTGCCGGGACACATGAGTCGGACACACTGTCTCAATCTGCCCCAGGCACACAGGGTGGTCAGTTAGCCGGTCACGACGAGACTCCTGCTTCTTCTGATGCTACTGGCGCACGTGCTATTGAGGCCAATGCTTCACAGAGCGTGAAGAAAGGCCGCAAAAGGAAATGCCTGTCCGCGGTGTACACCGACGATGACAATATCCAGCATCAGGGCTACGTCCATTTATCCGAGATTTCTTTCGAGGGTGACACTGCCAGGTACATCGCCTGGTATGCCGATCAAGGGGGGCACAAACTCGTTTCATTAGATCAGCTGACGTTTTACCGCGGATGCCTTAGATAGTCTGCCACCTATCCTCTCCCGGGCAGGCTAGCTTTACGGCTCCTGCCCCAGCACCTCCTTACCTCTGGCATTGAACTGCCACCCTACCCTCCTTCCACGTCATTCCAGTGCCGTATACACATAGCGCGTCCTCGCATACCGATACTTCAGTCGTCGGCAATATTTTGCCGCTCTTGGCTGTGGCGCAAAACGACCTGATTGTTGCGGTTATGAGAGACCTCTCGTGTTGGCACTTGAAAGGCAGTAGCGATAGCTAATGGCGGCACAACTATGCCGCTACGGTAGCCCCTACCCTGCCAGACTGCATATGGCAGCAGGGTGTCGAATTATCTACCGGATAGCGGCAGTTAAGTGCCTTTATATGGAGCTTGGTATATGAGGAGGCTGTTCATTGACGTTATGACCATCGTTTAACGGCAGTATAGTGCCGTTATCGGTATATCTAGCGTCAGTGCAGTGCCGCTTCACTTCAGGCATGCAATCAAGCCTTTGTGGCCCGTAATAGAGTCGTGACTCACCAGGGAGGCAACGGTTGCTGGCGTAATCAAGATGCCCCCGTCTTAGGCACTGCCTTTTCTCTGAGAAAAACATGGTCACTGTTCGTGCTGGCTTTGTTGGTGAGATCCCTCCTCATCGGTCCCGGCGAGCAGTTATAGCTACATGGTTCGGACATATGTGGGGTGCGGCCTGTTTTCGCTGAGAAAAAAGTTTCGGTCATGGTGGCTCTATATCTTGAAACCAGCCCACCCCCAGGCGGCTGCGGGTTACCTGGATCCAAGCACCTTTTCTCTGCGAAATCATTTTGCGGCGACGCCGAGCTCCCGCAACTTGCCTGCAGCACGTATTGTCGATCGGCCCATCTGTAATTCAGGATCCCTGTTATTGGTCGCAAATCGACAGTCAACACGACGCTTAGCGTTCGATGATGGCTTTTCGCAGAGAAAACACTTCCTGTGTCTGTAAGTGCGTAATTCTGGGGTACAGGGATAAGCGATGTATGAAAACCGTGGTCGCATGACGGGCTTTTACTCGGTGTCGCATATAGTGACATCTAGGTAAAAACGTTTTTCTCAGAGAAAAGAAAATTCAATAATTCAAAGAGCGAGGCAATGTCGCCGGTTTGCTGGCGCACGTAACGAATACATCCTGCAATAGACACCGCATTGCGTTTTTCGCGGAGAAAATACGACACCAGTCATTTGAGATGTGCATCGATCATTTCGCAGAGAAAAGCCTAGCGGGCGACCTCTCAAAATTGTGATTCGGTAGACATAACTTGGAAAAGTTCCCTTGGGCGGGTGACATCTGGTGGAGAGGCCTTGGTGTTGTCAGTAGTACATGTTTTACACACTAGCTTGCTCGATATGTCAGTAAAGCCGTATGCCCGGGCTTATTTTTCTCTGAGAAAATCATGAGGTTTGCATACGGTAGGGGGCCTGGCATTCAGGTTATACAGACATGCAGCTACAAGGAGCGTTCGATCAAGCATGACCGTGAGCCAGCGCGACGTGGAAAATCAGTTTTTCTCGGAGAAATCATCCGCGTTTGCCCGCTGCGTATATTCAATAAGGCTATATGCTTATGCATCAACGATGGTTTCAACTTTGCGATTCTTTCAAACACAGCCAAAAGAGGGCGTGGAAAGGTCAACGAGGCACAGAGCATACCTGACAGACTGCCTTTCAAGACGTGGCGCGTTACCTCAAGGTGTCCTGGAAACTGCCGATATTTAGTATTCCGAACGCATGGAATACTAACAATATGACGATACGGTCCTTTTCCCGCCTAATTTCCACGAGGAAAGGGTGGGCCCAGATAGGAAGAGTCGCTCTGGCATCAGCTGTTCACGCACTGGTCGTTGGATGGGTAGGTACACAAATAAGGCATTCATTCTATGCCTATGAGGTAATAGTCGCTGCGTCATTGACAGTGTGGTTGCTGACGATGTCGTTATTCTGGCATCACGGCAGTCGAAATGACGCTGTTATCGCGGCAGTGACAGGTGGCTATGTCGTTCTGTTACATGTCGTGATGTACAGCCGTCTCTTACCCTGACTTACGGGAGAGAAGGGTGACAGATATGCCTCAACAGGACGACAGAACGCAGAAAGTCCAGACTGACGATGTCAGTGACAGTGCAACAGACCAACCGATGACGGCTAAAGAGTCGCAGGAGCTTAGCCAGCAGCTGCGCAAACTACAGCCAAAGCTGGACTTATGGTTGAAAACCAACCGAGGCAGTATCTGGGATGGCCCGGTCAAGCTGTTGGCCCAGTTTTCGAAGATGGTCCTGCCAATTACCTACGTGCTAGGCCTTTTAATCTTCGCCGTACTGGTGACCGACCCCACCAAGCTCCCTTGGATGGATCGCGAAGAAACGGACGAGCACACCGCTTACGTAGACCTCAAGGGCGCCATTCTCACCGGCAATGAGGCTGACGCCGACCGGTTGATCCCTGCCATGGAGAAAGCATTGGAAGCCGAGGGCTCTAAGGCACTCGTCATCCGTATTAACTCCCCTGGTGGTTCTCCAGTTCAATCTGACCGCATGTATGAAGCCATCCAGCAGCTACGGGAAGAGCATGGCAAGCCGATTTATGCAGCGATTGAGGACATTGGTGCGAGTGGTGCTTACTACGTGGCAGCTGCAACTGATGGTATCTACGCGAACCCCTCATCCATGATTGGCTCGATTGGTGTTATCAGTAGCTCCTTCGGGTTCACGGATCTCATGGACAAGCTCGGTGTTGAGCGACGCACCTATACCGCGGGGGACAATAAGTCGATGCTTGATCCCTTCCATGAGGTTAAGCCGTCGATCAAAGACCACTGGGAAACCATTCTGGCGTCGACTCACGACACGTTCATTGCCCGCGTGAAAGAAGGGCGCGGCGATGTGCTTAGCGATGACGAAGACACGCTGTTTTCTGGCCTCGTATGGGACGCACAAACCGCAATGGATCTCGGTCTGATTGATGGTATGGGATCCCTGCGGACAGTTGCCTCCGATCTGATTGGTGCATCTAACACGATCGACTATACGCCCCCTAAACCCTTTAAAGGCTTTGGCCCGGGGCTCGGTATTAGTAGCGATGCACTAGAGCAAGCTGCCGTCGGCATCCTACATCGAATCCAAACCGAAATGTCCACGCCCTCGTTGAAAGCGACCCCCTAAAGCAGTAGACCGATAGTAACCGTTCGAATAAAACCCCAGGCTCGAAGGAGTCTGGGTTTTTTTACGTTTGCTTCTCGAATATGAAGAGCATGCAACAATGCCATCGGGTTATTAGAGGAAACGTTCGATGCAATTAAGAGCCACATGCACATCATTACTTTTTGTTCCGATGCTACTCATTCAGGGCTGTGCAGCCATAAGTGAGTACGACTTCGACGCGCATTATGCAAATGCTGAAACCAGTGAATCGGTATCGGCACTGCTGGCGCCAGAGAGTTACGAACGCGGCCTCTCTATTCATCGGGCTTGGCCTAAGACCTGGAAGGAAACCCGGCGAGCGTTGCTCGAGGGGCGCATAGCTACGACGGCTCCTCCAATACCGCATGGACGGAGTGAAAAGATTCCATTGTGGTTCGGTAGGCTGGCGCCAGGAGGGGAGGGGATATCGATGCCCGTGCCAGCGCGTCAGATCACCAGCAGTGCCCCTGAAAGTCAGGTAGCCATTCGAGTGTCGAGTTGGACGTGGGGCGATGGTTTAAAGCTCTGTTGGCCAACCCCTGTCCGGACAGAGCGGTTGTACTTCCCTGTTGGCACTGTCGAAGGGGGTGTTTGCCCGGCTGACATCGTGCTCGATGGAGAGGGGTGGCTGATCCGTTCACAGTTGCACGATGTGGGGTTGAGTCCTCAATCGTGGGTGGACGGGGTAGTTGGCAAGCACTGGATAGTTGATGGATGGCGAGAGAAAGCGGGGCGGCTATACCTCTTGATTTCGCCCGTGGAGGCTGACTGAGACCAAGAAGGCCAAAAAAGGGTGCCGAGCGAACGACAGTGAAGGCATGCCTCTAGGCAAACTGGTGTCATTCCATCCACACATGAGACATAGAGGCATACATGGCCAAGCAGCAGATGAAGAATGGATCGACAAACAAGGCAGCACTGTTCCTCGGCGCAGGTTGCCTGGTACTGGGTATCGGTGCCATTGGCGGTGTCGCTTATACGGTGATAGCACAGGAAGAGACATCCGAAAAAGTCGATGCCCTGACAGACAATGTCAGCGCCCTGGTTAAACTCCAGCAGCAACAAGGCGATCCCGCCGAAGCCGCGAAGGCCGCAATCAATGAGCATTTTGAGGCAGAGCGCATGCAAAAGCGTGATGCACTCCTGAAGAGCGCGCCAGCGGCACAAGATGAGGGGGTGCCAGACGGGAAGCATCTATACGGCAACCCAGATGCGCGCTTCACATTAGTCGAGTTCTCCGACTACGAATGCCCTTTCTGCCAACGATTCCATGACACTCCGAAGGAAATTGTTGAATCTTCTGGTGGCAACGTGAACTGGGAATACCTCCATTTCCCCTTGAATTCCCACAACCCGACTTCGATGAACCTCTCTGTCGCGTCGGAGTGTGTCTCTGAAGAACTGGGTAATCAGGCGTTCTGGGCGTTCACCAATGAGGTCTTTGAAACGACAGGTGGTGGCGGCCGTGGTGTGCCCGACATGGAAGGTCTCGTTGAGTCTCTCGGCATGTCACCAGCGGATCTTTCAGCCTGTATGAGCGATCCA
>TARA_R110000850_G_scaffold265250_6_pt1 | contig 12908 bp, 13 predicted proteins | sample TARA_R110000850 | Tara Oceans TARA_R110000850 (sample SAMEA4397586) | marine metagenome | biome: Polar Biome; feature: [SRF] surface water layer (ENVO:00010504); material: water (ENVO:00002006), including particulate matter (ENVO:01000060) such as... | depth 5 m | reverse complement strand
CGGGTGCTGTGCCGACAATCGCTGCCGAAGATGTTCAAGGCGGGCACGCTGGACAGTCAGGTGGCGCCCGGTGGTCATAGTCAGGCGATGTTCTATCTCGTCCAGTCGTTGCGCGCGGTCCTGAATGGCCCGCTGCGGATGAACCAGTCTGAGTCTGGCCTGCAGCTGCTCAAGCTTGGCGCGTTTAGCCGCCATGCCGTCTTCCAGTGCTTCAGCCAGATGAACTTCCGATTCTGCGATGCGGTGCAGGAGTTGTCGGGCGTCGGGGCTAACCAGTTCGGCAGCAGCCGTGGGGGTGGTGGCGCGCAGGTCCGCAACGTAGTCGCAAATGGTGGTGTCGATTTCGTGACCGATTCCGCTGACGACCGGCACCGTGCAGGCACGGACCGCACGCGCCACGATTTCTTCATTGAAGGCCCACAAGTCTTCCAGCGAGCCGCCCCCGCGAACCAGCAGAATGACATCGACAGGCGCGCGTTGCGGCAGCTGTTGTAGCGCCTTGACGATGGCCGGCGCCGCCGCATCGCCCTGCACCGGAACTGGCCAGAGAAAGACCTTGGCCATACCGAAGCGCCGTGCCAGCGCGGCCTTGACGTCTTGAACCGCTGCGCCAGTCCCAGAGGTGATGAGGCCGATTCTGGACGGCATTGCAGGGATGGGCCGCTTTAGCGCCTCATCGAACAATCCTTCGCCTGCTAGCCTGCGCTTGAGCGCTTCAAAGGCCTGGAGCAGGGCACCTTCGCCAGCGGGCTCCATGTGCTCGCAGATCAGTTGGAGGTCGCCCCTGGCGGTATAGAAACTCACCGAGGCGCGCAGCAGGACGCGATCACCATTTGCAGGCTGCGGTCTGACCAACTGATTGGCGCCGCGAAACATCGCGCAGCGCAATTGTGACTTGGCATCCTTGATTGTGAAGTACCAATGACCAGACGCCGGGCGGCTGAAATTGGAGATTTCGCCCTCAACCCAGACGCGCGGCAGGCTGTCTTCCACCAGCGCGCGCAGGGTTTGCGCCAGCTCGGAAACTGCATAGATCGTGCGCAAAGTCGGTTCAGTCACGAAAATTTTCGGAGGTTCGAATGCTGATCCGTATAATAGTCGCTTGACGGAGCTCTCTATGCGAATTGAAACCGAGGCCCTGACGTTTGACGACGTCCTGCTTCAACCGGCCTATTCCGAAGTCCTGCCACGCCAGGTCAATCTGACCACACGGCTGACTTCACGAATTACGCTGAATATCCCGCTGTTGTCCGCTGCCATGGACACGGTGACTGAATCCAAACTGGCCATCGCGCTGGCGCAGGAAGGCGGGATGGGGATTGTTCACAAGAACATGACCGCCGAGCGCCAGGCCGCTGAAGTGCGAATGGTCAAGAAGTATGAATCGGGCGTGATCGCAGATCCGATTACCGTGCCGCCGACCATCACCATTGGTGAGGTCATCAAGCTGACCCGCGCCAATCGGATATCCGGTGTGCCGGTGGTGGATGGTGATCAGTTGGTCGGCATCGTGACCAGCCGCGACCTTCGATTCGAGACGCGGTTCGGCGAACCGGTCAGCGAAGTGATGACGCCCCGCGATCGGCTGATCACCGTGCAGGAAGGCGCGTCTCGCGAAGAGGTTGTTGCCAAGCTGCACCAGCATCGCATTGAAAAAGTGCTGGTGATCAACGACAAGTTCCAGCTACGCGGCATGATTACGGTCAAGGATATCCAGAAGTCCAGCGATCATCCTCTGGCCTGCAAGGATGAGCGCGGCAGCCTGAGAGTGGGAGCCGCAGTAGGCACCGGGCCGGAGACCGAAGCGCGCGTCGCCGGATTGGTCCAGGCGGGGGTGGATGTCATCGTGGTAGACACCGCGCATGGTCATTCCAAGGGCGTGATTGATCGCGTCGCCAGCCTCAAGCGTCAGTATCCGGACCTGCAGATCATAGGCGGCAATATCGCGTCCGGCGAAGCGGCACTGGCGCTGGCTGATGCCGGTGCGGATGCGGTCAAGGTCGGGATAGGCCCCGGCTCTATCTGCACTACACGCGTGGTGGCTGGAGTGGGAGTGCCGCAGATCAGTGCGATCATGTCGGTGGCAGAGGCACTCAAGAATCGCGATGTACCGCTCATTGGCGATGGCGGCGTGCGTTTTTCCGGTGATTTCTCAAAGGCGCTGGCGGCCGGTGCGCATGCAGTGATGGTGGGCTCCATTCTGGCCGGCACCGAAGAAGCGCCTGGAGAAGTGGAGCTGTATCAGGGTCGTTCCTACAAATCTTACCGCGGCATGGGATCACTCGGCGCGATGTCTCAGGCGCAGGGCTCGAAGGATCGCTATTTTCAGGACACCACCAGCGAGGTCGAGAAACTGGTGCCAGAAGGTGTGGAAGGCCGGGTGCCCTACAAGGGTCCAATGGCAGCCATCATTCACCAGATGATTGGTGGCCTTCGTGCATCCATGGGCTATACAGGTTGCACGAGCATTGAGGAACTGCGCACCAAGTCGCGTTTCGTGAAGATCACATCGGCTGGCATGAAGGAAAGCCATGTGCACGACGTGAGCATCACCAAGGAAGCGCCGAACTACCGCACGGAATAATCTGCTCAGGGTTGAGCCGGTTCTGAGGCAATGGAACTGATGCGTCGCGCAGGCTCCTGATTGATGCACAAGCCGGTGGTGCGTGCGACGGCCACCTGCAGAACCGCGCAGGCAATGAAGCCCTTGCCGTCATTTGCGGCGATCGCATCCACGATGTCTCCCACTGCTTGTCCGTCACCGGTGGGGTCATGGATGGCGGTGCCCGGTGCGGGGGGCTCGCCCTCCCCGTGGATAACGAACATGCGCTTCTTGAGTTTGCCCAGATAGTGCAAGCGGGCAATGACTTCCTGTCCGGTATAGCAACCTTTTTTGAAGTCGATGCCACCGGCAAAACGGTCGATGTTGAGCATCTGTGCAACCCACTTGTCCTGGGTTTCCGGTACGACTATCGGTACGCCGGCGGTGATTTCAGCACGCCGCCACAGGTCCTGGTCGGACTCAGATTCCAGGCTCGTCAGGTTTTCCGGGCTACCACAGATGAAGTACCGCGCTGCTTCGCCGTAGGCGCGCATGATGCGCAAGCCCGAGTCCGCTTGAGTCACCTCCAGGGGGGGCACCGGGATGCTGCTCAGCTGTGCGGCGAAGGGAAAATCTGCGCTCTGGCCCAGCAGGCCGAGCGCTTGCGAGTCGCTTTGTTCGATATTGACCTTCGATCTGAGGACGAACATGCGTAGACGTTTGCTGACCACATCCAGAAGCGAACGCGGTAGCCAGAGTTCGAAACCGTCCGCAATCCGCATCATCAGGGGCAGGGCCAGCACGCGACCTTTTGGACTGCTGTATGACGTCAGTACGGCGGACTCTGCGCGCAGGGCGCGGATATCTGCACTGATCTGGCCCTGAAGAAAAGCTTCCGCATCTTCCCCGCAAATCTTCAGTGCGGCCCATGAATCGAGCCGAATTAGCCTGCTTTTGCTGTTTTCAATTTGACTCACAATGACCTGTTATTCCTTCATTCGTTGCGGCCAAGGCCTCAACTTTGCGAAAATGGGGGGCTGCTTTCCCAGAATATGCGCCATCTCAAGAATGTCAGACAAACCTGATGAAGTCGTAAAACGGTATCGCCCCAAGGCGAGCGATGCCATTGCCTTGAGCGAATTGCTGGCTAATGAAGGCCAGGCGAAAGTAGTTGATGGTGACAAGGACGTCATCGCCGTAGATGACGGCAAGCCGAAGGAGTTCGGCGGCCGCAAGAACGGGATGGATCCCACGCGCTACGGCGACTGGGAAAAGGATGGACGCTGCATCGATTTCTAGCAACCGCTTCAAACCCACGTGGTCTGCGGCGCCATCGTGGCGTGCGCACAGTCGAAGGTATAAAAAATGAGTACTCCGAAAACGCCGAGCAGTCGGCCGCTGTCGCCCTTCATGATCGGGCCCTATTACAAGCCACAGCTGACGTCGATGCTGTCGATCATCCACCGAATTACTGGCATGGCCCTGAGTGCGGGCACCTTGCTGCTGGCGGGCTGGCTGGTAGCACTGGCCAGCGGTCCAGCCGCATTTGAAGCCTATGCCGGCCATATTTCGGCCTGGTACGGGCAAGTCGTGCTGTTCGGTTTCAGCTGGGCCTTCATGTATCACCTGTGTAACGGGATTCGGCATTTGTTCTGGGACATCGGCAAGGGTCTCGAGATTGAAAAGGCCTATGCCACCGGTTATGCCGTTGTTGTTGCATCCGGCGTGCTGACTGCCGCCGCCTGGCTCATTGCCTGCCTAACCTGATAGGAGCTTTTTGAACATGAGTCTTCGTTCCCCTTTAAGCCAGGCCCGCGGCCTGGGATCTGCCAAGGACGGCACCCATCACTTCTGGGTTCAGCGTGTATCTGCCGTTGCCCTGATTCCCTTGAGCCTCTGGTTTGTATTCAGTCTGGCCAGCCTGCCGGGCGCCAGCTATGAGCAGGTGCAGTGGTGGGTGGGTTACCCGGCGGTGGCCGTTACCCTGATCCTGTTCATTGGTGCGGCCCTGTATCACTCCATGTTGGGCGTGCAGGTTGTGATTGAAGATTACGTGGGCAGTGAAGCGCTCAAGATCACGGCGCTGCTGCTGTCCAAGTTTTTCCACTTCATCGTCGCCACTGCCAGCATCTTTGCAGTGTTGAAAATCGCGCTCAGCTAAGGATTTGAAAGACTGATGTCTGCATACGAAATTGTTCACCACGAATATGACGTGGTTGTGGTCGGCGCCGGTGGCGCGGGCCTTCGCGCTACCCTGGGTCTGGCCGAATCAGGTCTGAAGACAGCCAATATCACCAAGGTCTTTCCAACCCGTTCGCACACCGTTGCGGCGCAGGGCGGTATCTCCGGTGCGCTTGCCAACATGGGCAAGGACGACTGGCGCTGGCACTTCTACGACACGGTCAAGGGCTCCGACTGGCTGGGTGATCAGGACGCCATTCAGTACATGACCCGCGAAGCGATTCCCGCGATCATCGAACTTGAGCACTACGGCGTGCCGTTCTCCCGCACCGAGGAAGGCAAGATCTATCAGCGCCCCTTTGGTGGCATGACCACTGAGTTCGGTGAAGGTCCTCCGGCGCAGCGTACCTGCGCGGCAGCCGACCGCACCGGTCACGCCATGCTGCATACGCTTTATCAGCAGAGCCTGAAGTGCAAGGCGCAGTTCTTCATCGAGTACTTCGCACTCGATTTGCTGATGGATGAAGACGGTTCCTGCAAGGGCGTCATGGCCTGGGATCTGTCCACCGGCCAGCTGCATCGTTTCCGCGCGCAGATGGTCATTCTGGCTACCGGCGGCTACGGGCGTGCCTATTTCTCTGCAACTTCGGCCCATACCTGCACCGGTGATGGCAATGCCATGGTCCAGCGCGCAGGCCTGCCATTGCAGGACATGGAGTTTGTGCAGTTCCACCCCACCGGTATCTACGGTTCAGGCTGTCTGATCACCGAAGGAGCCCGTGGTGAAGGTGGCTTCCTGACCAACAAGGACGGTGAGCGCTTCATGGAGCGCTATGCGCCTAGCGTGAAGGATCTCGCCCCGCGCGACATGGTGAGCCGCAGCATGGCTACGGAAATTCGCGAAGGCCGTGGTGTGGGTGCAGAGGGTGATCACATTCACCTGCATCTTGAGCATCTGGAGCCTGAGCTGCTCCACGCCCGCCTGCCGGGCATTTCCGAAAGCGCCAAGATTTTTGCGGGTGTGGACGTGACCAAGGAGCCGATTCCCGTGGTGCCGACCGTGCACTACAACATGGGCGGTATTCCGACGCTCTACTCCGGCGAAGTGGTGACATTGAAAGATGGCAACGCAGACTCCGTCGTTCCCGGCCTGATGGCAGTGGGCGAGGCTGCTTGCGTGTCGGTCCACGGCGCCAATCGCCTGGGCTCGAACTCGCTGCTCGATCTGGTGGTGTTTGGTCGCGCAGCGGCCATCAAGTCCTCCGGCATGATCAAGGCCGGCGAAAGCCATCGGAAGATTTCGAGCGCCTCGGAAGAGGCCTGCCTGTCACGTCTGGATCGCATTCGAAATGCCAAGGGCACTAAGTCCACGGCCGAGCTTCGCCTCGACATGCAGAAGACCATGCAGAAGCACTGCGCGGTGTTCCGCGATGGCCCGACCATGCAAGAAGGCATTACCAAGGTCAAAGGCGTGGTCGAAAGCTTTGCCAATGATCTGAAGGTGTCGGATCGTTCCATGGTCTGGAATTCGGACCTGATGGAGTCGCTGGAGCTGGACAATCTGCTGGGTCAGGCTTTGACCACCATTGTTTGCGCAGAGAACCGCAAGGAATCGCGTGGTGCTCACGCACGTGACGACATCAAGGACCGCGATGACAAAGACTGGCAGAAGCATACGCTGGCCTGGCGTGATACCGACACGGACGTGCGTATCGATTTCCGACCGGTTCATATGAATACACTCGACAGCGATGTTGATGTTATTCCGCCGAAGAAGCGCGTCTACTGATTCGGCCTCGGAAAACCGATGCGCATTGGAATCGCAGTTGTTGTGCTGCTCGCAATCCTGGTGGCGGCAGGTGCCTACTGGGCGCGCCCCTTGATTGCGCTCGGTCAGCTCAAGTCTGCGATCCAGGCGCGTGACGAAGCTGCTGTTGCGCGGCGGGTGGATTTCGACAAGCTTGAGAACAATGTGGTCCATCATCTGGATCAGCGGATCGAGCAGAAGAATCAGGACAAATTCCTCGGAAAATTGCGTGGCGAGATCGAAAGCTTCGTGACTGGATTCGTGGTCGAGGATCTGGCAACGCCTTCGGGTCTGATTTATTTGTCCTGCGACACCGATGCGCAAGGCAACATTGATCGCAGCCCCAAGCCGCCGGGAACACCGTGCGAATTTGATGCTGATATTCAATCGGCAGGTTACGAGTCCAAAACCCGCTTCAACGTGGTGGCACATCGGCCGCAGCGTGGCGAAATAGGAATGGTCATGGAGCAGGGGGCTGACAGGCAATGGCGCCTGGTCAGCCTGACCGGGTCCGGGCCACTCAGCGAATAAACCTAATTTTCAAGTATCAAGCAGGATTACTCAGGAGTCCGTCATGGCCCAGTTCACACTTCCCAAGAATTCGACGATCAACAAGAGTGCGGGCAAGAATTTCCCCGCACCGGCTGGCGCGAAGAATGTCCGCACCTTCAAGGTCTATCGCTATGACCCCGAGACCGGTGAGAACCCGCGTGTCGATTCCTACGACGTTGATATGGACAGCTGCGGCCCGATGGTTCTGGACGCGCTGATCAAGATCAAGAACGAAGTCGATCCGTCGCTGACCTTCCGCCGCTCCTGCCGCGAGGGTATCTGTGGCAGTTGCGCGATGAACATCGACGGCACCAACACGCTGGCCTGCATCAAGGGCTGTGATGAAGTCAGCGGTGATGTCGCGATCTATCCTCTGCCGCACATGCCGGTGGTCAAGGATCTGGTTCCTGACATGACGCACTTTTATGCGCAGCTGGCCAGTGTTGAGCCCTGGCTCAAGACTGACTCACCCGCGCCGACTCGTGAGCGTCTGCAGTCTGAGGAAGAGCGCGCCAAGCTCGATGGCTTGTACGAGTGCATTCTCTGCGCTTGCTGCTCCACCAGCTGCCCAAGCTACTGGTGGAATGGTGATCGCTACCTCGGTCCGGCCGTTCTGTTGCAGTCCTATCGCTGGCTCGCGGATTCCCGCGACGAAGCCACCGGAGAGCGACTGGATGCGCTGGAAGATCCATTCAAGCTGTACCGCTGCCACACCATCATGAACTGCACCAAGACCTGCCCCAAGGGCTTGAACCCAGCGAAGGCTATCGCTGAAACCAAGAAGATGCTGGTGGAACGCAGAACCTGATCTGCAGGTGACGTGGCTGTTTGAATTAAAAAAGGCCCCGCATTGCGGGGCCTTTTTTAATGAGGGACCTTTCTCATTTTAGATTCGGTCGGTATCGTCCTGCTCCGGTATGTTCAAACGCCTGAGGTACTGGATAAACGGTAGTCCGTGGCGGCGTCGCAATATGTCAGCGCGATCGAGCGAGTCATTGGCATCGGGCGGCCAGGTGCCGCGCCTGATCGCAAACAGAATTTGATTATTTTCGGCGACACCGGGCAATACGCAGCTGGCGCCGTCAAAGACCTCATTGATCAGACGTTTGAGTTTGCCGACGCGCGTCGCACTTCCCACCAGGTTCACGGCGAGCACGCCGTCCACTTTCAGGCGAGCCAGAACATCCTCATAGAAGGAGGCTTCACGGAAGGCCGGTGCGATACCGTTCTTGTCGCAGCCATCGACCAGGATCACATCCGCACCTGCGTTCGCTGTCTTTACGAATTCAGCACCATCACCGTGGACGATTTTCAGCCGTCCATCGGGTTCCGGCATCTCGAACAAGTGTGAGAGTTCAATGACCGTCCGATCGATTTCCACCGAAGTGATGCGCGTGGCAGGAAGTTGCTGATAACAGAATTTGCTGAGCGAACCGCCTCCCATGCCCAGTATCAGGACATGCGACGGCTCCGGCCTGAACAGTAGAAAGGCCATCATTTCGCGTGTGTACGCGAAGCTCAGCTCATCGGGTGACGCCAGGCGCATGCGGCTTTGCATGTATCGAAGGCCAAAATGCAGTTGGCGAAATTCACCATCTTCCAACACAAAGGGTTTCTGGTAGGTGCCGCTGCGCAGTTGCCGCATGATCTGCATCAAGCTGGTCGATTCGGGCTCCAGGATGTGGGCGATGAACTCGCCATCGGGAAGGGAAACAGGCACCTCCCAGGACTGCATGTGTTGCTCGTGTCGCGAGGGACGAGGCAAAGCGGTTGCGTGAGTCATATGCTGCTTGGGCACGCGCCTAGAAATCATATGGGCCAGCGGCAATCTGTTCGGGCGGCAACCAGGTTTCGTGAATGTGCTCCCAAACCAGATGATCTCGAACGCCGAACAACACGGTCGCGATGCGGCCATTGTCAGGAGGCGTGGAGGCGAGCGCGTTGCGTTGCCATTCCTCGTAGGTCGCAATCAGATGAGCATCGAAAACCTGTTCGACGCGCACATTACGAATCTGGATGCGAAAAGCGGGGTTGCTCGCGTAGGCCTCGTAGACGGAATGGCGCAGGTTTTCGAATCCCAGGCGTCGTCCGGCAGGCGGAATGAAAACCAGGTCGGGGCTGAAACGTTTTGAGAAGTCGCGCTCGAAGCAATTTTTTTCACATTGCCCACTGAACCAGGAAACAAAGAAGGCATGGAGCGATTCAACTTCTCGCACCACCTGGTCATGAATGGCTTCTTTCAAGACTTGGCCCGCCGCTTTGTGGGCGCAGATTCGGGTTCGTCGTGCCAACCACCATCACGCAATGCGCGGAACGCCTGTCGTACCCAGTGACGCATGGTTTTCTCGTTCTCGTCCGCAGCCCATGCGCGCATGGCAGATACCAGCGTCGCAGTCGCCGCCGCTACCTGGACTCTGGCCTGAAACAGGTCTTTCGCTGGGCGGCCTTGCATCAGCCGTTTGGTGACTTCGCCTTCCCAGCGGGAATTCTCTGCCTGATAGCGACGAGCCAGCGATGGCGTGTCGTACACGATGTGCGTCAGAAGACGTGCGCGCGACGTATCTGCATCCAGAAAGCGCGCCAACTGCAACATGGCTTCTTCCAGATTCTGCATTGGAGGCATTGTTGTCGGCCCCGGCGAGACGTGATCGCAGATGATCTCACCCTGCTCATCCAGCCAGTCGAAGACAACGTCATCCTTGGTCTTGAAGTAGCGAAAAAAGGTTCTTCTGGATGAGCCCGCTGCTTTCGCTATTTCGCTGACGGTGGTGCCATCGAAGCCTTTCTTTGCAAAGAGGGCGATACCTGCAGCGATGAGACGCTCGCGCAACTGTTGTTGTTTGTCGAAACGTTTACTACTGGGTTCAACAGCAGAGCCAGCATCGACAGAATCCTTTGGCATTTCACTATTCGAGTACGCGTCAGCGGGCAATCTTATGCCAGTCGCCTGTTCAAGGTGCGCTGATCGGTGCAAAATGACACTCAGTGTCAACAACTAATAGTGCTGTGAGGAGAGATTCGACAATGCGCAATTTTCAATTGCGAAAATGCGGGGTATGGCTGGCTGCGGCGGCCGTACTGTTTGCGCTGAGTCCCGCTCAGGCAGGTCGTGGATTTCTGCTCAACGGTTATGGGTCCGAGGCGCTTGGAATGGCGGGCGCAGACGTCGCAGTCGCGCGCGATACCAATGCCATGAATACCAACCCGGCAGGCCTGACTCAGCTGCGCAATGGCGGCTATGACTTGCAGATTCAGCCCTATGTCTCCGGCTTCAAGCATGAAGACAGTCTCAGCAACAGTGAAGAGCTGACCGACCCCTTCGGTGCGGTCAGTGCCGCTGGCTATGCGGCGCGCCTTGCTTCGCATCCTGACTGGGTGTGGGGCATGGGCCTGTACGGGCAGGGGGGGACCAGTGTCGGTTACGACAACCTGCTGACCGAGTACGGCAATCGCGACATCGTGTCGGCCAATATTGGAGTCTTCAAGTTGGCCGGTAGCCTTGCTTGGCAGGTGCGAGAGAACCTTAGCGTGGGCGCGACACTGGGACTTTCCTATGCATTCGGCAGGCAGAAATATTTTCCTGAAACCTCCGATAATTCAGACCCGGCCGCTCCTTTTTTTGGCCTGCGCTTCGATGACGGCAGCGGCATTTCAGGAAATTTTCTGGTTGGCCTGCAATACCGACCCATGGAGCAATGGACGGTGGCCCTGGTGTACACCAGCAAAACGGACTTGCGTCTGACCGGGGGCACGGCCACGCTCAATTTTGAATCCGTAGGACTGGGCCGCGTGCATTACGACAATGCGCGTCTGGAGGGTTTTGCACTGCCGCAAGAAATCGATCTGGGCGTGTCATGGCGGCCTGACGCGCGCTGGCTGGTGGCTATTGAAGCCAGCTGGCTGGATTATTCCCGCGCGCTGAGTTCTTCGCGCTTCCGTGCGGATACACCGAACAACCCCGGTGCAGCGGCCAATATTGATTCTGTCACGCAGCTGCGCTGGCGCGATCAGTATGTCTACGCGCTGGGCGTGGCCTACTCATTGAGTGAAAAAACGACCCTGCGCGGCGGTTTCAATGTAGAGAACAACCCGGTACGCGCCGAGACCGCAACACCGCCACTCGGACTCGGACAGGAACGGTCGATTTCCGTCGGATTCGGGCGGCGGCTTGATGACGGCTGGCACTTTGACGCGGCATTCGAATACCAATTGCCTACGACACAGAGCTACAGCAATCCGGCTCTGCCATTGGGCGAGAAGGTAGATGATCGTTACGGCCTGTATGGCCTGATCCTGAGTATTGCGCGTCGCTGGTGACGCGCAGATTCAGGGCTTGGGCTTTTCGCGCAGCGTGACGATGCGCGACACGCCGTCGGCCTGCTTGCGATCTTCCAGTTCAAACAGGCCAATGGCTTTGACCAGCGCGCTGAGCTTGGCATAACCCCAATTGCGGGGGTCGAAGTCGGGTGCTTGTTTGCTGATGTGCTGGCCAACCGGGCCCAGATGCGCCCAGCCGTCGTCGTCAGAAGCCGCATCGATCGCATTGCGAACTAGATTGACCAGACGCGAATCGCCGCGAAGCGCCTTGGTGGATTTTCGCGCAGGCGCCTTCTCAGTCTCGGCCTGCTCGGTGCTGTTGCGCAGGACGTCAACATAGATGAACTTGTCGCAGGCCGACACAAAGGCCTGGGGCGTCTTGCGCTCTCCAAAGCCGAACACGCTCAGCCCTGCTTCTCGGATACGCGCAGCAAGGCGGGTGAAGTCACTGTCGCTGGAGACGATGCAGAAGCCGTCAAAGCGATTGGTGTAGAGCAGGTCCATGGCATCAATGATCATGGCGCTGTCTGTTGCGTTCTTGCCGGTGGTATAGGCGAACTGCTGCATGGGTTGGATAGCATGCTCCGCAAGTACCTTCTTCCAGCCGCCGAGATTGGGCTGTGTCCAGTCGCCATAGACGCGTTTGACGCTGGCCACGCCGTAATTGGCGATTTCGGCAAACAGGGCTTCGGCCAGCTTGGGCTGGGCATTGTCGGCGTCAATCAGGACGGCGAGGCGGGCGCTGCTGGTATCCGTTTTCATGGCGCTAGGCTATCGCATCCGGCGGCTGGGGCTGCATCCCTGTGCGGCATGGCCCACAATCCGCGCATGGAAAATCTGAGTGTGGACGAGCGTCGCCTGAAATTTCTGTTGCGACGTGGAATGAAAGAACTGGACGTGATGGTCACGCGCTATCACGCCGGGCGGTATGCACAGGCACCGGAGGCGGAAAGGCAAACCTTCGTGCGCCTGCTCACCACCGTCGAGGACCCGGACATCTGGTCTTGGACGATGGGATATTCGCCCACACCTGAACAATACCGGGAGGTAGTGGCCGAGCTGCGTGTTTTCAGATGAGTGCGCCTGATGCGCCCGCGGTGGATGTTGAGCTCAAGCCATCGCATCGCGCCCACCAGTTTTTGTTCTGGGTCCATGTCGTGCCGCTGGTCCTGCTGCCGCTTACGATGGAAACGGGGACGGCGATGCTGATCATCGCGGCCGGTATCGCAGTCTCGTGGTTCTGGCTTCGTCGGCACCCGGTGTTCGGATTTGGCCCACGCGCCGTCATTCGGGTGCATGCGCACGGCGATGGACGCTGGAGCATCGAAAACCCGGCCAGAAAACCTGCCGAAGCCGAGCTGCTCGGTAACAGCTATGTCCATCCGCGTTTGCTGATTCTGAATTTTCGCGTTCCCAGTGGTCAAAGCAGGACGCGCATCATTCTCGGCGACGAAGCGCCGGAAGATGTCCTGCGCCGCTTGCGTGCCCGGTTGAGCGCGCTGGGCGCCT
>TARA_R110000850_G_scaffold148003_1_pt1 | contig 12946 bp, 9 predicted proteins | sample TARA_R110000850 | Tara Oceans TARA_R110000850 (sample SAMEA4397586) | marine metagenome | biome: Polar Biome; feature: [SRF] surface water layer (ENVO:00010504); material: water (ENVO:00002006), including particulate matter (ENVO:01000060) such as... | depth 5 m | reverse complement strand
GTGACGGATCGAGCGCCAGCGGCTCGACATTCCCCCAGTCAACCTCCAATGACTGGCGAATTACTGTCTCGACACGTACGATATTGGGCCAGCGCAGTTCATGCTCCGAACGTTCCGGCAATGACTCGACTTGCGTGCTTGGCTTCGCCGGTGGCAAGGCCTCTCCACCCTCACCAACCTGGTCATGGATCGATAGAGGTACGCCAAACACATTTACGTACTCAGGAACGAACAGCCCGTTTTCATCGGTATCGTAGGAAACTCGACGCAACCCCCGACCAATCACCTGCTCGCAAAGCAGCTGTGACGTGAACGCCCGCAGGCCCATGATATGAGTGACGTTTTTCGCATCCCATCCCTCGGACAGCATGGCCACAGAGATGACGCTTTGAAGGTTCTGACCAGCCTGCCCCCGCTTGCCGACATTGTCGACGATCTCTCGCAGCAACTCTTCCTTCTTCGCCTTCGCCAGGTCCGCTTTACGCGTCGGAGACAGGCCCGATTCTTCGATGATCTTTTGAAGATGCCCCTCGTAGGCTTTCAGCGATTCTCTGTTATTCCTGTTGGCGCTGACTGTCTCGCCTGTTTCCGCCTTCTCCAGAACCTTTGAATCGACGCGCAGAGTTTTTGTAGGTGCGTGCATTTCCGGCAAAACTGTATTGCCGCTATTGAGATAGTGCTCTATTCGCGCGGCGGTTTCGGTACGGTTACACACGGTCAGCATGACGGGGGGCGAATGGTGCCCGGCCTTCTGCCATTGCTCCCGAGTGGTCCGCCAGTCCGCTCCCAACAGCGTGTAGGCATCTTTCACCAGCTTCGGCAGGTCTTCATGAGGCTGGGCACCGGATCGATTGAGGTCTTCGGATACTTCGGGGTCTCGGTAGATGTGGTACAGCTTTGAACGCATCGTCCTTGCGTCTGGCAGCGCATCGTCCCGCACTACCACGCGAGGTGTCTTCACCAGCCCTGCCTCAATGGCATCGTTCAATCCGAAATCTGATACGATCCAGTCAAACAACGACGTATCCGTGCTTTTCTTGCCAGTTGGTGCAAAGGGGGTCGCGGACAGATCAAAACAGCGGAGAATGCGTCGTGTCTTGTGCAGCCTGTCCAGGCCCTCGATCCATCGTGTCGCCTCATCAAGATCGATCCCAGCTTCTTCGGCCCGCGCCCTACTGATCTTCAATTCTGCTGGCTTGCGATAGGCGTGGTGGGCCTCATCGTTGATAACAACGAGATCCTTCGCATTGGCGAGAGGTCCAAGAACCCTCCGGGCAAAAGCCTCGTCCGACTCCACGCCCTTCTTCACTACAGACCTGGATTGCTCCTTGAGCGGCATGAGCGTGTGCCAATTTTCAATCCGCACCTCCGCCTGGTTCAGCTTTTGCCGAGAGGCTTCGTTCGGACAGATATTGAACTCGTCGAAATAGCTGCCCTCTGTCGGCACCAAAACTTGCAGTCGTCCCTTCACGGTCAAGCCAGGCGCAACGATGAAAAAGCTCTTGCTGAAATCCTTTCGCCGCTTTGGATACGTCAGAGCGTTCAGCGCCTGCCAGGCGATGATCATCGCCATCACCGTGGTCTTGCCCGCCCCCGTCGCCATCTTGTTGCAAATGCGCTCCCAAGGGCCGCCATCACCCTGAAGCGCTATGCCTTGGCGATACTCGGCTGATGCCTCAACCCACCAGATCAGGGTCTCGATGGCCTCGAGCTGGCAGAAATAGAACGGATACTGTCGCGCTGTCTCATCATGCCAGTGTTCGAGCAGCCGGCGCGTCACGATCGTCACACCAGGCCATTCGGCTTCGCGCCACTGATCCACCCGCTCCCGAATCTTGTTCACGAAGTCCAGCGTCTCGACTCGTTTTGTATTGTTGGTGACGTCGAACACTTCATAACTTGCCGGACGACGGCCGGTCACGACTTCCAGCGCGCCGCCCTTGCCTTCGGACCAGTGTTGCTCAGGCCGCACATAGGGCGAGTTGATGATCAGGGATTTCGGTTTGTCCGCCATGGCCTATGCCTCCAGCGGAATGATCTTCAGGGATTCAATTCCCCGGTCATCGACAATCTTGACCGCGATCCGCGCATTTTCGCCGGCTGGAAATGGTAAGGAAACCGTCCCGGCATATTGCTCCAGCAAGTCTTCATTCAGTTCGGCACGGATTGTGCGCTTCAACCGGTTCCATCCTGTCTTGCTGTCCGTCATCGGAAAGAAAACCTGGTGCGGCATCAGCGACCGCCCATCATAGTCTGTGTCGAGCGACCACATGGCGATCTTCTTCTTTCCGCCCGAAATCAACTCGCCCTGTTTCGGATCGAAATAGTCGAAACCATTTACCTCGACCTCCCAGTTGCCATCTGTCCTTTTGCGCAGCTCCACATCCGGCTGCCCCATCAGCCAGAAGGATTCGTTCGATGCGCGCTTGGATTTCAGGTCTTCGGTCAACAGGTCCGTATTCATCTGCGCCTTCAGGAGCGTCACACCAGGCCATACCATTTCATCGATGTCCTTGGCGGCCTCAGGGTCGAACGTGAACGCACAGAACAGGACAAATTTTGGTTTGGGAACTAGCTTTCCTGCCTCTTCGATCGCCAGTTCCACCTGGCGCTGCTCCAGCGCGGCGTGCTCCGGCCCGAAGCTCACAACGACACGTTCGCCCGTTTCCGTCATGTTGCCGCTGGCATGGATGTAGCGGAGCCCCGGCACCGTCTCGAAATCGGAGAAGCGCATGATCGCCCCGCCTTTGGCGCGGACGCCGGTTTTCAGCAGCTCTTCCCGCCAGAGGCTTTGCCGGGAGGTTTCACCTGACCGGCCAATTGATGCGTCCGGCTCGCCTGGCGAGCCTGGCGCATCCTCCAAGGAGAGAACCGTCGGCGCTGGCACCGCCTCGACAGAAAAAGGCCCCGTAATGCGCAGCTTGTCCTTGTCGATCCGGGGCTTGTCGTAGCGCGTTTCCTGATCGGCATGGTCGGCGATGGACTGGTCCATGCGCTTTTGCATCGCCTGGCGAGCGGTGTGGAAGGCGTCGAAGGGCGCGCGGGCGGTGTCGGGCCAATCGTCCAGCAGATCAAACGGCACTTCCCATTCATGCAAAGTCTCGCCCTTGGTGAAGTCCACCGGCTTGCCCTTGCGCACGCCCTGAGTGGGCTTGAGCGTCTTCGGTGGAGCATCGACCAACGCGGTGTTCAGAGCCTCCAGTGCCGCCGCGATCTTCGGATGCTCCTCGTCATAGATCGTATCGATGTCGGGGTTGTTGGCGATGCTCTTCAGCGTGATATGCGGCACGGTTTCGTAATCGAACCCGCCCTTCAGCCCCTCATGGGGATAGCGCAGGGCGTAATAGTCGAAACTGGCGGTCATCAGCCGCTGCTTGGCCAGCGTGATCGCCACGCGAGAGGTATCGCAGGTGATCCAGCGCCGCCCCCATTTCTCGGCGACAAAGGCGGTGGTGCCGGAGCCGCATGTGGGATCGAGCACCAGATCGCCGGGGTCGGTGGTCATATGGAGGCAGCGTTCAATTACTTTTGCGGAGGTCTCAACTACATACTGTTTGTCAGAGGCGAAACCGGCGATGCCTGTATCAGTCCAACTGCTATTAATTGGGAAAACAGGGAAATCATCGAAGTAGCGCTTGTAGCGAATGTTTTTTCCGACGTTCACTAACCGGCCGCAAAGCGACAGGCGCGACAAACCATCTTTATCACTTTTGAAAGTTCCTTTTCCAGGCGTTGCGGTCACACCCATATGCAGAAACTGTTGCAAGTCACCCTCTCCAGCAGGTCTCGAACTGGTTAGGTCTCCTGTGGTCAAAGACCGTTCACCTTCCTTGGTAGGATATCCTCGAAGGATTCGGCCTTTCGCATCCTCGTAGGAGGTGTAGCCAGAAGCGCCTTGGCCACCGATTTCCTTCATGTTGTAGATTTGCCGATACTTCATTTGGACGCGATCTTTAGCGAACCAAACTAAATAATCTGAGATACTCGACAGCGTGCCAGAAGTGGCGCTACTGGTTTTTGCGAAGGTGACCAGGCTGATAAAGTTCTCATCGCCAAATATTTCTGACAGCAACTCCGTTACGTGGTGAAGATTTTCATCCGAAATCTGCACAAATACTGACCCGCTCTCGGTCAGCAATTCCCGCGACAGCATCAGCCGGTCGCGCAGATATGTGAGGTAGGAATGAATGCCGAGCTCCCAAGTGTCGCGGAACGCCTTGATCATCTCGGGCTCTTGCGTCAGGTCGGCGTCTGACCGGTCCTTCACGTCGCGCTTATGGGTGAAGGGCTGAAAGTTCGACCCGTATTTGATGCCGTAGGGCGGGTCGATATAGATCATCTGCACCTTGCCGCCCATGCTCTCCTTGGTCAGCAGTGAGTTCATCACCAGCAAGCTGTCGCCCGCCACCAGCCGGTTCGACCAGCCCTTTTCGTGACGATAAAAGTCAATCGCCTGGCGAAGCGGGACATTCTCCCAGTGCGGCGCAAACAGGTCTGTCTGCTGCCACTTCGCCGCAGCGTCTTTCCCTTTCAGTTTGCGTGCTACGCTCGACAGGATGGTTGCCGGATCAATCCGCTCATGCACGTGTAGCGAAACCGTATCCACCTCAAAGCTCGTACGCTCCGCCTTGCCGGTCCAGTTCAGATAGGGTTGCTGCAAGCGCTTCAGTTCGAGCAGCGCGTCACGCATTTGCTCTTCATCGCCGCTGGCGAGCGCATCATCGATCAGCGCCTCGATCTGCGCGCGGGCCGAGTCGAAGTTCAGGACAGGATCCAGGTGCGGATCATACTGCCAGTCGGTCTTCGGTTGCGCCGGGTCGCTGGCGGCGTCCACCATGCCTACTTCGGGATTGTTGACGCGTGTTTCCGTGTGTCTGTAACTCAGGATCTTCTTGGAGTCGCTCTTGGCTGAACGCTTCTTTTTGCGCTTCTTTCCGGTCGTGAGTTTCGGGGCTCCGGGCTCCGGGGCTGTCAGCTCGAAATCTTCCTCGTCGTCAGCCTCTTCTTCATCGTCCGCTTCGTCTTCTTCGACCATCTCGACAAACAACACACCGTCGTCTTCTTCGAGCTCAACGATGCCTTCATCTTCCAGGGCCTCCAGGATTGACTTCAAGTCTCCGTCTGAACAGTCCAAGGCCCCCTGGATTTGTGCCGCACGGGATCGCCCACCCAGGCCAGCCAGCACGTTGATCGCCTTCGCCTTCAATTGTTCGATCGGCATATTGCCCCCTGCTCAGTCTCGAATTTGTGGCCAGCATGATCAGCGATTGAGTCGAGTCAATCAGCCCATGTCGGAGCAGATCGGACTAACATCAGTTTATCAACCTGCGAAACCAAAAGTTGATCGCAAGGGTAGCAACGCGCGAATTTCCTTAGGTCTATTTCCACCGAGTTGGCTCACGTGCCTTACAAGATATAATTTCAGCGTGAGAGCTGCGACAACGCTTGTTTCTCGTCCTAAGGAAGCACCCCAGATAGTTCGAGATCGCTCAAAATTTCTAGTTCAACTTGTTTAGCCATCCAATACATTTACAATATGTCACCTTCTTGCGAATTCAGTGAAGCCCCGTCCGCCGGTCGATTTGGTAGCCCCCTTTTCGAAGCAATAAGTATCGCCAACCGCATCAACATCGGTTGGGGTTTCGACGTCCAGGAGGTGGCAGAGATCGACAAAATGGGATTGCGCAGAGGCACTTTCCTTGAGTTCAGAACGTTCCCATTTCCGGATGAAATCTGCTGGAGTCATGAACTACCCAATAGCCTTTTGCGGTTGCGGAAAAGACCTCCAAAAGGTAACCAGAAGTTCTTTATAGAGCTACTTTTTCCATCATACCCAATGGCATTAATGCCTTGGGCAACAGTAATTTTCCTTGTCAGATTTCGTGTCCGTCAAGGGCCTGCGGCCGCTTCGCGGCGCGCTTCAGCGCGCCTTTGACGGACACGAAATCTGGCGACACGCACTAATCGAGCCAGCGAAAGGGGGAAATAGACCCGAAAGGGTTACTAGAGTCCCGGAGGGCAAGATAAAGGCGCTGTCACAGAGCGGCGCCTAACCCACTGTCTGCATATCTCTTTTTTATGTGACACGCCGCCGGAGCCTTGTCCCACGATTCTCCCCCTGTTTAAGCCGCAACGCATCCGAGACCAACATCCCGGGTATTCCCGGCAAACTCGATGGCTGTAGGGCTAGAAATCCGAGATACTTCCGGCATGATGAAACGCCAATTCACCGACTTAGATTTTCCGCTAGATTCCAATAGCGCTGACCGTATTCCTGCAAATAAATCGATCCGCTTTCTGAGCCTCAATCAGGTACTCGACCGCCTAAGCGTCGGACGTTCAACGTTGTACGTGCAACTGAAACATCCCTCCCACCCATTTCCTGCTCCCGTCCACATTGGGCGGAGAAGTGTCTGGGTCGAAAGCGAAGTAGAAGCTTTTATGGCCTCGCTGGTCAAATCTGAACGAAATTTGTGAACTTCGACAGACGCAAAATGAGGACGAAATACTTCTCGAATTATAAGTTCCGCTTCGGCGACTTCTTAATCATACGAGACTGTTACCTTTTAACGAAACTGGAACAATATTCACCGCAGGCTCTTCACGATGCCACACAAAACTTCCACTGACGCACTTGATCAGATAAATGTGACAGGTCCTTGGCATGCCGCTCCTTCCATTCTATCGTAAGTGGAGTATTGGATAGACGCGAAGAGAGAGGCATGTTCACGGCCAGCGCGTAGCACAAAGGGGATGCGTTATTACCGCGCCGAAAGCAGCCACGATTTCTACAACCGAAGTTCTTGCTCTTTTGGACGGTGAGTTCAATGGGTTCGCCCAAGGTGTTGCTAGTGGGCGTTATGCCTTCTGGTTGGGGTCCGGTATCTCACTCTTTCGGTTTCCGGGACTAAAAAAGATTGTGATTAAAGCGCTGGAGTATTTAAGGGCCCATGTCGACCCCGCCCAAGTCGCTTGCCCCTTCAAGGTTGCGCTCGAGCGGGCATTAGGAATTGCCAGCCTGACCGATGATGAAAAGGCCTTAGTAAATGTGAACGTCCCTGTTGTGGACTGGGCTATCGTCAAACTCCTTGAGGAGCGTTTGAGCGGTAAGTACGCGGAGTTTCTTAATATCGACATTGACGGCCAGCCGCTTGACGTCATGGTGTGGGAAGCGGTCGATGTGGTAGGGACATATGCTGATGAAACTGTTGCGCCAGATGCTGAGCACTATGTGATTGCCGCCATGATCAAGGAGGGCCTTGTCACCGAGTTGCCATCGGCCAATTGGGACGGCCTGATTGAAAAGGCGGTTGACGAGCTTGGCAATGGCAACGGGCTCAAAGTCTGTGTGCGCTCAGAAGACCTCCAGGCCGCCGATCAAAAGGCAACACTCACCAAGTTTCACGGCTGCGCCGTGCGCGCTCGCGACGACGAGGGTGCCTTTCGGCCATATCTAGTTGGCGCCCAACGTCAGATCGATGGCTGGAGTATCGACGCCAAAGTCGCCGGATTGGTCCAGCATTTGATCGACGTGGCAATTTCGAAGCCAACACTGCTTCTTGGCTTCTCGGCTCAGGATGCAAATATTAGGACTGTGTTCGCACTCGCGGCGGAGAAACAAAATTGGGAATGGCCTGGCGAGTTGCCGGCTTATGTAATCGCCGAAGACATAATGGGAGAAGCTCAGACCACGCTTCTTGCTAATGTTTATCGCAATCAATTCGCCGGAGGTTCTCGAGTCGAGATCAAGAAAAGCGCTCATTTACAGGCTTATGCCAAGCCCTTGCTCACCGCTCTTCTTCTGTGGACCTATGCCGCAAAACTTCAGCGAATGGCGAGGCTAGGAGATTTTGACTTGTCAGAGGAACTCGCGGCCTGGGTGGATGATGGTATTGTTTCCCTTCGCGACCAGATGGCTGAGGCTAACACAGGCGATCATTTAGCATTTGTGGAACACTTGATCTGCGGTCTATCGCGCGGAAAGCGCCTGTTTCTTTCAGGCCGAAACGATGCGAAGCCAACTCGGTATGAGCCACTCACCACGGCTCCTGTAAGCCAGATGGTTCAAGACGTTGAAACGGAAACCAATGGGACGCCTCAAGCCGCGGTGATTGGAGCCACTCTAGCCAAGGGTGTGAATGCCGGAGACTGGATCTTGAAACCTTCGGCCGATATGGGCGATCGGGCCGGCGTCGCCGCCCTCGAAAGCAACGGACGATGCGACCGGGTCTTTATCATAGGAAGACCCGAGGCTGAACTTGCACTGTATGAGAGCGAGGCGGTGCTCGACGACGATGAGGACGCCATTCTTATCCACGCCCGGCCAATCCATGAGAGGCTAGTGCGGTCGCCCAGCCGCGCGCCCGGGCGAACGGGCGCGGTGGCGCCGCGCCGCGTCAGTATGTCTGCCCTTGTTGCCGACGTTAACGAGCCCTCGGAATTGATGGAGCGGTTCAAACAGGAGGCGGGACTGTGACAAATAGCGACCCAGTTGAAAGAGTGGTAGCGTTTTTGGTAGGCGCCGGATTCCGGAAACTTCCTTCGCCCTTGTTGATTCGTCAAAGCAGATTTGAATTCGCCGCGGTGATGATGGGACCGGACAACTCGAGCGACATTGTGCTCGTATCCGACACCGTCAACGCGAAAGACGCCGAGATAGTGAGAAAGATCCAGGGGGTGGCCCGCGCGCTTGATCTGGCGCGTTCGCGCAACCCGCTCACATCGGTACTAGTTGGCCCAAGGCCGACCGCCGACAATCTGACAAAATTGATGCAAGTATGCCGAGTATTGCCGGTCGGCACTATTCCTTCTGAAGGGGAGGAAAGCGAAAAACATCTTTCCAATTGGCTCGCCGTTTTGACGCCACTGGATCAGATTGATACCGAAGGCGTTGTCGCAGATCCCATGGCGGAACTAATTTGCCGCATCGATGATCTGAGCTCAGAAGTTCAAGCACTTTGTGAGCACGTCGCTGCCGGTTCGGTCGCCGTGGAGGAAGCAGTCAACTCGATCTTGGCTGAAAAACTTCGCCCCGCTTGGGAGGACGAGGCGTGAGCGTACGTCTGACCCAGATGCAAGTCAGCAATTTCCGGAGTATTCGTGGAACGATCACGGTACCCCTCGACGCGCCTGTGGTCTTGGTCCACGGTCCAAATGGCAGCGGGAAGACCAGCTTATTGTCCGCGATTGAACTCGGCCTGACAGGTGCTGTGAGCTCGCTCGCGCGGTTTGATCCAAGTTATGCCAGCAATCTCGTTCACTACGATGCGTCGGAGGCGGCGGTGTCGATCGCCGCACGACATCCGGAAGTTTCGGGCGCGACTGCTGAGATCCAAGTGGAGGGAGGCGAAATCAGCGGCGCGCCACTCCTGTCACGGGAGCAATGCCGTTTCTTCACAGAGCGATCACTGCTCGCCCAGGCGACTTTGAGCCGCCTCCTAGAGATTTACGAAGCCAGTGATGCGCGTGAAACGGCGAGCCCACTAACAAGGTTCGTCAATGACCTGCTTGGCTTGCATCAGCTGGATGCGCTCGTCGAGGGACTGCACCCCACCGGTGATAAACGGCGGCTTGTCAAGAGTCTGCCTCTTTATGGTGAAACAAGTGAGGAATTGACGGCGCACGATAAGGACGTCGAGCAGCTGACACATTCTGTCGTGGAGGCGAAGACCGCGCTGGATGAGAAGTATTCAGAGCTAACCGATGCGTTGGTCCCCTTCAGCTTGACGTCTATAGATGAGCTGGACAAGGACCGCTCCCAGCTTGGTGACGGCGAGGCTGAAGGCGGTTTAGCGGTGGAAAGAGCCGCGCTTCGACGCGATATGCAGGCGGCCTTATCGGTGTGGAAACGGATTGAGCAGGAGCCAGGCCGGGAGGCGAGGGAAGCCGCCGAGAGCGATCTCCGAGATAGCCAAAAAGCGTTCACAGAGTGGGATGTCGAAACAAGGCACCCGCTTGACGCCGCTCTGACAGCCGCAGCGGTATTGTTCGTCAATCAGCCGTCAGCAGAGTCGGTGGGTTGGGTTAAGGCGCATAAGGAAGCGGTTGTCGCACTGTCTGAGGAACTCGCAAAGGTCGACGAAAGACTCAAGCGGGATGAGTCGGCTCGAAATGAACTCGCTGGTTTTCAAGAGAGCCTAAACAAGGCGGTAGCCCGTGAAGGCCGGCTCGACGAGAGCCTTGGGGCGCTGGCGGTCAATAGCGGGGACATGGCGCAGGCTCTTTCAAACATTGCACCGCTTGTGGAGGATGATATTTGTCCTGTTTGCCAACGGGATTTCTCCGACGTGAGTGCGACCTCTCTCCGGACGCATATCGCAACCCACATCTCCTCATTGTCGCAAACAGCGAGCCGTCTGCGGTCGGTGGCCGATGAACGCCAAATGGTACGAAAACAGATTGCGCAGCATCGGAAAGATATCGATCGCATTCAGGGTCACATGTTAGAAAATGTTGCGCTAGCTGCGCTCCGAGAGCGTCGAGCGAGTCTTGGCGATGTGCTTCGTCAGCTGAATGATACGAAACATGTGGCACTACAGGGCGAGACCTTATCCCGGCAAGTCGGGCAAGCGTCCGAACGTTTAGCCGTGTTGCGACGCAGCGAGGAAGCGCTTGTAGGTGTACGTCGCTCAGTTGCGATTTATACCCAGCAACTCGGGCTGGAACCGCCCGCTGAAAGCGAGGCGCTCGGATCCGTTCTTGAGCGATCTCTGGCCGCAGTCGAGCAAGGACTTGCCGCCGCTGCGCGACGCGAACAAGAGCGCAAGCGCGTTGAAGCTTCGCTCAAGATATACACCAATGAGAAAGTTCGTCTAAGTCAACTAGAAGGCAATCTACGGGCCGCGCAAGCGCGACAAACTAGAGTCAAAGACGCGATCAAAGCCGCCGATGGCGTTAGGAGTGAAGTCCGAAAACTATCCGATCGCGCACTAGAGGCGCGAACAGCTGTTGTGCGCGAGGTGTTCAACGAATCTCTCAATCGAGTCTGGAACAATCTCTTCATCCGCTTAGCGCCAGAAGAGCCTTTTCTTCCAGTATTCGAATTGCCTGATAAGACAAAGGGACCAGTCGAGGCGAAGCTCAGCACGCGGTATCGCGGCGCGGGTCAAGGCGGGAACCCAAAGGCTATGCTCAGCGCTGGCAATCTCAACACCGCGGCGCTTACCCTATTCCTTTCGCTCCATCTATCCGTAAAGCCACTCTTGCCATGGCTTGTGATCGACGACCCTGTTCAGAGTATGGATGAAATCCATATTGCTCAGTTTGCTGCACTGCTGCGAACACTAACGAAACAGCGGGATCGTCAAGTCATCATTGCTGTGCACGAGCGTCCTCTATTTGAGTACCTCGCATTGGAGCTAAGTCCCGCCTCTCCTGGCGACAAGCTCATCACCGTAGAACTCTCGAAGGGGGCCGATGGGCAAACTATCTGCGATCCGGAGCCGATCATGTGGGACGCGGATTCAGTTTATCGTGCAGCGCCTGGTTAAACTGATAACACCCACACGTTGCCATGAATGACGAGAGTTTCTTGTCGTTCACCTGTGGTGCTACGTCTCCTCGTGCAGCTGCATCCGTTGAAAATATGTGTCTTATTCAGACGAAGGAGCCTTTTCGGTTATTACTTCGAAAGGAGTGCTTTGTGATTACTCTTTTAGTCTAACGCCTACCCCGCCATCAGCGCTTTCTTTCGGTCCCAAGAATAAGACTCCCCCCCGTTCCAAAGCTACGCGTACGGCCTCGACATTGGCCTCAGTACTTGCCGACGGGCCGCGGTCACCCTCCATCCGTCTTATTGTAGGGACAGATAGTTTCGCTGCTTCTGCAAGTTTTGGCTGCGTCCAATCAAGCAGGGCGCGAGCGGCTCGGAGTTGCGCAGCAGTGAGACTCATAATTTTCTTTTTCTGATCATATTTACACAAAACGATCACGCTGATATGTTGCGTGATATTAAACGACTCATATGTACCATAAAGGCAACCTCATGTCTCGATGCCGTATTGGCGTGGAGGATACCCTCTCACGCACTTCATCTAACGTTTCTCGCCGCCAACTCGTGATGGGCGCAGCCCTCGGGTCAATGGCATTAGAACTTCTTCCCCTACCGGACCCAGCGGTCGGGGCTTGCAGAGCCTGGCTTGGGCTAGAGGCACAATACGTTACTTTAGTTGATGCTTGGCAGATAACTGAAACTCATTTGATCCGAGCGGGCTACTGGCGCGATCACAATGACCAGACGAGCACGAACATTCCTGAGCCTAGTGCATTGCAAGACATTGGCCGTCGGTTGCATATGTTGGAAAAAAAGAAGCAACAGATTTTATTCGTCCTGCCTAAGATAGCCGCGACAACTGTTCGCGGCATTGAATTGAAGTTAGATGTTCTCGCGAAAGTGATCAGCCCGGATGAAAATCAGACTACCCATGACCTTGCTGTGAGCATCCGACGCGATCTTATTCAACCAAAATTCTAGAGCGGTTGTATTATTAAACTCGACGATACAGTTTGCCGATCCTGTACGACACCAATGTGGCAGGCAGCTGCTCCCGTTTTCCGCACGCCTTCCGCACTCGCACACTACCACAGTCAGCTTGCGGCGAAATTCATAATTTCTGCAGCCCACCACTCCGCCATTTCAACGCGTTGATCCCAATACGTGGCTCGGTGATATGCTTTGCGAACCTGATCTGCCCCCATATGAGCCAACTCGGCTTCGATGGCATCTGGGTGCCATTTGCCGCTTTCATTCAGCAGGCTTGAGGCGCTTGCGCGGAAGCCGTGGGAGGTCATCTCATTGGCGCTGAAACCGAGACGACGGAGAGCCCCGTTTAGCGTGTTCTCGCTGATCGGTTTGCCGCGCGAGAGTTGGGAGACAAAAACCCACGGCTCATGGCCAGTGACCGATTCAAGCCGCTTCAGAATTTTCACCGCAGGTTCTGACAGCGGC
>TARA_R110000850_G_scaffold193670_1_pt1 | contig 12955 bp, 15 predicted proteins | sample TARA_R110000850 | Tara Oceans TARA_R110000850 (sample SAMEA4397586) | marine metagenome | biome: Polar Biome; feature: [SRF] surface water layer (ENVO:00010504); material: water (ENVO:00002006), including particulate matter (ENVO:01000060) such as... | depth 5 m | reverse complement strand
TGCGGTCAGGCCGCCCAGCGTCAGGAAAAAGGTGAGTGTTCCGGCGGTGAACGCCAGTGCAGCGAGCACACGCTGTGATCGCTGGCTACCGGCCTCCCGCAGGATGGTCCGGACCTTGATGGGAATCGCGGGCAGCACGCAGGGCGTCAGGTTCAGCAGCAAACCTGCCATAACGGCCATCATGATCTGGCCGGCGATGAGTAATGAGGGAAACTGATCCATTACTCAGTGATCCCCAGCATCCTACCGAGCGCCTCCTGTTTGGGCACACCGGTCTGGCCTCGCCATTGGCCGCTCGTGTCCCTGAATAGTAACCCTGGCGTTCCGCTGAAACCCAACTCAGCCATCCACTGACTGTGTTGGTCGAGTGTCTCCTGAAGGTCAGCCGGGATGGGGGTAAGTTCAGAAATCCCGCTGCCGTTACCGTTTTTGCCAAAGTTTTCTTCAAACGTCCGGAGCGCTCCGGCCCGGTCCTTTGCGTTCATGATTGCTGCGGACAGGCCCAGGCTGGACGGTTTGAGAAACCCGACCATGACCCAGTGCAACCTGACTTTCCCTTCCGCTACCCAATTCCGGGTCTGCTGCCAGAATTTGTGGCAGAAAATGCAATTGGGATCCGCGAAGACATAGACCTCAGGGGCCTCTTCCCCGCCCTCGCTCACCAGGTGGGGGTCCCGGGAGAGCTGCTCGGCAACCGAGGCATACGTCGGCTTCGGTATATAACGCGCGGAATACTCGCGGGTCAGATCGTTTCCATCGCTCTCAAGAAGGGCGCCGGAAAAAGTGAAGTGACCAAGACCGTAAATTATTCCGGTTTTTCCGTCCCTGGTCTTTACAACATACCCGGTCACGCCCTCCGCTGGTGTAGAGAAGCGTTCAATCACTGTAAAACCGACGTTTTCCTGAAGTGCCTTGATTCCCGGATCCATCGTTGGTGACGCAGACGCCAACGCTGTGAATAAACTTAAAAAAAGCGCAATCGAAAGCTTACGGAATAGCGCGGTCATACCCCGCGCTGGGTGTTCCAAAAAGAATGACATCAAGGTAGGTTCCCATTTTTATGTATTCATCAGGCAATAAAACCGCCAGGAGTGGCTGACTACGTTGTGGTATACCGCACAAGGTCGAACGACAGCCGCTCGAAGCGGAAGCCTCGGGCGATCAAAGGTTCAGGACACTGTTGAATACTTGGGAGGAAAGGGGTCTGGCCCTGAGAGTACGCGGCCGAAATGAGAAGAATAGTCTTTCGGGCAGGAGGAAGATAACAGCAATACCAAATCCGGAATTGCAGATTTTCCAACATGGGAATATGAACACGTGCTACTACAGCTGCCCTGGGCGTTGAGCCCGGCGCAGTCCTGCATCGCCTGAGTGTCTGGCAACATGACACAGGCCTCGACCATGGGTTCTACCCCAAAAGAGGTCGCGGCAACTCCTTGTGCAACAGGGAGAAGAGCCACGAGCAGTATTACTGCCAGTCCCATAAGCCGTTTGATCATCACACCGATATCCTGATTACAGAACAGCTAAAGCATCTTTCACGTGTGGAAGATAGAGGGTCACTTTAACCTACATTGGTGGAGGTGCAAACAGACAGAAACTCTCCATCATCGCATCTCCACCCCATGCTGTTAAAAAAGTACGACGGAGTCGGCAGACATAAGTTCCTCAGAATCGTGTGTGCGGACTAAATGGGAAACAAAGTCTTCCTTCTCCCTAGGCCACTCAATCCGGATAGTGGGGGTCACGTTCTTCCGCTTTGATCTTCGCCCTCTCTGATCCCTTCGTGCAATGACGCAGTCAGTGGACAAGTAATATTGTCCTGGTGCACGTGGCATTGGTCGACCAATTCGCCAAGCACCTTCTCGATTTTCCCCAGTCTGTCGATCTTCTCACGGACGTCCCGCAATTTGCGCTCTGCCAGAGCACTGGCCTCCTGGCAGTGAGTGCCATCTTCCAGCTGTAACAGGTCCATTATCTCGTCGAGACTGAAGCCCAGCTTTTGCGCTGATCTCACGAACATCACCCGGTCGATATCGGCGGAACCATAGCGTCGGATTCCGCCGGGAGGACGTTGGGGTTCCAATAATAACCCTCGCCGCTGGTAATAGCGGATCGTCTCGACATGGACGTTGGCAGCCTTGGCCAGACCGCCAATGGTCAGTGAATTCGCTATACCCGGCATATCCCTTGACTCCGTACCTGACTACGGAAGTAACCTTATCTCATCGAATGAAACCATGAAAGGTGTCAGCGTTATGTCGAATTCCAAATCGGGGCGCGGCCCCTTGGCTGCGGGAGGTATTGCGGCCCTTTTGGCCTCGGCCTGCTGTATCGGACCGCTGGTACTTGTTGCGCTGGGCGTATCCGGTGCCTGGATGGGTAACCTCACGGCCCTTGAACCTTACCGCCCGATTTTCATCGGCGTTGCATTGGTGGCCATGTTCTTCGCCTGGCGCCGAATCTTCCGGCCAGCGGAACAGTGCCAGCCTGGTGAAGTGTGTGCCGTACCGCAGGTGCGAACGACTTATAAGGTGATCTTTTGGGCAGTAACGGTGCTGATACTGGCCGCCTTGTTGTTTCCCTATGCTCTGCCTCTGCTCTATTAAAAGGAGATTGTCCCATGAAAATGCGTTTTGTAATGACGTTGCTCTTCGCCCTGCTCAGCATGCCTTCTTGGGCCGCCATGCAGACCGTGACGCTTTCGGTACCGGGGATGACCTGCTCCGCATGCCCTATTACCATCAAGCTGGCCTTGAACAAGGTGGACGGCGTTTCGCAAGTCGACGTGAGCTATCCGGATCGAGAAGCCGTGATCACTTTTGACGACACACTAACGTCCGTGGAGGCATTGACCCAAGCCACGAGCGATGCCGGTTATCCCTCCACCTTGAAGCCCTCGCAAGTGGACCCTGAGTGACCGGGGCACCATGACGAAAAAGTAATACGACGCCTTCCGTGACAACGCCTCAAACGATTCAAGGAGCTCCCCGAATGAGTGATGACGACAACCTGCATATCGCGGTGATTGGCAGCGGCGGCGCCGCCATGGCGGCCGCCCTTAAGGCTGCCGAACGTGGTGCCCGCATTACCCTGATCGAGCGCGGCACCATCGGCGGTACCTGCGTCAATACCGGCTGCGTGCCCTCGAAGATCATGATCCGCGCCGCGCATATTGCACACCTGCGCAAGCAGAGCCCCTTTGACGACGGTGTGAGCGCCCAGCAGGTCACGAAGGTGGACCGGGTGAAGCTGGTCCATCAACAGCAGGCACGTGTCGAGGAGCTTCGCAATAGCAAGTACGAAAGCATACTGCGCGACCACTCAGCCATCACGGCCCTGACCGGTGAAGCCCGGTTTGTCGATGGCCATAACCTGGTGGTCAGACTGAACGACGGCGGTGAGCAGCCTGTCCACTTCGACCGTGCCTTTATTGGCACTGGCGCCCGGCCGTCAGAGCCGCCGATACCGGGGCTGGCCGATACGCCGTACCTGACCTCCACCAGTGCATTGGTACTGGATACAGTACCCGAACGCCTGATTGTAATCGGTGCCGGTTTCATTGCCCTGGAGTTGGCCCAGGCCTTCGCCAGGCTGGGTAGCGGGGTCACCGTGCTGGCCCGCAGCCGGCTGCTGTCCAGTGAAGACCCCGCCATCGGTGAGGTCATGGAGGCAGCGTTCAGGCGCGAGGGCATCAAGGTTTTAAGGCAGACCCAGGCCAGCCGCGTGGACTATAGCGACAAAGAGTTCATCGTCGACACCAATGCCGGCACCATGCGGGCGGACCAACTGCTGGTAGCCACCGGCCGGACACCCAATACCGAAGCCCTGAACCTGGCGGGTATCGGCGTGGAAACCTCCCGTGGTGCGATCCAGGTGGATGAGCATCTGCAGACCACGGTCCCCGGTGTCTATGCCGCCGGTGACTGCACCGATCAGCCGCAATTTGTCTATGTCGCCGCTGCCGGGGGCAGTCGGGCCGCCGTCGACATGACCGGAGGCGAGGCCACTCTGGAGCTCAGTGCCATGCCGGGGGTGATGTTTACCGATCCACAGGTTGCCACAGTTGGCCTGGCAGAGGCAGAAGCGCTCAAGCAGGGCTTCAGTGTGGACACCCGTCTGCTCGATCTGGAAAACGTGCCGCGAGCGCTGGTGAATTTCGACACCCATGGCTTTATCAAGATGGTGGCCGAGCGCGATTCGGGACGCTTGCTGGGGGTTCAGGCTGTCACGGCAGAAGCCGGCGAGCTGATCCAGACGGCGGTGATGGCGCTACGGGCCGGTATGACGGTAGAGGAAATCGGCAATGAACTGTTTCCCTACCTGACCATGGTGGAAGGCCTCAAGCTCTGCGCGCAAACCTTCACCAAGGACGTCAAGCAACTTTCCTGCTGTGCGGGATAAGTATTTGCCAGGGCGCATTTAACCCACTGTCTGTTGGCCCCTATCGTGCAAGTCAGGTGGCTCTCTGGCACCCTCGGCGAGCCATAAATAGCTTGGCGACAACCGGTAACAGGGTAATGCCACTGACGAGAATCAGAAGCATCGTCACCAACCCGGACTCGGATGCCATGAGCAAGCCACCAAACGCCGTGATCAGATAGGCTGTTGGAATAACACCTGCCAGTGTTGCAACCACGAAGCGCCAGAACACGAGTGGTGTCAGGCCCGCTGCATAGCTGACCGCATCGAAAGAGATAAAGGGCACCAGCCTTGATGTAAAAATGACAAACATCAATGCGCCCTGGGAGCGATCCTTGCCCAGCCACTCCAATACCGGACGCACCCGCCTCCAGCGATGGATGACGTCGTATCCCAGGGACCGGGCAATGGCAAAGGCGATCAGAGCTCCCGCCTCAGCACCGACAACCACGACAACCGTCCCCCAGAAGGAGCCATAAGCCGCCCCGGCGACCATGGCGATCGGAGCGCTGGGAATCGGGCTCAGGACGATGGCCGTGATCATCAGGCCAACGATGCCCACCGGCCCCCAATAACCCAACTGATCGATCCATTCCCGCAACGCCGCCTTGTTGGTCACGGTGGCCAACGCTCCGGTCTCCAGCATGACCCAATAGGTCGCCGCCAGTGCAACCAGCAGGAGCAGAACCCCGACTACTTTTGCTTTTGGGTTCAGTCTCACTCCCACGCTTGCCATGGGTGCCCTATAGATTTCATGCTCCGGGGTGGTGGTCATAATCTCCTCTGGCGTTCTTACTCGCGCTTCCAGAATCGTCCCTGTTTCTCGAAAACAGGTACTTGGCAAGGGCTGCGACGCCAAGTACCAGGGCGACGATGAGCAAAAGGGATATCAACCCCATTCCCGCCATTCCAAACATGCATGCTTCATCTGTCATCATGTCAATCTCCTGATTCTCTGTGCCAGGTCTCTCATGAGACGCTGGCCCGTGCGGCTCCGCTTTCGCTCAGGTTGTTCGCCGCGGCGTGTCCGTTATCGGATTTGAACCGGCCCAACCGGAGGGAATTGGTCACCACGAATACACTGGAAAGACTCATTGCGCCGGCGGCCAGCATGGGGTTGAGCAGGTAGCCGGTAAACGGGAAAAGAACGCCCGCAGCCACGGGGATAAGTGCCAGGTTGTACCCATAAGCCCAGACAAAATTCCCCAGGATCGTTTTGCGGGTGCGCCGGGAAAGTGCAGCGGCATCCACGATTCCCCGTAGGTCGCCACGCATCAGAACCACGTCGCCGGCCTCGATGGCAATGTCAGTACCGGTGCCGATGGCGATACCCACATCGGCTTGAGCCAATGCGGGGGCATCATTGATACCGTCACCCACGAAAGCAACCCGTGCCCCTTCTTCCTGCAGACGCTTCACCTCTGCCGCTTTCTGGTCTGGCAATACCTCTGCAAGCACCCGTTCAATACCGGCCTGCCGCGCAATGGCTTCGGCCGTAGCGCGATTGTCACCAGTGAGCATGGCCACACTCAGCCCTGAGGCCTTGAGCGCGGCAATCGCTTCCACCGAACCGTCCTTGAGCGGATCGGCCACTGCAATGAGCGCGGCGAGGCGGCCATCGACGGCAACATACAGCGGGGATTTGGCTTTTTCAGCGAGGGACACCGCACTGTCGGCGACGCTGGCCAGGTCGATACCGAGGCGGCGCATATAACGGTCCGCGCCCACGTTGATCCGGCGCCCGGCCACCTGTGCCTGGATACCGTAGCCCGGCTCCGCCTGGAATTCACTGACCGCTGGCAACGTGAGCCCCCGATCACGGGCGCCCTTGACGATAGCTTCCCCAATGGGATGCTCACTCTCGGTCTCCACAGCCGCGACCCAGGCCAGGACCTCATCCTCGCGGCCTTCCACCAGGATGAAATCCGTCAATTCGGGCCGGCCCCGGGTCAGGGTGCCCGTCTTGTCGAGGACGACGGTGTCCATTCGAGCCAATGTCTCCAGGGCCGCCCCCTTGCGGAACAGCACGCCCATTTCGGCGCCCTTGCCGGTTCCGACCATAATGGCCGTCGGCGTGGCCAGTCCCATCGCGCAGGGGCAGGCGATCAGCAGCACGCTGACCGTTGTGACGAAGGCAAAGGACAGTGCCGGAGCAGGACCAAAGCTGAACCAGGTGACGAACGTCAAGATTGCAAGCACGATCACAACAGGTACGAAAACCCCCGCAATCTTGTCGGCCAGCTCCTGAATCGGTGGTTTATCGGCCTGGGCCGATTCCACCATTCTGATGATCTGCGCCAGGACCGTGTCCGCACCCACCCGGGTAGCCCGGAACGTCAGTGAACCATTCTTGTTGATAGTTCCCCCGACCAGTTCGGCATCCTTCTGCTTGGCGACCGGCACCGGTTCGCCGCTGATCATCGATTCGTCGACGTAGGATTGGCCTTCTTCCACCACGCCATCAACAGGAACGCGTTCGCCCGGGCGCACCTGGATACGGTCGCCAGGCACCACGGCTTCAATGGGTACCTCGACGGCATCCCCGTTCCGAATCACGCGGGCGGTTTTGGCCTGCAGCTGTAAGAGCTTCTTGATCGCCTCAGAGGTCCGGCCTTTGGCAATGTGCTCAAAGTAGCGCCCCAGCAAAATGAGCGTCACGATCACCGCTGCCGCCTCAAAATAGCTCTGAGCCGTGCCCGCAGGAAAGAATCCTGGAACAAATAGTGCCGCCACGGAGTAGAAATAAGCGGCACTGGTGCCGATCATGACCAGGCTGCTCATGCCAGGGTTGGCATGACGCAGCTCAGCGTAGCCGGAGCGGAAGAACCGCGCCCCGGCGTAAAACATTACGGGCGTGGTCAGGAGCCATTCAACTGCCACCCAACCGCGATGGGGCAGGAGGCTGGCATATAGAGCCTCCAGAGCAGGAATTATCTTGCCCATGGCAATCAGAACCACCGGAATGGTCAACGCCGCAGCGAAGATCACTTTCCGGCGAAGGTCGATACCCTCTTTGTCCTGCTCTTCGGTTTCACTATTGGTGTCCGGCGCCTGGGGTTCATAACCGGCGTCCCGGATAGCCTGATGGATTCGCGGCACTGACAGGGTATCAGATAGGAACTCCACAAACGCTTTTTGGGTGGTCAGATTGACACTGGCCTTGATCATGCCGGGCTGTTTGTTCAATGCCCGCTCAATCCGGGAGACGCAGGAACCGCAAGTCATGCCGATAACCGGAATTTCGGTTGACTGTACCCGCGGCTTATAACCCGCATCCCTGATTGAGTCGACCAGCATAGCTGGCGTGGCGGGCTGATCGAATTCCACGGTGGCTTTTCCGGACGCCAAATTTACTTGGGCTTCCGAAACGCCGTGCTGGTCCGCGAGTGCCTTTTCTATACGCCCGATGCAAGAAGCGCAGGACATTCCATCAACACCGATCACTATTCTTTGCATTCTGATTTTGCTCCTCCGCAAGGCCAATCCTGTGCCTTGTTAATAATTTCTTCCCAAAAACGACTGGCTGCGCAGCGTTACCCTTTTTGGGCGATGGCTTCGACAATCGGGCAGCCGTCCATTGGTCCTTCACCGGAGCATTCCTCCAGAGTTTCTGACAGGACCGCCTCAATACGGGAAAGGCTCTGGATCTGGTGCCGGATCTTTTCCAGTTGCTTTTTTGCAATGCGCTTGGCCTCAGCACGGTCGCCATTGGCATCCTGGAGCATCAGCAGTTCACGAATCTCGTCAAGGGTGAAACCCCATTGCTTGGCGTGGATGATGAACTGCAGCCTGGCGATCGCATCCTCGGGGTAACGACGATAATTGGATTGGGTTCGGGCAGGCTCGGGCATGAGATTTTCCCGCTCGTAAAAGCGAATTGCATGACTGGCCACACCGCTTTTTTCAGAGAGCTCGCCGATATTGAACGTTTTCATTCATACACCTCAAACCAAGTGGTCAATAACTGACCTTAATCATAACCTTAAAGTGAACTTTAAGGTCAAGGCTTTTTCATTCATTGCCAGATATGGGCAGGTGCACCACACTCATCCAACATGCCCTGTCTTCAATTAAGTGGGGCAAAAATACGGAGACGCTGCGATGAAGGTTTTTGAGAAGCTATTTATGCTGATGGCTGGGCTTTTCCTGCCACTCTTCGCTCTTGCTGAGGCGCCCGGCCGCATGGGAGAGGGTATGATGGGTGGCAACATGATGCAGGGCATGGGCGGGATGGGGATATTCATGATGATTATCATGATTCTTCTGGTTGTGCTCCTGATTCTTGCGATTCTGGCACTGATCAAATATCTGAGGAACAAGTGATGAATCGGAATAAAAGTGTCCACCGGCGCACAGTCCTTCAGGCTGTGGCGGGCACCGGCTTCCTTCTCACGCTGTCGCCGGGATTTCTGCTTACGGGCTGTGATGGTGGGGTAAGAGCGACTGAATCGGGAACGCTCGGCCTTGACTCCGAAGAATACGATGTTGAACTGAATCTTCATGCCACGCCCGATTCGGTGCCCATACTTCCAGGCGCGCCCAGTGAGGTGTGGCGCTACAGGGCGGAATTGCTGAAAGGCCCGGGAGGCACACTCTCCGAAAACCCTGACAGCTACCTGGGCCCAACGATCCGGCTACGCCGTGGCCAGAAAGTAAAAATTCATATTCACAATGAGCTCCCGGAAGACACCACCGTACACTGGCACGGGCTTCATGTGCCGTCAGATGTCGACGGGCAACCAAGGCTACCCATCCAGCCCGGTGAAACCACGACGATCGGCTTCGAGGTGTTGGACCGGGCCGGACTGTTCTGGTATCACTCCCATGCCCATGGTGAGCAGGGCGGGCGCGTAGGATTTCAGAGTTACGCGGGGCTTGTAGGGCTCCTGATCGTTGAAGACGAAGAAGAAGCGGGCCTCGGATTGCCGTCGGGCGATAACGAACTGTTACTGGTGCTTCAGGACCGTACCTTTGCTGGTGTCAATGGACTGGTTTACCTCGACGACGGTATGGGAGCCATGATGGATCGCATGCACGGTTTTCTGGGAGACAGGATACTGGTTAACGGCGTTCCTCCGGCCACGCGCAAGGTCGCCACTCGCCCATACAGAATTCGGGTCCTCAACGGCTCCAATGCCCGCATCTACAAACTGGCCTGGAGTGACGGGCGACCTGTCACAGTGATCGGTGCAGACGGTGGCCTTCTCCCGGAACCGGAAGACAGGCCCTACGCCACTCTGGCTCCGGCCCAAAGGCTTGATATCTGGTTAGACCTTTCCGAGGCCCAGCCGGGTAGCACTCTGGAGCTCATCAGCGACAGTTTCCAGGCCGGTATGATGGGCGGAATGGGAATGATGGGTAGCAATGCTCTTCCCCTCGGCAGCCGATTCACCCTGGTCAGTCTGGAGGTGGCCGAGTCGGTAGAGGCCAGCGAACGGATACCGGCGCAGCTAGGTCTCCGCCGGCGAAGGATACCGGTAAGCAGTACCACACGAATCCGGTCGTTCGAGTTAAGCCCGGTGATGATGCGGGGATTTACCATTAATGGCCGGCACTTTGAAGGAAACCGTGTCGCGGATGACGAAAAAGTGCGCCTTGGCGACACGGAAATCTGGGAATTCCATAACAACACACCCATGCCCCACCCCATGCATATTCATGGCTTGCAGTTCAACGTTGTAGGGCGACAAGGGGGCAGCTCGGATAGTTTGCAGCTTGGCCTGGTGGACAGTGGCTGGCACGACACGGTTCTGGTCATGCCCCGCGAAACGGTTCAACTGGCGATGAAGTTCGAGCGCTTTGACGGTCTTTACATCTACCACTGTCACAACATGGAACATGAAGACGCAGGGATGATGCGCTATTTTCAGGTGCAAAGCTAAGCGCCACCAGTCTCCTTTGTCTGCTCAACCGTTGTCACCGAGCCCGATTTGTCCTTGCATTTCATCATGCACAACCCAAGACCACACATGATCAGGCAAGGAAGGAGGCTGATCAGTATGGGAGCGAGTCCGAATAGCACCAGCTGTTCCCAGCCAAAGGTAAGTCCGGCGATGACCGCGATAGCGCCAAACAACCACCAGCGCCGTGGCCCTGTCAGCAAACCCACCAATCCTCCTCGGCCCGGATCAGAATCCATCTTGCCCTTGTCTTCGCTACTCGTTTTGTTACAGCAGTTCATTATCGCCCCTCATTTTTAACGTGGTTATTAATCGCGTATACCCACCGCTGACGCGGTAAACACCCTTGCAGTTGAACATTTCGGAAAAACATAACGTTGAAGCAAGGTTTAAGGTCAAGGCTTTTATCAAAATGGCCAGAGCGAATTCACCTTGGGCCCTCGGATATCGAAGGACTTGTGCCAATGATATAAAAAAATGCTAGGCTTTGGTGAACTGAAAGACGAGCAGTGTGTCACAGCCCCGTACCCTCACTACTTGGTTCTTGGAAACAGGATGACCGCAACGACCCGCCAATTCATTTCCGCGCTGCTATCACTGCTTTTGGTGATAAGCGGGCCAGCGTTGGCTATGTCCAAAATAGCGGACAGCGAGGCTGACGCTGGGATGTCGGATTGTGGTTCCATGATGATGGCTCAGGCTGAAAGTGCCAGCTCCTCATCAGACACTGAAAGTAATTGTGCCTCAGCCCCTGATATGGCCTGCCCGAGCGCCAGTGGTATGAGCAAATGTGGCGTCAGCGTCAGCTTCGCTCTCTTACTGGGCAATTCCACAGGTTTAACCGGTACCGGCTCCCAACCGGTATTGACCGCCCGCGCGGCCCTCTACCAGGACCCGTTCCTGGCTTCTAGCACGCCCCCTCCAGAACATCACTCCTGAGTTGTAACCCGGATTTGTGCCCATCGCGGCAAAATCAATAACGTAATTTCTTACAACGATTTTTTGTAAAGCTCCGTGTTTTTATTCATCACGGATCTTCAACTGGAGTGAATCAAATGCGCAATTCAAAAATCAAACTAGCAATCACAACGATTTTTCTGGCCGGTACCATTGGCACCTTCTCTGTATTTGCCCATGAGGGCGAAGGCAAAGGCATGATGTCCTCGGAAGAAATGCAGGGCATGGATGGCATGCACAGTAAGGGCGGTATGATGGGGATGATGAACATGATGTCTGACATGTCCCCGGAAGATCGTAAAGCCATGATGGAGTCCTGCATGAAAATGATGCAGGGCCACGACAGCGACAACATGGACGGTGGCATGAAAGATAAAGGTGCCGAAACCAAGTAATAGTTTGGGCACCACCCCGAACTGACACCCATCGCCCCGGGGACGCCAAGGCGCCCCGGGCCTTGCGCTGCCCATGACCGAATCGAATCGAGGATATTCCATGAAGACCAGAAAACTTGCCCTGTATACGGGTGTAGCCACCATCGTTCGTTCTCGCCGCTGGCGCAGCCACGCTGGCGATCCAGGCCAATGAACCCAACGAGTCATCGACCCCTATGGCTGCGGCTGGCACGTCTGGCCCAGCCATCACCGTTTATAAGAGCCCCAACTGCGGCTGCTGCCAGTCCTGGGCTGAACACCTTGATGCCAATGGCTTTGAGACCACCATCGTAGAAACCGACAACCTTAACGAGATCAAGCAGCAGTATGACGTGCCACGAGAAGTGGCCTCCTGCCATACCGCGTTGATTGGTGACCTGGTAATTGAGGGACATGTGCCGGCAGAGGATATTGTCGCTTACCTGGAAAATCCCCAGTTCAATACAGTAGGGCTTTCAGTGCCCGGTATGGTGCAGGGCAGCCCGGGCATGGAAACCGGCAAGAAGGACGATTACCAGGTCATCGCCTTCAATGCCAACGGCCAGCAAAGTGTGTTCCGCGAACACAAAGATTACTGAGGCCGGCCCCATGAAAGCGATTTTCCATTCTCTACCCAGGGCAACCTGGGGATTTTGCGTGCTCACGCTGGCGATCCTTCTGCCAGCGCTGGTTCAGGCCCAGCCCGAAGGCAACAACCCACCAGTGAAGGCCCTGACGACCAGTACGTCAGGCGCCCTCCTGGTGCTGCGCGACAGTGGCCTGTTTGCCGTCGACGATGGAACGTCCACCGCGGTTGCGCTCCCGGCGATGGATCAGGGAGCTCGGCCCACCTCCCTGGCCAGGGGGGCGGATGGAAGCGTCTACCTGGCGGGTCCGGGCCTGGGCGTGTGGCGTTACGACAGCGTTGGTGAGAGCTGGCAGTCCCTCAACGATACCTTGCCAGACCTCCGGGTCACCGCCATGGCCGCTCACGCCACCCAGCCCGGAACGCTCTACGTATACCTTGGAATGGACGGCATGTTCCGGTCCAGGGACGGCGGCACCAAGTGGGTGAAAGTGGACAGCGGCCCACGGGAACCGGTGCAGGCGTTCCTGCACTCTGACATGCCCGGCAGTATGGAAAGTGGTTGGCTGTTCGCGGGCACCACCCGCGGTGTCGCACGCTCCATGGACTGTTTCTGCTTCTGGGGCGATGCGGGTGACCTGCGCGGCACGGTCTCCGCCATCGACTATGATCCTGCG
>TARA_R110000850_G_scaffold37448_17_pt1 | contig 12957 bp, 11 predicted proteins | sample TARA_R110000850 | Tara Oceans TARA_R110000850 (sample SAMEA4397586) | marine metagenome | biome: Polar Biome; feature: [SRF] surface water layer (ENVO:00010504); material: water (ENVO:00002006), including particulate matter (ENVO:01000060) such as... | depth 5 m | reverse complement strand
CGAGCCCGCCGATGCCGATCTGCCTACCGAGTCTGTGTGGTCTACCGAGAAATATTTAAACTTTACCCCCAAACTCTTTAAAGCCATTCGCGATGAGTTTGGCGACGATCTGCACCTACTCCACGACGTTCACCACCGGCTAACGCCCATCGAGGCCGCACGGCTGGGCAAAGAGCTGGAGCCCTACCATTTGTTTTGGCTGGAAGATGCCGTACCGGCCGAAAACCAGGAAGGCTTTAAGCTGATTCGTCAGCACACCACCACCCCCATTGCGGTGGGCGAAGTGTTTAACAGCATTCACGACTGCCGTGAGCTGATCGAGAACCAGCTGATCGACTATATCCGCACCACCATTGTCCACGGTGGCGGTATCACCCACGTGCGCCGCATTGCCGATTTAGCCTCGCTCTACCATGTGCGCACGGGGTTTCACGGTGCAACCGACCTCTCGCCGGTGTGCATGGGGGCCGCGCTACACTTTGATTACTGGGTGCCCAACTTTGGTGTACAGGAGCACATGCCCCACAGCCCGCTGATGGAGTCGGTATTTACCCGCGCCTATGAGTTTAAAGATGGCTATTTTACCCCGGGCGAGACACCCGGCCACGGGGTAGACATCGATGAAGCCGAGGCCGCCAAATACCCCTATAAACGTGCCTGCCTACCGGTAAACCGGCTTGAGGACGGCACCCTGTGGCACTGGTAAATAAGCGACTAACGACTACATTTTTAACACCAACTATCTGACAACCTAAAACGATAACCGGAGACTGTCATGCAATTTAAAAAAAATCTGACACTGCTTGCGATGCTGGCCGCTATGGCCGCTTGTAGCGAACAAGAAAGCCAAAGTATCGCCACCCCTAACGAAGCACCCGCCGAAGCCACCACAGCTAGCGCGGAAGAAGTGCCCGATGTGGTGGCCAAAGAAGCCGAAAACCGGCGCATGGCGGCCGAGCGCGAATTCGTATCGCAGCCGCTGGTCACCGAGATTTACACCGCCGACCCATCGGCCCATGTATGGGACGACACCCTGTACATTTACCCCTCGCACGATATCGAAACCGACATCCCCATGGATGACACGGGCGCGCACTTTGCCATGCGTGACTACTATGTTCTGTCGATGACCGAAGCTGGCGGTGAAGTTACCCTTAGCGACGTGGTACTGGATGTAGACGATGTGCCCTGGGCCGAAAAACAAATGTGGGCACCCGATGCAGCCCGCAAAGGCGATAAATACTATTTGTATTTCCCGGCCAAAGATTACGACGGTATCTTTCGTATTGGCGCCGCCGTTAGCGACTCGCCAACCGGCCCCTTCACCGCTGAGCCCAAGCCGATCGAGGGAAGCTACAGCATGGACCCAACTGTTTACCAGGACACCGATGGCGAGTACTACATGTACATTGGCGGCATCTGGGGCGGGCAACTGCAGCGCTGGACCACCGGTGAATACGTAGCCGAAGACATCTACCCCGCCGATGACGAGCCCGCGATTGCGCCACTGATTGCCAAAATGAGCGACGACATGCTCAGCTTTGCCGAAGAGCCAAAAGAAGTAATGCTGCTCGATACCGACGGCACGCCCATCAAACACGGCGATAACGAGAAGCGCTTTTTTGAAGCCGCCTGGATACACAAGTACGACGGCACTTACTACTTCTCGTACTCTACCGGTGATACCCACAACATCGCCTACGCCACGGGCGACAACCCCTACGGCCCATTCACCTATCAAGGCGTTGTGTTAGAGCCAGTGCTGGGTTGGACCAACCACCACTCCATTGCCGAATTTAACGGCCAGTGGTACGTTTTTTATCACGACACGCAACTCTCGGGTGGCCAGACTCACCTGCGCAACGTAAAAATGATGCCCATTCAGCACAACGAAGACGGCAGCATCGAAACGGTTAACGCCTTTGCTGATTAAAGCCTCGCGTTAAACAAAAAAGCCGGGGCAAATGCCCCGGCTTTTTTATGCGCTAAAGCTTAACCACCACCCACGTAGCACCCGTTATTAACCTACCCCCTCCAGCAGAGATCGCGGCTACCTTTTAGTCGGTTACTGCAGCTAAGGCCCCTTCGGATAGGGCCACTGCAACACTAATGCGCTTAACCTACCAGCCATACGCTATTGCTATCTATTACCCGGCCATAGGGCCATACTGATGTTGTAAGCCGCAATTTGACGTTTTTTTGTGGCCAGTAGTAGCCCTTGCACTGGCTAACATCGACATGAGCTTTAAGGGCAACTTAAAAGGAACAAATCATGAGTAAAGGACAAGACAGTAAGAAAAACAGCAAAAAGAAACCGCTGTTAACAGCAAAAGAGAAAAAAGCCGCAAAGGTCGCCAAAAAGTCCAGCACCAATGTTTTAGGCCAGTAAAACGGGCGTTTTATTTTATCGGTTTTTAACCGGTGACGACTCACCATAGCGTGCCCAGGCTCGCTATGGTGCCGCCGTCTCATTTACAGCGCGCCAAGAGTCTCACCGATTGCCACCTCGTTCGCCGTAAGTGCTCTGCTGCGACCCTCTTCAAGCGCACCTAAAGATATAGGCCCGACGCAAACCCGATGCAACGCCAGCACTTCATTATCAAAAAAGCCAAACATTCGCTTTACCTGATGGTACTTGCCTTCGGTTAAAAACAACCTCGCCGTGTAATCAGAGAGAACCTCTAACTCGGCAGGCTGAGTCGTAATGTCCTCGTAAGCAAAGTAAACCCCCTCGCGAAACGCAGCCACATAGGTATCATCCAACGGCTTCGACACCGTCACCTCGTAGGCTTTCTTAAGTTTTGTCTCAGGCAAACTGATGCGGCGTGACCAGGCGCCATTGTTGGTGAGCAGCACCAACCCGGTGGTATTAAAATCAAGGCGGCCCACAATATGCAGCTCATGCTTTTTCGGGTGGTTAATCAAATCCAGCACCGTCGTGTGTTTGCCGTCTTTGGTCGCGCTAACCACCCCTTTGGGCTTGTGTAACATCAAGTAAATAGGCTGCCTGTCTTGCAGGCATTTATCATCCAATACAACGCGAGAAAACTCCGTGACCTTTTGTTGGATAGATTGGGCCACACAACCATCAACCACAATCCGCCCCTGCGCCAACAACAGCCGAACATCCGACATAGAAAACTCACTATGCCGAAAAATAAAGCGGTCTAGGCGGCTCGTTTTAGACTTCATAGAATACGTAAACTTATCGGGCAATGCTCAAAGCGCTTAAGCATCGAGGCGAAGGCTGAAAGATTTAATGCTACCAACAACGGCCGAGCGGAGCCAGGCCTAGCTCCGCAGGAGCGAACTTAATTGACGTCTTAGCATTTTAAATAGATAAAAACGTTAAAATAATAATGGATACAGCCAGAAAACATACGTAGCTTCAGATCCAAAGATAATGTCGGCCAAGATAGTTTAGCCTACGAGTAAAGTAATCATATTTCTTCATCCACAAAAACCACATGACGAAAGTGGTGCTGCGCTTCGAAAGTGGCCCCTAAAGCGCCAATAAATAACCCCAATGTGGTAACGAACAAAGCCACTTGCCAATAGATAGTGGATACAGCCATGCCGATATCCGACTCAATCCAGGATGCGACTAAACTGGGAGCGTATAGAAAGAAGCCGGCCGATACATTGAGCGCAAGAAGAGCGGCGGCTGTGGTAGCAAGGCCGATTAATACGATCACCACCGCCGAAACATTGGTAATGACAATTTGCTCTCTCATAAGCGACCGGCGCCTTTGAATTAACAAACGCTGCCTAACGGCCACCAGGGCAGTTGTAATAAGCAATACAAACCCCAGTAGCATAGCGAGCTTGGTAATACTCTGGTGGGAAGCTAAATGCCAGGTTTCTGCGGTGAGCATTAGCAGCGTGGTTGTTGAAACCGCCGCAGCCGTTAGGCGCAATAATCGCAACGGAAATTCCCAGGGGCGAGCGTGCACAACCGCGCCAAAAATCTCGTGCCGGTTAATGTAGGCAGACTGCAAGTAAAATCGCCAGGGCGACAACTCGCTCGCCGCTTGGGTTTCTTCCAGGCGCGGGTCAGCAATTTGATACAGATTATGCTCAATTGCACTGAGTTGACCACTGTCAAATTCACGCATCTCAGACAGTGCCTTTGGCGATGAGGGAACGTGCATAAAGTTACCTTCATCTCTAGCCACCGCAAGGCCGTTAAGGTGCCCTAGTGACCGAATGCACAACGTGGTTAAGCGTTGCGCCACTGTGCTTATTCGCTCGTTTTCGTCTACCTCAGCATCAAAGGCATGCGGATCAATCCGGTTGGTAGACACTACGGCTAAGTCCAGCGCGCTGGAGGTCACAGCGATAGAATAAGGTTTGTAACGGCAGGTTAAATCCGCGGCGGTAAACAAAATGGCAAAATCCCAGCCTTCGGCATCTCGCAGATCACTGCCATCGCGCAACAAAGCCGAGGGCTCCTGGCGAATACTCAGCGGCACTTCCTCCCGCTGAACCGCATTAATCCGCCACGCAAACTGGGGGAACTGAGATTGTAGCCAAGCTAACAGCTGCTCGCGCGCAGACTGAATGGCCTGCTTATCAATCCGATCCACACGGCCAATAATGACCAAGCCAATTTCAATAGGGGCCAATGTGGAGCTGGCCTGATCGGGCGACGGGCGATCCATGAAAAACTCCTATAGTGCCCACTGATTTGGAATAGCCGCGGGTAACCTAAGCTATTCCAATGAGTGGATGTCCCATTTTTTCTCGTGTCCCATTTTTCTCAAGATATGGCCCTGACAAAAGTGCTTTACTCGTTCTTAAGGCTGCCAATAAACGCCTTCGATTCAGCAATGGATTTTTCCATTTCTTTAATAAGCTCAGCAACCTCAGTGTTTACATTTCCCAGCTCACCCTGTAGCGAGTCAATAGCACGCGCATTCAGGTTATGCTTCAAAAACAACACTTGATCCTGAAAGACCTGTAATACCGGATCCATGCGCGCCTCTGCGCTACGCATGGCCTTAATGAGTTGTTTATACTGTTTTTTGGTCTGACTTAGCTTGGCTTCACTCTGCCGCTTAAGGTTAGCACTGCTGTAGAGTTCAATTTCATCTTCCCACTCATCAAATAATGCGTCGGACACATCGTCGACCGAATTAATTCGCTCGGACACCGCCTCAGCGGCCGCTTTACTGTCTTCGTATTCGTCATTGAGCTTCTCGTAACGCTCCACAAGATCCTGATCTTCAATCTTGATAATCGATTGGTATTGCTCCAGGGCGGACTCAAACTGCTCTTTGGCATCGGTTTGCGCCTCTTGCGCCGACTCCACGCGATCAATCATGATATCGCGCTTGTGAACACCGGCTTTCTCCATCGCCCCGTAATACATTGACTGACAACCCGCCAGAGTGACGACCAGAAAAGAACTGAGAATCCAACGATTTATTAACATGCACATTTACCTATAGCGTGATTGGTTAAAGGCCCACTGATTTGGCCTAACGAATTGTCAAAAGAGCACTAAGATTGTGAATATTGCTCTTTGAGCGCTGCTAAGCGGGCAATTTAAGGCAACTCGTAAATAAGAACATTAATCAAGCAGGATTTGTACCATCCAGATGGCGATACTAGCACGAGGCTGGAAGTGCGGGATTACTTGCGTTAAGCGATGGGTAATGAGTATGGATCGCCCCTGGGTCTCTATGTTTCGACCGACTTATGTTATCAACGGGGTCAAAATTCAAAGGCTTGAGCCTCTCCCCCTTCACAGCTCTCTCTTGTGATAGCTAAATATAGATTCATTAATGGATTTTCTACTCTCAAAGTCACTTGCACAGGCATAAGCCAGCCAGCTATTGAGATTTTTGTGGTCACGATTGAAGTGAATTAGTGCTTTGACTTTTGCGTATAATCTATAAAACCTGTCGTCAGTGTAGATGTTCACTCTTACCAGAATCTGCTCATAAAGCTGGAATATGGAGACGACATATATAAATGGAAGCAATAGGGTGGATAAAATGATTGGAATAACGAAGTCCATCATGGTTTTGTGTTTTGCAAAATCCCCAAAATTTGTGCTTATAAAGTACGCCCCATATATTAGTAAAAACACTCCAAAAGCTGAAAGGATGAAGTTCATGACTCTCTCTACAGGCTTATACTCTTCTTTTATTTCTGAATATGCTAGAAGCATTACTAATACTGAAGTCACTGGTACTATTATAATTTCAGCGATCAAACTAAAGCAGTGAAAAGCAACAATAAACTCGAAGACAGTGAGCAACTTGAAGTGCCCTTTAATGGAGCCTCTGAAATAGCCGTCTTCACTGTGAATTTTATTTGCTTTAAAGAGTTCTGTTGATGCAACAAAAACAAACCATAAAATGGTATTTTTGAGTTGGTCTAAACTCCAAATTCCAACACCACTTAAGAAATCAACAATAAAATAGGTATAAGCCCCCATAAGGATGAAAAGTGAAAGTATCTTGGAGTTGCAGAATCCAAGTACAACTGCTTTGGCAGACGATCTAACCTCTTTCTTAGTAAATGCCAAAGAAAAGAATATCAGTATCCAAACTGATACGGCGATTTCCCTATTACTGAACAATTGATCCATGCTGGAGATATCTCACTTGGAAACTTAACGCTTCCATAAACGGCCCGAGCTTGCGATCGTCCGGTGACCGTAGGGAGTGAATTTAATGGATTTTTTATTCGGTTTCATGAGCTTGAGCAACCAACTCTTTAAAATCGCTTTCTCTAATTATCCGTATAGTGTGACCTTTTTCTACAAGCTCTTCAGCTTTCAAGTGCTTTGAACTCTTCGACTTCCCTGAGAGCTTGGTAACATCCTGATCACCAACGACCAGCAAAGTAGTTTTTTTGGTAACACCTGGTGCGACTGTGCAGCCAATGGACGCCGCAAGATCAGCTGCCTCTTTGCGTGGAATTTCCAATGCGCCGGTAAATACCATTACTTCTCCGTAAAGCTCTCCTTCAGGGTTGCCATCTCTCTTGATTGCTGCTCCGCTTGATGAACTAGCAGGGTCTATTGGTTGGGAAACACGTTTAAACCAAGCATCAAGATCTAAACCTGTCTTATCAATAGCAGAAATTAATACTTGGCCCGAAGCCTTTGCATCTTCTAGTGCATCATGGTGCTTAAATTCATAGCCAATAATTTTACAAACATTAGATAATCCATACCCACTCCATGCGCACTCTTCCCATACACGACGAGCCACCCTTGCAGAATCAAGCCATACGGTATTAATTGAACTCAACGAATATTTATTTATCGCTCGACCAACTGAAACTCGATCGAAGTGTGTATGGCTTACACAAATTACACCAGTTAAAAAATCGGATAACTTCTGAAATACATCAGGAAATTTAGGCGCGCCAACGACGTCATCTTCAGAGATTCCGTGAATGTTGACATTTATAAAATCAAAATAGTCCTCAGGGTCGACTAACGAAGACCATTCCTCTACCAGCATTCCATCTTTGTATTTCGCCAATCCAATTTGGCAGATTGAAGCCATATCTGCATTTGCAGTTTCCACGTCAATTGCTACAAACTCCATGACTAATCCTTAAATTGCATAACGAGACCGTAGAAATACGTTTTTCACAAGCATCTCTACAGCCGTCTTCTTTGATTTTTGTTTGATCACCATTCAACCACATCCGATTAACATAATCACCTATTCTGCGCGGTGCAGCCTAGGTGGTTGTGGATAAGGCTGTGGTTAAGCAATCGCACCGTAATTCATTAGCTTTTCAATATTATGTACCAAGCAAAACAGCCGCCATTGCCCCTGTACTTTCGTTTTCCCACGAAGTGAGAAACGATTCAGTCGTTTATTGGTCCCTATGTTGCCGAACACAGGCTCCACTGTGGACATGCGGTGGCCGTAAATCGCCTTTCCTTCTCGGCTGTCCACTCGTCGCTTCATCCAATCCGTAGCGGTTCGTCCGTTGGTCCATGTAAAAGATACCTGACGGCCAGCGCCTTCTCGGGTATTCGCTGAGTCTGGGTTACGCATGCAAGATGCTTTAATCGGGCAATCTCGACAATCGGTCAGCTTACCTTGGAAAAACACCTTTCGCTTACCGGTCGATTCCACCGTTTCGTGGCTCAGCCACATGTCATTACCCTGCGGGCAACGGCAGGTCTTTCGCTTTCTGTCGAAGTCGAATTCGCTAGAAGGAATAACAGACTTAGTGCCTTTTAGGGTGTCTCGGTGGCGCTTGCCGTATTTGTCTTTCTGTTGGGCGAAGATCTTGTCTCGTGAGCGGAACTGATTGTCGGGAATATACGCATTAACACCTTCACGGCGAAGGTATTCATTGTTCGCATCGTTCGAGAAGCCGGTGTCGGCGGTAATGATCGCTTGATCTTTGAGAATGTCCGGGCTGATGCCGGTACGGGCGTAGCGTTGTTTAATGCCGGTGAGCATGGGCTCTAGTGTGTGGTGCTCCTGGCCTTCGCCAAACGCTTGCGCTTCAATAATGATTTGGTGTTTCTTATCCACCGCCGCCACACCATTATAGCCTTGAATAGTGCCCTTACTGGTGGTCATTTTGGCCGATTCATTATCGGTAATATTACTTTTGACTTCTTTCGGTTTTTTACCTTGCCCCATCCGTGGGGTTGCCGTCTTTAGAAACTGGTTGATCCTTTCAAACTCCTGCCCGAGCGTCGCTGATGCGCTTTCCAGCTGCTTTTTTCTTTCTCGCTCGGCGGGCTTTCGGCCATCCAGCTTTTTATGTTCTTTGAGACACGCTCGAATTTTCCGTTGTATTTTGTCACGCTTGACCTCCAGCTCAGGCAAGGTGCCGGAGTGCTCCTTCGCGGCATTGGATGACATTTTACAGCCATCAATGGCGAACAACTCATTGCCCAGAAGTCCCTGCTCGTCACACACCAAAAGAATCTGCTCAAAGACAGACTCTATCGCCTCCGGGTAGCGGCTTACAAAGCTGGCAATGCCGGTAAAATGAGGGACTGAGTCGCAGGACAGGGCTTTGAAAGTAATATTATGCTCGCACTGCCACTGAATCTCTCGGCTCGACGTAATGCCTTTGGCATAGGCGAACAAAATAATCTTTAGAAGAATGGCGGGGTCATACGCCGAGCGACCACCGGCATCGTTATTATAATGTTCGTGAAAAGCGGAGAGGTCGATATGTTGATCGATCAGGTGGTGTAACGTAAATTCAAAAGTATTTGGCTGAATTTGCTCTTCGAAATTAATCACAACCATGGCATCTTGGCTGTAGTTATACTTTTTGAAGTTTGGCATGGCAATGATCCCTAATGCGATGGCCAATTTTAGCAAAAAACACCTATTTTTTGGAGTTTTTCTACAGTCTCAACGCCCAGCTCAGTTGAGTTTTGGTTGTAGTGAAGTTTTGGCGTAAAATGGCGAAGCCATGCCAAAACGAAGCGAAGACCAAAACGTCAACTGGAGCTGTTTGTTAGTGTTTTTCACTATACTCTAGTACCCATTTTAAGCTTTCTTCAAATATTTCAGAGTCAATTTGTTCAGGGCTGCAATGGTCTTCATGATACCAGGCATACATACGAGATATACCGATATTATCACCAACATATTCTTTGATGCCATCGTGCAAGCTAAACCTTTCTATATCTTTTAGCATTTCTTGAAACTGTTTGGCAGGGCAAACATTACCCTTGCTAATCAGGGTTATATGATACTTAACCAAGACCCAGATGGCGTCATCAAATGACGGGATTTCGTATCCCAAATCTATTACAGCTTTTTCGAAATAGTTTGATATAGGAACCCATACTTTTGGAGTTTCGTCCAAAATATTAAGTAGGTGGTCAGAATAAACACCGCTAGCTAGTTTTTTATTAGCAAATTCTACTAAATCGTCGGTATCCACTTTACCGGCGATATACTTTGCGATAAATATCTCGTCATCCATATGATACTTGCTACCGTGTGAACACTAACGCTCGCAACACCGGACAATTTTCAGCGCAGCGAAAAATTGTCCGAGTGATTGCGCTTGTTAAGCATTTTCTCGATATTCCATGATTTCTGGAAAACCATTTGATGCAATGAAATTTAACAGACAATATCGAATGAAACGTTCTAAGCCTAAAAACGTTGGGGCCTTCTCCAGTACTTTTGAAAATTCCCTATCACCAACTACGGGGCGGCCAAACTGGAGATCAGCGTGATGCCTGTTAGGCTGAATCCAGCCTCCAAAAGGGACTCCAGTATGAACGTACTTGCTACGTAAATCGTATGCTGCTCCGATACTTCGCTCAATTAGATCAGCCTTAAAAAACCCAAACTCCACATCGGATTCCCTAGACTCAAAAAACCGCTGATCAACTAACGAACAGAGAGCCTTCACAAACCCGCTCTTTATTCCTAATAGCCGACTCGAGAGCAGTCTAGATATCTTCCTTCCGTTCTCAAGATCATTCTCAATAGTGTTTAGAGCACCCAATATCTGTTGATCTAACATCTCTTCCTTTTCATATTTAAAAAATGCTGCAAGTATTTCCCCTGATGTAATTAAGTGTAGATATGCCACTTCAGGCTCATACTCTACAGTCTGAAGTGCTTGCATATAGAATTTACACGCAGCATTTAATTTTGCTTGGAATGAAGGATCAATATCTGAGCTTGTAAAAATTCTCGACAAAGGAGAAAAATTAGAAAGATTTAACGGGATTTTGAAGCAGCTTCGTTGTTTATGCGTGTTGAACGGCAGCCTTGGATTACAAATGCTGCTATATGCAGAAAGATCAGGGGTATTGAAAGAACCACTGCCTTCTACCAACCCATGACAGTCAAACCGTTTTCCAAATAATACTGATAAGTATGAACACACAATCTCTCCAACAGGAGAGTAATCAGGAATCACAACGCCAACTTCTCTTCTATGCGGCTCAGTTTGAAAGGCAATAATAAAACCTGATCTAGATACCGGATTTTCCTCCATCCTGATTGCACCAGATGAATTTGTGAAATTCTGCCAAGCATGAGAAATCAAAATATCATCACTTACAAACTCGCCAACCATCCTGCTAGTAGTTGAAATAAGTATCTTATGAATTGTTTCATCAGGCTTTAATGGATGCTTAGAACTATTCATAAATTCTCAGATTCAAATTGGATGCTTAACGCCCGCAGCAGGGGCGACCAATGCTATGCATATTTTGTGCGAAACTGGGAGCGCAGCGACCCGCACAAAATATGCATAGCATTGGGCGTCCCGCGAAGGCCCGAAGGGCCGTAGCAAACTGCCTGCGATTGTTAAGGTTTTTACCACTGTATGTCCAAAGGAGTAGTAACTTTCTCATGATCTACATCTGCACATACTTCGATTTCACCAAAGAAAATAAAACGATTATTTCCGGTGAGATGAAACATAAGTTCATCTTCATTAGCATATTGCGCGGGAGGCAGAACCAATGACACCTCATCAGAACTTAGATTAGCTCTCCGCATAATTTCAGCCGCATCCTCGACGCTCACCAGCTTAGGATTGCTCGGCGAACCATAAGACCAACCGCAATATCCGTTGTGTACGAAGTACCGAGCCATACTGAACCTTAACGCCTTGCTCATTTGCGCAGCGGTTGTAGTGGATTTTTGTGCAACACTGAGCGCAAGCGAATGCACAAAAAGGAACGTAGACCGCTGCGTCAAATGGAGCAACTTGTTAGCTCACAATGAGATTGTGATATACATAGCCACTATTGAACTCTATTAAGGTAGGCTCTGGCTTTAACTTTCTAGTGACATCCTTAAAACTGACGGGACAATTTTGACTAAATAATTCACGATAATAATATAAAACCACCAAGCTAAGACCAGAAACTGCATTAATGGTATTTTTTAAGTTTGCTTCGCTAAAATGCTCGTCTCGCTGATGCTTTACTCTGTTATAGCTGCGCCACCAAATTGGATTTTGTTCTCCCTGCCAGTTTGACCAAGGCTCAAGGTCAAGGCCGTAGCGGTTTATAAAACACCTCTCTACTATCAGATCGGGAAGACCTGCTTTGATAGTCTCTCGGTACTGATTTATGTTCTGGTGGTCTATTGCAGGATTCTTCAAGTTACAAAGCGCCTTCAACACCACGTCGACTTCAGATGAAGCAGCCAAAAGTAAATGCGCCAACTCTATGGAATAGGCATTGAAGTTAGCTTCAGAAAACTCGATAAATCTCGATACTTTTGCTAAATCTTGTTCCAATGCTATGAAATAATTCCAATGAACAAGACTTCCGTTTACCTGTATTCCCATGTTTTCTCTCCAATGAGGCTAACATTTTAATAGGCTCCCTCCGGAAATTCCGGCACCAAGGAGCCTATCCTTTATTGAATTTCAACTGAAACTACCCCGAAGCCCCCGCCAAGTCAAACCTACAGAAAAGGTTGATTATATTTCAGCCAAAAATAGACCGTACTAAAAGGGGGCTTATTTTTGGCAAAACGGTACACTGCAACCTGTTGATAAATAAAGGTTATTTCCGATACCTACCAATAACCGAGCTTGATAGGCTCCCTATGTAGCTATAGCTACTATTTGAATAGACCGTACATACCGACTACTGTATATAATAACAGCAACACGGAGGTTATATGCGAGATATTCCTAGAGAAGTTCCAGCCAATCCAGTGCGTTTTATGGATCGATTACGGGTATTTATCAGGGCCAAGGGGTTGAGCTATAAAACGGAGCAAACTTACTGTACATGGGTAGTCGACTTTATACGCTTTCAGAATATGGCGAGACCAGAGGATCTATTACCAAACGATATAGACCGGTATTTAAGCCACCTTGCCAATAAACGATTGTGCTCTATTAACACGCAAAAAACGGCGCTTAATGCTTTAGCATTCTTGTACAACCAGTTCTTGAACAAACCACTGGGGCAACTCAGTTTCTCTACCAGCCGCCGCCCCAAAACACTACCGACTG
>TARA_R110000850_G_scaffold22210_55_pt1 | contig 12970 bp, 9 predicted proteins | sample TARA_R110000850 | Tara Oceans TARA_R110000850 (sample SAMEA4397586) | marine metagenome | biome: Polar Biome; feature: [SRF] surface water layer (ENVO:00010504); material: water (ENVO:00002006), including particulate matter (ENVO:01000060) such as... | depth 5 m | reverse complement strand
CCAGCAGACCGGTCAGCCCGATAAATGTCATCGCCAATGCAACCATCGTCCGCACGCGAACCGGACGTCGATCCTGGGTTTCCAGGAGAATCGCCTGCAGTCGCTCTGCAAAACCGCTGCGCGACGCCATCGAGACAGCCAGGTATTTCATCCTGCGACCTGCCTGAAATCGCGAGACCACCTGCAGCAGTTGGTCGGCGTATTCAGAAGCCCGGGTTCCATTTTGTAAGACAATATCATCGCAGGCACGTTCCCGTTCTAAATACACACAGCGGGCTGCCAGCCAGACCAGCGGGTTCAACCAGTAGACTGCACACGTCAGTTGCACAAACAGCTGCAGCAGGCAATCGCGACGCGAGACATGCGCCAGCTCATGCAGCAGCGCAACACGGATTTCCTCATCCGACCACTGCTCTGCTTCGCGCGGCAGCAGAATTGAGGCCCGCAACATGCCCCATGTCATCGGCATCGTCCACTCTTCATTCACCAGTAAAGTGACAGGCTGCGTACAACCTAATGATTCGCGACAGGTCTGCAGGATGTCAAACAGGCGTCCTTCTGAAACCATTTCACACTGCCGACCAATCGAACGAAGTCGAACCGACATCACCGCCAGTCGCAGAAGCATCAACGCCACTCCCAATATCCAGATCTGGCTCAACCCCTGCATAGCTTGTGAAAGATAAGACATCGCGTCTGCGGAGCGACTGTTTTGAACCTTGTGCTGAGTTCTGAACGTGACAACAGGCGGTATTTCTGTTTGGCTGGCAGCAGTATTTGCAACTTTGTACGGTATCGTTTTCACAACAGGTTCTGCTGCCGACGTTGTCTGGCGTGTGTTTGCAGCATTCGCCTGCGGCTGGGAAAACGTTCCCATCGTCCATTTTGGCAGGCTCGCATTAATGACAGGCAAAGCCAGTACCGCCAGGAGCGCAGCACCCCAGACCGTATGCCGCACAGAGGCGCTCGCCTGTTGTAACAACCGTGTCAATAGAAATGCAGCCACCAGAATCGCGGTCGACTTGATCACCAGGTCCAGCAGGAAATCAGGCTGTCCGATAAACGCAATAAGTTTCCAAAATACATCCATCGTTTAATTTCCCTTTTCTCGCGCTGCTTTGATTAGTTTGACCATCTCACGCAATTCGTCGTCGGTCAGAGTATCGTCGCCACTGGTCAGCTGCGCCGCTAAAGCCTGCTTAAAGGAACCATCAAAAAAAGTCTGGATCACATGCTTCAAGGCTTTCGTCCCTTCCGGTCGTCGTGGCGATGTGGGCGCGTACACAAACTCGCGTCCCCGCTTATGCCGACTCACGATGGACTTTTCCATCAGAATACGCAGCATCGTCCGAATCGCGGTTGGCGTCGGCGGGTTCGGCAGATCACACTGGATCTCCAGCACCGTCGCTTCCCCCCGCGAATAAATCGAATCCATGATCTGGCGTTCCCGCCGGCTGAGTTCGATATGCTGTGACATTTCCCGTTCCCTGTAATCGCTTCAAAACTGACACGCTAAATTATTAGCGTTTACACAAGGCGTGTCAATACGAAAAGCTAATTTATTAGCGAATCAGTTCCGTAAGCTACCTGAGCTACTCAAGTCAGTCTTGCGTCTCAGCCACGTGCCCTTCCGCTTGACTGGGAACTACGGCCCCTTCCGGGGTATGAGATTTCCGATAAAGCCCCCTGGCCTGCATCACTTCCTGATTCGGCAGATGTGAACCACAACGCTCGCACTGTGACCGGTACTGAGGTAAGTGAAACTCACATCGGGGACAAATATACCACAACCAGTCAGCTCGCGTGCGTCCGGGATTGGTTTCCGCAGCCGCGATCGCAGCCAATAACATCTCTGCTGTCGACTCTACGCCATATGTATAAGTTGTGACGGTTGCCTCAGAATAATCCTGCTGCCCCTGCTTCAAATTGAACCAGGGACAGAATTCCTGAGGCATCGGATATTCAAGCAGATACCAGCCTGGATCACGCGATGCGTGTATCCACGCCAGAGAAGGCACATGATCGGATGGGTCTTCAGCATCCCGGGCATTGAAATTCATCATCGAATGTGAAGTACCAACCCAGAGATCCGGCCCCTCTATCGTTTCGAGATATGTGAGAAGTTTATAGTTTGGAAAATCGTATTCCCGATAGACATTGTATGAATCCGGATCGGGTCCCCACCGTTCCAGAAGTCGATCCCCCCACTGATGCTTGATTCCTGTGATTTTCATAGACTCTTATTTCTCATATTTATCGATAATCTACCGACTGCCTGGCGAACAGAAATTTGCCTGTTCTCGTTCCTGATCAATCCGTTTCAGGTGCGATAATGCCGTCAGGAGCGGATACTGTCCGATACAGGCCTTTTGATTTCATCTCATTTTCTGGAGGAAAAGAAAAACGACAACGCTCACAGTGCACCATGTAATGGGGAGAGTGCAAGTCACAGACCGGGCAGAGATACCACATCCAGTGGGCACGCGTTCGACTCGGATTCGTATCCGAAGCGGCAATCGCATTTAATAACTGGGTTGCCGCCATCTCTTCACCACTGGCTGTTAAAGTAACCCAGGCACTTGACCAGAGATTATTATTCCCATGCCGCCTTTTAACTCTGGGAATGACATCACGTGGTACCGTCTGAGCCCCCTCCTCCACAATTTGCGCGGACGCTGGAACCCAGGGACGTGCCTCGCGTGGCAAAGGATATTCAATCTTGTAAAAGACAGGTGAGGAATTGAAATGGTAACTGTTAAACCCGGAGATTTTGACGAACGCCAATGGTGGTACACGATCATTTTCATGTTGGGAATCACGAGCGTAGAAACTGAAAAGTGAGCTGTTTCTGGAATACCACAAGCTCGGCCCTTCAACCGTTTCCAGGAACGTTAAGAATTGCTGGACAGCAAGATCAAGGGCAGCATAATATTCAGGCTCACTAGCTCGAGAGGGAAAGGAGGAAACAAATTGTGTTTCTTCCTGTTCGAATGTCATACTCAATAGTTTCATTCAGTTTAATCCCTTTTGGAGGGGGCAGCAGAGAGATTAACATGATTTGAGGTAATGAAGCCAGGAGATGAGTCCCTCTGATTCGATTTTGATCACCCACTACCTACACCAGTCCAGGTAACCTCCCCTAAATGACTAACTGTCTTCATCTACATAGTCACAGTAAAAGCAGGTCTCTTCCGGAATCGAAACCGTCTGCTGTAATTTCGGTTGCTTCTGTTTGCGGCGCACCAAGAGATCACTACCTTCTATGAGAATTCAGGCATACCACTTCATCATGTTATCAGTGAGAGAATCGAGAAAAAAATGAGCCCCCTTTCAGGGATCTGCTTTTTCTTCTTTGCGTTCCGTGACGGTTCCCTCTTCTTTGATATAAACCCGAGTTCCTGCTGGGAAATCAAGATTCGAAAAAACAGTTTCAGACAGTTGCTGCAGATCAAGCGAGATGCTGGTGACATGGAATTTTTCCCGCCACGAAAGCTGCTGTTTCCCTTCCCGTTTGATCACGAACGAATCGTATCGGTCGGTGTGAAACCTCACAGGTATCCAGACACCGGGTTGGACTTCTCGCCATTCATCGACCGTCGATTCCGCAATGGGCATCTCTGTTGACCAGCGGTACGTGTAACTCAAATTCCGCACAGGCAGCAGGTTTCGATCCACAGCCAGCCAGAGTTCCCAGCCGTTATGACGGGTTCCGTTGGAGAGAATGACATCAATGAGCACCCTCTTGCATTTGTGCCCCTGAAATTCACGATCTGCTAAGAGTTGAGTTTCAATTTTCGAACCGGGAGCAACATAAGAAGGGTTCGGGTACGCCAATACTGCTGGCGCCCCTTTCATATACGTGGAGAGAGGAACCTTCGGGGCTCCACTGCTGAGCAGATACATATGCGGCCGGGCCAGGTTCGTCAGGCTCGGGTACTCATCCGAAACCTGACCTTGACGCTGGGAGTGAGTTTGCTCGGCGTTCTCTGGAGTCTCGATGAGTAACTTCCGCAAACTGCGAAAGGTGGTTCCATCAAAAACCTGAATTGATTCCGACTCACTGTATCTGCTTTTAGGACCGTTCTTCGGGACTTTCACTGCCCCGATATATCCCACTTTTAAACGCCCTTTGGATTTCTCTTCCAGTCGAAATTTCTGTCCCTGTAGCGTGAGTGAATAGTCCCACTGTTTTCGAATCTGCTGATCCGGGTCTGCCGCTTTGGGAAATTTTTCGTAAACTCGTGTCAGTTTGAGCCGCTGGTCTGCATAGAACTTCTCATTGCGTTCGATTTCGCGAATCAGATCTTGAAGAGTTTCGATCTGCTGTCCCCCGGATGCAGGTTCCTTGGACTCTGCCTGCGTCCGGGGTTTATCTGGTTCCGCTCCAGTAGCAGAGACGGAGAATACATGGACTGGCATCAGAATCAGTAGAGAGATATATAAAGCATTTCCCATCAGTTTTATCTGTAACAGCACGTTGATTCTCCTGGTGACTCAATGAGAAACGAAGTCCAGCTTCTTCAATTCAACATTCTTCAATCGTTCGCGTCCTGTTCCGGAATGATCTTCAGCTTGGCCAGCCATTCCATTGACTGCTTCTGCCAGGCGTCCCACATCGGGCCTTTGTAGCCATTCAGTCCATGACCGCCGGAAGGAAGTTCCAGCAGTTTGGAAGGAATCTTCTTCGCCTGCAGAGCCGCATACAGATCCTGGCTGTTTTTGATGGGCACCGGTTTGTCATCAACCGCATGTGCCAGGAAAATGGGAGGTGTCTCTGCGGTCACCTGCTTTTCGTTGGAGAACAGTTTCACCATGTCGGGCGTCGGATTGTCGCCCAGTAGATTTTTACGCGACCCTCCGTGTGTACTTTCTCCCATCGTCACCACGGGATAAACCAGGATGGCAAAATCGGGACGACAGCTTTCACGATCAACGAGTTCTTTGGCCTGGGGGTTCCCTTTGTCAAAATGGGTCGCCGCAGTCGAAGCCAGATGGCCGCCGGCAGAAAAGCCCATGATGCCGATCCGATTGGGATCAATGTCCCAGCGTTTGGCATTCGCCCGCACCATGCGAATCGCCCGTTGGGCATCCATTAAAGGCACATACGTACGACCGTGGGGCATCCGGTATTCCAGTACGATCCCGGCAATCCCATGCTGATTGAGCCACTTCGCAATGCCGTGCCCTTCTCCGCCGGTCACCAGTCGCTGATAACCGCCACCCGGGCAGATCACAATCGCGGCCCCGTTCCCTTTTGCCGGTCGATGCACGGTAATCTTGGTATCTTCATTTTTGAAATGTTCCTTATCGATCGGTGCATGACCGTTCCACAGCATCAACTCTTCGGGAGCAGGACTCTCTGCTGCTGTCGAAACAGTGACCATTGGTGGAACGAGCAAGGCTGATAGAACCTGCGCGTAAACACGATGACCGAAATCATTCGGATGATTGACGCCGTTTCCGGTTAGATCCCAGTCCTGTTTCTGCTTGAGAAATTCGGTCCAGATCGAAGTCATATCCGCCAGCGCAATTCCTGAGCCGCAGAGCTCTGCCAGGGCATCGCGATACTGGGGGAACAGCTCATGCTTGAGTCGCACCCAGTCCCGGTTGCCCAGCATGGGGGCGACCAGAATGAATTCGGCGTCCGGCAGTTTTTTTCGCACCTCTTCCATCAGGGCTTTCGTGTTCGCCTGATACTCTTTGGCAGAGCGACCGGCGGAATCGTTCATGCCAAACGCGATGATCACCAGATCGGGTTGCGGCGCCACCACCTGATCGACTTCTGTCAGAGCCCAGCGCGTGTCTTTGCCTCCGACTGAAGGATTGGTGACTTTGACCTTCGTCTGATACTGATGTTCCAGATGCTGCTGCAGCAGTTCCAGAAACGCTGGCTGAAACGGCGCCGCTCCTGCCCAGCCTGACGCATTACAGCCCGTCGAGATACTGTCTCCCATTAACACGATGGAAACCGGCTTCTGCTCGCGCAGCTTGCTTATCGTGCGGGGCAGCATTTTCTCATCAAAGGTCGGCGTAATCCCCTGCCAGTTGACCGGCTCGTGAGTGTAGGTGATGCAGGTCTGCATGTTGTGATATTCAAGTTTCCCGCCAAAGAAGATCTCGCCATTCCCGTCGCGGTGCGTCAGTTTATGTCGCTGTGAGTCATCGGGACGACGCAGGTCAGCAGGCGTCTGCGAATTGATTCTCGAATTGGCAGTCAGCATAATTTCGTGCGTCCCTGGATTCCAGCAATAGTCGCGGCATTCCTCATAAGTAATCGTCCCCGCGGAATTGGTCACTTTCAGAACCTGATCGACGGGAAACAGCACCGACGCTTTTGCGACACAGGTCTGTGGATCTTTAATAAACAACACCGATTCCCCCCGCACCGTATCCCCCTGCCAGAACGGTTTCAGCAACTCAGGCTGATACTTCCACTCTGCCTTCGCTTCAGGTTCAGCAGCGAAAGTAATTCCCGACAGCAACAGCATTGCCGCTGTCAGAGCAGTAACCAGTCGCCAGGATCGGTTGACATTGAATTGAGAGGGAAAAAACCCGGCGTGAATGGGATTAGGACTGTTCACAAAAAACCTCCGATTGAGCTGCCTGGACGAGGATATCACTGTTACAATAAAACGGACCTGCATTGTAACGCGCTCAATTTCATTTGTCTGCTGAATTGAGAGAAATGCCGACAATCTGAAACCATCAGTTAGATCGGATACCTAGATGCGTGCTTTATTTTTGTTTGCTGTTTCATCGCTATTGATCTTACTGGTTTCGACAACATCACTCACTGCACGTGTCGGCGAGAAACCGGAACTGAAACAGCCCGAACCCGCTCTCGATAATTCTGACGTCAGATTCGAAGGAGGTTTCCTGGGCATGTTCCCCCGCATCTCCCGTCGCGCAGATCAATTTGCCAAAAAACTGTCAGCCGATGATATCAAATGGTTAGTGAAAAACCTGAAGCACAAGGATCGATTCGCCCTCTGCCATGTCATCCTGTTAATGCACTGGGGGCCGCCTGCCTCGGAAGACAAAGCGGAACGGTCATTGGGTGCCTGGTATGGACTGACGGTAGAAATTCCAGCCACCGGTAATGTAAGGTATCAACTTTCGGAGCGCGACAGATTGCATGCACTCTGGACGGAGGCACTGGCCGATCCCAAATCTCAATTCAAATACGGCAAAGCAGAACCGAACGATCCGCCGTTTAAGAGAAAGATGAAAAAGAAGAAGCAGGATTAAATGGCACTGTTGTTTGACTGTCATTCCAAAAAGGAAATACAACACAACTTCATTTCGAATAACCGGATCAAATATGATGGACGACAACTCATTGAATGAATTTGCAGATTACTGGGGAAAGGACGCTGATGAATTTTTACTGGTCTCTTCAAAACCAGACTCTTCCGACCTTTCTCACTGTCTGATCTTGCATCAGGAAAGCAGATGCTACGAAGTGATCGAAGATTCTGAATTGGCACTGGAAGTGATGACCCGCATGCAGGCCGCAGGCGTTCCTGTTGTCTATTTGGATGACATCAGGAAATAACGGTTGTACCGACGGGAATCTGCAAAACAATGCGGTATTCACGCAATAGCCAGAATGCCTTGCTCTTATCACCTGCAATGATTTGCAGCCTGTTTCGCGTCGTGTTTCCCAACTCTGTTGATCGTCGGCCCACTCCGTTTCCAGATCAGAAATCGGCTCGGAAATGCTCCGGACCCCCAGCGACTGCCAGTAGTTTTTTGTACCCTTATGTGAGCAAAAAACACGCAGGTTAAGACAAAATTAATTAGCTTTGCATTAGTTTTTACTGTTGCGTTTTGTATAGAATATATGACACAGGTCCAGCCTGTCACTTCATTTGCAGTCTGGTACGCTGTCATCTCTGAACAATTCAAGGAACGACTCTGGGAGTTATTGCATGTCAGGAAACCAAATCGGTCGCCGCGGTCTGCTTGCGCGGCACTGGAAGTTAAGCAGTTGTTGTGTTGCCGTCTTTGCCGTCATCGTCTTCTCCAGCCTGCCCGACACCGAGGCAGCACCACGAAGAAAACCCGTCGCAAAGAAAGCCGCTCCGAAAAAAGAAGAACCGCTCCCGCCACGATTCACAGTCAAATCCAAGCCCGTCAGTACGACCAAACTTTCTTCAGCGATCAAATCGGCAGAACAGATCGACAAGCTGGTTGAAGCCAACTATCGTAAATACAAAGTCGAGCCCAACCCGATGACGACCGACGAACAGTTCCTGCGTCGCATCTACCTCGACATCACCGGCACGATCCCCACTTATCGGGAAACTAAATACTTCCTGGCGTCACGCCACCCCGACAAACGTAAGATGCTCATCGACCGTCTGTTGAACAGCGACGGTTACGCCAGCCACTTCTACAACTACTGGGCCGACGTCTTACGTTACACCGACCGCCTGAATAACAACGTCGATGGCTCTCCCTATCGCCAGTGGATCAAACAATGCCTGGCAGAGAACAAGCCCTGGGACAAAATGGTCAATGAAATGATCACCGCGGAAGGCCTGATCTGGGAGAACCCCGCCACCGGTTACATGCAGCGTGATTCCGGCATGCCGCTGGACAACATGAATAATACCGTGCGGATTTTCCTGGGAACCCGCATCGGCTGTGCGCAATGCCACGATCATCCCTTTGATCGCTGGAAGCAGAAAGAATTCTACGAAATGGCGGCTTTCACGTTCGGTTCTTCGACCCGCGCCAGTGGCCGTGACAAACGCTTCTACACCGGTCAGGATCCCAACAGCCGTCTGCGTAAAGAATTCGCAGAACTGGATCAGGAAGAAAAAGACCGACGCCGAAAACAGGGACGGTTCAACCGCATGATCCGCGTGAACATGATGGTTGTGCACGATAATAACCGTAAGATTCAGCTGCCACATGACTACGCTTATACGGACGCCAAACCGAAATCGGTGGTCGAACCCAAAACCATCTTCGGTAAACCGGCAGACATTCGCAAAGGCGAAACGCCTCGCCAGGCTTTCTCCCGCTGGATGGTCTCTAAAGACAATCCCCGATTTGCTTTGACCATTGCCAACCGACTGTGGACCCAGGCCTTTGGAAGAGGTCAGATCGAACCAGTCGACGATATGATGGACAGTACTGTCGCAGAAAACCCCGAACTGATGAAATTCCTCGAATCAGAAATGAAACGACTGAATTTCGATATGAAGGAATATCTGCGAATCGTGTTTAACACAAAAACATATCAACGGCAGGCATCTCCCAAGGATGTTCCGCTGAGTGAAATCTATCACTTCCCGGGACCGGTATTGCGTCGCATGACCGCCGAACAGGCCTGGGATTCCTTCCTTACGATCGCCGTGGTGGACCCCGAAGAATACCGCGAACTGCCCGCAGAAATGGAAACCGAAATCATCTCGGTCGACCTCAATAAAGCGACCGCCCAGGAAGTCCTGGATGCGGATGAAAAGAAACGGGAAGAAATTGACCGTACGCGATACAAGCGGGAAAAGAAATACAAGTACAAAGGTCAGTTGCTGGCCCGTGCTGCCGAACTCCCTTCTCCGGTACCGCCCAGCCACTTCCTGCGTACTTTCGGTCAGTCCGACCGTGAACTGATCTCTGGTTCATCCGACACCGGATCCGTGCCACAGGTGCTGTTCATGTTTAATGGCCCGGTCACTCACATGATGCTGGAAAAAGGTTCCACGATCTACAACAACGTGATCGAGCAGAAAACGATTAAAGATGGCGTTGATGTGATTTTCATGACCATCCTCAGCCGTCGTCCCGACGCAGATGAGTTGAAAATCGCCATGGACGAAATCGAAAACAATGGCCCTGCAGGTTACGGTAACGTGATCTGGTCACTCGTGAATACCCGCGAGTTCCTGTTTATTCAATAAAACCATTTCGGCTCCCTCCGGTCAAACCGTGGGAGCCGGTTATGCAAATGACAACTAATTCAAATCAATATAAAAGGCATACAGATGAGAGAACTCTATAAACAACTCGACGGAGTCGGTCGGCGGCGGTTCCTGGAATATGCTGCCAAATCTGCACTGGGTGTCAGCGTGCTGCCCGTGTTCAACAACATGCTGGAAGCAGCTCCCGCAAAAAGCAAAAGCTCAAAAGGCACACCCGTCAAAGGGAAAGCCAAACGCATGATCTACCTGTATATGGCTGGCGCCATGACTCACCTGGATACGTTTGACCTGAAACCAGGTCATAAAAACCAGGGGGACACCAAAGGCATCAAAACCAGCGTTCCCGGAGCCCAGATCAGCGAGTTTCTCCCTACACTGGCAGAAGAATTTGACAAGATGGCCGTCATCAATTCCATGTATACGGAAACCGGCGCGCATGGCCCTGGTGAATACCTGATGCGGACCAGCTATAAGGAAATCGCTTCGACCCGGCACCCCTCTATGGGACCGTGGATCCAGCGTTTCCGTGGACGTCAGAATAAAAATCTGCCCGACACCGTTCTGATCAGTGCGCCCGCCCGACACCCGAGTTCAGGTTTCCTGGACCCTTCTTACAGCCCCCTGCCGATTGGTGACCCCAATCGGGGGCTGGAGAATACAGATACTCCTTCCTACCTGTCGGAAAACACCTTTGAAAAACGAATTGATCTGATCAATAAGTTCGACAAAAAGTTTCAGACCAAGTTCAAGAATCAAAACGTCCTGGCTTACACGGACTTTTATTCTCAGGCCACCAGCCTGCTCTCCAGCGATGAACTGAAAGCCTTCGACCTGAATGAAGAAAAAGCGGAAGACCGTGACAAATACGGCCGCAACTCATTCGGCCAGGGATGTATGCTGGCACGCCGCCTGGTCGAAAACAACGTCCGCTGCGTCGAAGTCAACTTCGGTGGCTGGGACATGCACCGCGATATTTACGACGACGGGATTCTTCCCACTCGAACCGGTATTCTGGACAAGGCACTCGGCAACCTGCTCAAGGAACTGTCGGAACGCGGACTGCTGGATGAAACACTGGTCGTTCTCACCACCGAATTCGGCCGTACTCCCGTAATCAACCAGAATGGTGGTCGTGACCATCATCCCGGCGTCTTCTCTGCCGCCTTAATGGGTGGCGGTATCAAGGGAGGCCAGTTCTACGGAAAGTCTGATAAAGGGGGACAAAGCGTTGATGCTGACGGCGTGCTGCCGGCTGACTTCAATGCGACCATCGCGTCAGCTTTGAACCTGCCTCTGGACAAAGAAATCTTCTCCTCTGAAGGTCGCCCCTTCAAAGTCGCCCACGATGGCGAAGCAGTCACCAAACTGCTCTAAAACCAGAACCTTTTCATTGCAAAATCCAGAACGGCTTCCTTCACGGGGAGCCGTTTTTTTATAATTAGCAACCTTAAAAAATATTCGTCCTTCTCAGCGAAAAACCCGAAAAATGGTAGACTCCTAAATTTAAGCCGTCTATGATCAATATATGGAATCATTGATATGAGCTTTGAAAATCCTTCCCCAATGCCACGATGATCCACAAATAATATGAGTATCCGACCTTGAGTCCCGCCAGTTTTTCCTCAAAACCGCAGTCTGGAAAGACGATGATGATACGATCCTGCCGCTGCTTTGGTTGGTTTCAGACTTTCCTGATTCTGACGCTCTTCTGTTCCTTTACTCAAGCCGCAGACAGTTGGCTGCAGTTGAAAGGAGACAGCCAGCGTTCCGGGAATGCACCTGCCATCTCCATCCAGATGCCCCTCTCTCTGGCCGCAGCCGTTCCGTTAACCGACGGCATTTATACATCGCCAGTCGTCAGCCAGGGAACCGTCTTCGTAGTAGATGGCGCGGGTGTTGTCTTCGCGTTGAATGGACAGACCGGGAAAGTCCTCTGGAAATACGCTACGAAAGGGGGAACGGGGAACTGCAATAATGTTGCTTCGCCCGCCATCATCGATAACTACCTCCACGTCGGTACTGCTGCCGGCTATTATTATGTATTCGATCTCAAAACCGGTGCCGTCATCAAAGAACTGGACTGCCGGGAACCGATCTTCTCTGCCCCGGTTGTCAACAAAGGCCGCGTCTATTTCGCTACCCTGGGCGCGCAGGTTTATGCAGTCGAACCGGCCGGTGAAGTCGTCTGGACCTGGGACTTTGTCAAAGAAGTCGTCGACTTTGAGGGCAATCGCTGGAGCGGCGCAGACTGGTTAAAACACCGAAAAGACCGAGTCACCTGGAAGGATCACTTCGTCTGTTCCCGCGATATCTGCCTCGCCGGTGATTCCCTGGTCATCCCCGCCGGCGGTCGAACGGTTTTTCTGAAAGATAGTGGCACAGCCCCAGAGCTGCAGGTCGTGGGAGAAATTCCCAAATACGCCGGTGCAGAGTTCCCCGCCACCTTTGGTCAAAGCGCGGATGCCGCCGGCAATGTTTTCGTGCAATGGCATCGCCGCGACAACGCAGGCCGCGTCGAAGTTATGCGACTGGACGGCGACAAAATCCAGGCCGACTATATTAAAGGAACTCAAACATCCATCCGCGATCCCGGCCTGCTCGGCTTTGCCTCGGTCACTGTTCGCGGCAACGATGTCTTTCGTGTTCGTCCCGAAGCCGGTCTTGGTCTGGTCCGTCATACACTCGACTCTGAAACAACCAACGTGCTCTGTGAAGCCCCCTCCATCTGCCCGCCGGTCATCACGGACAACCACATTGTTTATGGCGGCCTGGATGGAACTTTGTATGTCATCTCGCTCTCAGATAAACAGATCACAGAATTCAAAACAGCGTTTCAGGCACCGATTACAGCTCCCGTCGCTATTGCCAATCAGAAAATCTATGTCCCCTGCGAAGACGGTTATCTCTACATTCTCAATGCCGATGGTACCACGCCCCAGACACAGGCCGCACTCCCAACAAAAGACCTGGAACTCTGGAAAATCCGTAATCCCCTTACCGGTCCTCTCGCCAAACCGGAATTTGACTGGTACACCAAC
>TARA_R110000850_G_scaffold152114_10_pt1 | contig 12972 bp, 12 predicted proteins | sample TARA_R110000850 | Tara Oceans TARA_R110000850 (sample SAMEA4397586) | marine metagenome | biome: Polar Biome; feature: [SRF] surface water layer (ENVO:00010504); material: water (ENVO:00002006), including particulate matter (ENVO:01000060) such as... | depth 5 m | reverse complement strand
GGATACGGCTCGCGCCAGCGCACTGGCAGACAAGTACTCGATCAAAACCGCCAGCAGCGCAGCCGCCATCGTCAGCTCAGCCAGCACGCTGGTCCTGGCTGTAAAGCCGCAGCAGATGCAGGCCGCTTTGCAGGGTCTTGAGCCGAAGGCCGGCACCACCGTCGTCTCTATCGCGGCGGGAATACGCGTGACATTCCTGCAGCGGGCGCTTGGCGCCAGCCTTGATTACGTGCGCAGCATGCCGAATACACCCGCGCTATACGGCTGCGGCGTCAGTGGCCTGTTTGCGCCCCAAGGCACTTCCGAACAGGCCAGGGCGCGAGCAGAACGGGTACTTGGCGCCGCGGGCACGATCTGCTGGCTCGACAATGAATCCGACCTCGATGCGGTGACGGCGGTATCGGGTTCCGGCCCAGCCTATTTCTTCCTCATGGTTGAGGCGATGCGCGATGCGGGTACGGCCCTTGGCCTGACGCCCGACACCTCAGCAATGCTGGCTGCGCAGACCTGCATCGGCGCTGCGAGCATGATCCAGAACAGTGGCATTGACGTCGCACAGCTGCGTGCGCAGGTCACCTCAAAAGGCGGCACCACACAGGCCGCGCTCGAAAGCCTGGAGGCCGCGGGCTTGCGCACCATCATGGCCAAGGCCCTGACGGCCGCCCAGCGGCGCTCTATGGAACTGGGCGACGCCCTGGAAGCTGAAGCTCCCTCAATAACCCCCGAATCCAACTAGAACATGGGCTCAAACTTCAACAATGCTCTGATCGAGCTGGTCGGCTCGCTGGCCAATCTGTATCTGGTCTGCATCATTCTGCGGATCGTCCTGGGCTGGGTCCGCGCGGACTTCTATAACCCGGTCTCGCAGCTAGCCTGGAAAATTACGCAACCCGTCGTCGGGCCCATCGCACACATCATTCCCCGATGGCGCCGCCTTGATCTGGCCGCTGTTACTGCTCTGGTGATCCTGACCGGTGCCTACCTGAGTCTGATGCTGTGGATGTATGACCAGCCACAGGGCCTGCTGATGGTCATGATCAACCTGCCGCTCAAGATTCTGGTGCTCACGGCCAATCTGTATGCCGTCGTCCTCACCTTCTATGCCATTCTTTCCTGGTTTGGACCTGGCCTGAACAATCCTGCATCCAACATCCTGTGGAGCCTGAGCGAACCCATTCTTCGCCCCATCAGGCGGCTCATCCCGCCGATTGCCGGCATTGATCTGTCGCCCTTGTTTGGCATCATCATCTCGATTGTCATTGTCCGGCTTGCAGGCCTGTCCATTCTGTTCCGGGCTGGCATTCTGGGCTGATGGAGGGCGCTGCAACCTTGAACACGAACCCTGAGGCTCGTTTCCCCGCGGACTCTGTTGGTCTGGTGACGCCGCAGAAAATCAGAATCGACAGACCGCTGCTGCTGGACTGTGGCCGCACCCTGGACCACCACGAGCTGATGGTCGAAACCTACGGTCAGCTCAATGCAGCGGCCAGCAACGCCATCCTGATCTGTCACGCCCTGTCGGGTGATCATCGTGCTGCCGGCGTCCATTCGGCTGAGCAAAAGAAGCCCGGCTGGTGGGACAACTGCATCGGCCCTGGCAAACCCATTGATACGCGTCGGTTCTTTGTCGTCAGTCTCAACAATCTGGGTGGCTGCCATGGCTCCACCGGGCCCAATACGCTCAACCCGTCCACAGGCAAGCTTTGGGGGCCGGATTTCCCCCTGCTGACAGTGCGGGACTGGGTGCGCTCACAGGCGATGCTGGCCGACCACCTTGGCATCCGGCAATGGGCTGCTGCCGTCGGTGGCTCGCTCGGTGGTATGCAGGTCATGCAGTGGGCCATTGACCTGCCGGATCGGGTCCGCAATGCCTGCGTTATCGCAGCGGCGCCAAAGCTCTCTGCGCAGAACATTGCCTTCAATGAGATCGCTCGTCAGGCCATCATGTCTGACCCTGATTTTCATGGCGGGCGGTTCTACGAGCACGATGTTGTCCCCTCTCGCGGCCTCAAACTGGCGCGCATGCTGGGTCACATCACTTACCTGTCTGATGCGGCCATGCGCCGGCGTTTTGGCTCGGAGCTTCGTCTGGCCGCACCAGCCTTCAACTTTGACGTGGAGTTCGAAGTAGAAAGTTATCTACGCCATCAGGGACAGAGTTTTGTGGATCGCTTCGATGCCAATACCTATCTGTTGATGACCAAGGCGCTAGACTACTTCGACCCCGCGCGTGATTACGGCGACTCGCTTGCAAACGCGCTTTCGCGCGCCAAGGCACATTTCCTGGTCATCGCCTTTTCCAGCGACTGGCGCTTCTCACCGGAGCGCTCTCGCGAAATCGTCAAATCCCTGGTTCAGGCGGATCGCGACGTGAGTTTTGCCCAGATTGATTCTCAACTGGGGCACGACGATTTCCTCATGCCGATTGCCGAATACCATCGTGTGTTGAGCGGTTACCTTGAGAGAGTGGCAACCGAGAGTGAGGTCATCGCTTCATGACCCCACCCGCCAAGACCATGGAAGGCCAACTTCGTCCCGATCTGGCCGTTATCAGCGAATGGATCGAACCCGGCAGCCGAATTCTGGACATCGGCTGCGGCGATGGTGAATTGCTGGATCACCTCGCCCGCACCCGAAAAGTGCGCGGATACGGCCTGGAAATCGACTCCGACAAACTGGCCAATTGTGTAGCCCGCGGCGTCAACGTCATCCAGGCAGACGTCGATTACGGACTGCGCGACTTCTCCACAGACTCTTTTGATTACGTTGTGCTGACGCAGACCCTGCAGGCGCTTGAGCGCCCCGATCAGGCATTGACAGAGATCCTCAGGGTAGGTCATCGCGCCATTGTGACCTTCCCTAATTTCGGGCACTGGCGTGTCCGTATGCAGCTTCTCGGCGGCAGCATGCCCAAAACCCCGGCCCTGCCAGACCAGTGGTTTGACTCGCCCAATATCCACCTGTGCACGGTCAAGGATTTTGAGGCCCTGTGTGTCGCCCAGCATTGGACCTGCAAGAAGCGGAGCCTGCTGGACAATGCCATGCGCCAAGGAAAACGCATCACAGCATGGCCTAATCTTTTCGCCGAGGTCGCCCTCTACATGCTTGAAGACGAAGCATGAATCGACTTCTGGTCCTGATCGTTGGTCTGCTGCTTTCTCTGTTTGCCAGGGCTGCTGACACCATTCAGGAGCAGGGCTATCTGCTGCATTATTCAGCCATCAACACCCTCAGCCTGACTGAAGATATTGCGCGCCAGTTTGGCATCAAGCGCCGCAAGTCACATGCGATTTTCTTGCTGAGCCCCAAGGCTCAGAACGCGCTGGAAGCGGGTTCTGAGCCGGTCCGCGCACTCGCCAGTGGAACCGTGCGCCGCCTGACCGGACAGCGACAGACATTGCAGTGGCGTGAGATCGAAATTGATGGTCAGTTCGATCTTGTCGCGGAGTTCGAGATCCAGAATGGTGAGAAGCTGGCGTTTGATGTCAGCGTCAAACCTGAAGGCGCCGTACGCCCTATCAGCATCCGTTTCCTGCAGCAGTTCTACCGCGACTAATCAGAAGCGAATCCAGCCGCAAGGTGGTAGCGGTTCTTGCCTGATTTCTTGGCCGCATACATGGCCTCATCGGCATGGCGAATCAAGGTTTCAATTCGCGCCTCCACATCCATGCCCTCGGCCTGTCCCAGACGAAGATCGGGAAACATTGCGATCCCAATGCTCGCGCCGATGCCAAGGCGGATCTCCCCTTCCGTGGGCGATTTGACCACGAACTTCTCGCGCAGTGCCTCACATAAATTTTCAGCCATCGCTTCGGCTGCGCCGCGCGGAGCGCCATTCATGATCACGGCAAACTCATCGCCACCCAGGCGCGCACAGGTGTCAGCCTTGCGCGTGGACTGGCGCAGACGCTTGGCCACGATCTGCAAGGTTTCATCACCCACCTGATGTCCATAGCGATCATTGATGGGCTTGAAGCCATCAAGGTCAATATAAAGAAGCGCAGACGGGTCGCGCCGGCGGTCTGCCTGGTTGGCGGCTGCGAGCAATCTGTCCATGAACAGCAAGCGATTGGGCAAACCGGTTAGCGCGTCGTGACCTGCCTGGTGGCGCGCCAACTCTTCCAGACGTCTGCGTTCCGTGACCTCCTTCTCGAGCATGGCATTTCGCTGCTCCAGTTCATTGAGCAGCCTGCGCATTCCCTGTCGTGCTGAGTACAGCTCCAGAAAGATGCGGACCTTTGAGAGGAGAATTGCGTCATTGACGGGCTTGGCGATGTAATCAATTGCGCCATGCCGGTACCCCTTGAGACGGTTCATGTCATCGCTGAAGGCGGCGGTGACAAAAATAATGGGCATGTCTCGCGTGCGCTCTTCATCAGCGAGCATGGACGCCACCTCAAAACCATCCATGTCGGGCATCTGCACGTCCAGCAGCAGCAGGCAGAATTCATGATCCAGACATGCTGCAAGCGCTTCGTTTCCGGACGTGGCTTCAATGATCTGAGCATCCACGCCGCGCAGTAGGCGCCGCATCGCTATCAGATTGGCGGGCGTGTCATCCACCACCAGAATCTTGGGAAGCTCATCGGATTTCGTAGGCTCAGAGATGAGCGGAGAAGGTCCTTCAGTCTGGTTCAACTGGCGCTCCAATTAGTTCAACGCATAGAGTGTTCAGCAAGGCACCGATCTGCGCAATCTCCAGGACGTGATCCGCCCCACCTTTGTCCAAAGTTGCCTGCGGCATGGTGTCAATTTCCGCCTCTTCAGGATTCTGAACGATGGCAAGCCCCCCCCTATCCCTGAGCAGAGCCATTCCATTCGCGCCATCTTCATTGGCTCCCGTAAGCACAATGCCGATCAACTGGCGCCCCCAGACATCAGAGGCACTGGCAAACAGAACGTCTGCAGAGGGCCGTACGTAACATACGCGCGCGTCAACACTCAGTGCAACGCGTGGACCCTCTTCCACGAGCAAGTGATATGCCGGCGGTGCAAGGTAGACGCGCCCCCCTTCAATGGGCTGGCGTGCGCTGGCCATGACCACCGGCAATCTGCAATCCACGCTGAACACATGCTGTAGGGTGTCATCTTCGTCCGGCGTGGTGTGCTGCACGATCAGCACAGGTAGCGGGAATCGCTCATCTAGCGACCCGAGCAGCTGTCGCAGAGCGGCGATACCGCCCGTGGATGCTGCGGCGACGACCGCTGCATATCTCCTCTTGCCACGCTTTCTGATCGGCATGCTCAATGCTGAACGCCATCGGGCCGGCGAATGCGGCGATAGATCGACTGGCGTCCCGGCAGCGCTTCAAAATGCTCTGCAACTGCTGAGTAATCAAGGTTCTCGCGGCTTCCGAGACACAGGAAACCACCATACACGAGGCTGTCACGAAACAGGCCCAGCGCTCGATCCTGCAAACCGTCGCTGAAGTAGATCAACACGTTTCTGCACACCACCAACTGCATCTCGCCAAACACGCCGTCCGACACCAGATTATGGTTGGCAAAAGTCACGTTTTCCCGCAAGGATTCATCCACACGAAATCGTTCGTACCCGGTGGTAATCCAGTCGGACAGAGAGCCAGGCCCGCCCGACTTCAGATAGTTCTCAGAATAGAGTCGTGCTTCCTTGAGCGGATAAATCCCTTCCTCTGCGCGCGCCAGCGCATCATCGCTGAAATCGGTCGCAAAAATATGACAACGCTCGTAGAGGCCACATTCACGCAGCAAGATCGCAAGCGAATAGACCTCCTCTCCACGTGCACAACCCGCCTGCCAGATGTTGATGACCGGCCAGGTCGCGAGCATCGGGGCAACCTCTTCCCGCAAACGCTTGAACATCAGCGGGTCGCGAAACATTTCCGATACGGGCACGGACAGCTTTCCGATAATCTCCGTAATCAGGTGTTCGTCGTGAATCAGACGCTCTGTCAGATGGCTGACCGTCCTGAATCCGAAAGCATCCCGCAATGCGAGGACCCTCCGTTTGAATGACGCCGGGGCATAACCGGAAAAGTCGTATCCGTAACGCAGCTGCAGCGCATCACGGAAAAGCGCGATCTCGATATCTTCGATTTCAGATGCATGCATTTACTTAATGAATATCACAAGTATTCACCTCAGACCCAAACTTGGATCTGTGACAGAAGCTTGTCAACGTCGATGGGCTTTGGGCAGTAATCATTGGCACCGGCACGGATGCACTTGTCCTTGTCGCCGGCCATGGCCTTGGCTGTTACCGCAATGACAGGCAGCTTTTCCCAGGCCGGGTTCTCTCGAATGCGCCGCGTGGTTTCGTAACCATCCATCCCGGGCATCATGATGTCCATCAACACCAGACTGATGTCGTTTCGCGCCTTGAGCTGACTCAGTGCCTTATTGCCATCCTGGGCCATGACCACCTTGAGGCCGTGGGCGCGCAATGCCTTTGACAAGGCAAACACGTTGCGCATGTCATCGTCCACAACGAGAATGGTTTTTCCGCTGAGATCTGTTCCTGTACCGGCTTTCTTCGCGGAGCGGTCAGCAACCAGCCCCCCGCGCCGCCCTGTTTCACCGCGATGCAAGCTGTGCAGGAACAAGTTCACTTCGTCCAGCAGGCGCTCTTTCGAACGGGTACCGTGAATCACGATTCCGCTGGCAAATTCCCGAAGCTGATTGCTCTCATCGCTCGACAAACTGCGTTGGGCGTAAATGATCGAAGGTGGCAGCTTCCCGCGACCTGCCGCTTTCTGTAGAAACTCGATTGCATCGCCATCCGGAAGATCAGGGTCGACAATCATGCCGTCAAAATGCTTTTGCCCTAATGCCTCCAGAGCATCTTCCAGGTTACCAGCGGTATCGACCTGAATATTCTCGGCATGCAGCAGCTTGCTCAGAGACTGAAGTTGAACGGGGTCCTGCACCACCACCAGAAGACGCGCTGCGTCCTGACTGGACGGATTGGTCCTGATCTGTCCAAGTGCTGCCAGAACCTGCTCGCTACTCACGGGCTTCTGGAGAAAAGTTGCCGCACCCAGCTCTGCCCCGCGCGGATCAGGGTCCCGGCCACTGACAATATGCACAGGCACGTTCATGGTTCTCGAATCTGCCTTGAGCTGCTCAAGCACATCTAGTCCATTCATGTCTGGCAGACCGATGTCCAGCAGCACAGCAGCAAGACGCTGACTGAAGCTGATCTCCAAGGCCTGCGCACCGTTGTGGGCAATTGCAACCTGGTGGCCGCGCTGTCGTACTGTGCGTGCCAGCAGGCCGGCGAACTTCTCATCATCCTCAACAATCAGGATCACGCCTTGTGCATCGTCACCATCAATTTGCTCTAGGCTGCCTTCATTCAAAGGCTGCTCTGGGGGTGGCACTTCTAATTGGGGCGACGGCGTCGTTCGGCCTGCCGTCTTCAATGCCCCATCGCCTTCGCCGTCATAGGTTTCGATGCTCGACTTGATACGTACGGCATCATCGCTACTGTTTGCCGCAGCAGGCACCCCGTCTTTGCGATGCAGAGGCAGATAAACCGTGAACACGGAACCCTGCCCTTCGACACTGCTAACGCGAACTGCACCACCAAGGCGGGTTGTTATTCCGTTGACGATAGATAAGCCCAGACCTGTACCACCAAATCGGCGACTGGTTCCGCTTTCTGCTTGTTCAAAAGCTTCAAAAACACGCTGCAAATGATCCTTCGGGATACCAATACCGCTATCCCGGACCTCCAAGGCAACGCCGCCATCGACACCCGACACGCAGATCTCCACCTTGCCCTTTTCGGTGAACTTGAATGCGTTCGACAGCAGATTGGTCATAACCTGAAGCAGGCGCTTGGGATCGGTGTGAATACTTCTGGGTGCGTTGTCACTGATCCGCAGAGAACATTCCAGACCCTTCTGCATTGCCAATGGATTGAATCGCTTCACCAGTCCCGACAAGGTTTCCTCGAGGTCCACGTCTTCCGATTCAAAATCCATCTTGCCGGCTTCGACCTTGGACAGATCGAGAATGTCGTTGATCAGTTGCAGCAGACTTTGACCGCTGTCGTGAATGATCTGCGCCGATTCGACCTCTTCAGAGTCCAGGTGATTGTCCAGGTTATCGGCCAGTGTCTTGGACAGGATCAGCATCGAGTTCAATGGCGTGCGCAACTCATGCGACATATTGGCCAGGAATTCACTCTTGTAGCGGCTGGCCTGCTCCAACTGAACTGCACGTCGCTTCTCAGACATTCGAGCTGCCTCAAGCTCGGACTGACGCAGTCGCAGCGCTTCTGTGTTTTCTTCCATAGCCGCATTGATACTGCGCAACTCTTCTGTCTGTGCACGCAAGTTTTCTTCAGAAGACTTGAGTTGCCGCCCCTGCGCTTCGAGCTGCTCGGAGCGCCGGCTGAGGGCTTCGTTGACTGAACGCAATTGCTCCTGCTGGACTCGAAGTGCTTCCTCTGATGCCTGCAACTCCTCTGATTGCGCCTGACTTTCGCGCAGGAGTTCGCGCGTTCGCAGACTGCGGGACAGCGCTTCCCATGCCAGTGCTACGGTAACGCGAACCTGTTCTATCAGATCCCGCTTTCTTTGATCGAGCACTTCGACCAGACCGAGCTCTAGCACCGCAACAACACGTCCCCGCGCGCTCAAGGGAACAAACACGAGTGCGACTGGTGCCGCAACTCCAAGTCCTGAAACAATGTTCTGATAGCCCGGTGGTACCGTGCTGAGTTCGATGAGCTTGTCCTCCGCCATTGCTTCGCCGATCAGCCCTTCACCACGCTCGAAACGACTTCCCCTGACCCCTTCCTCTGCCACTCCGTAGCTCGCGCGCCAGGCAAGATGTTCGGCTCTTTCGTCCCAGCCGTATGCCAGTCCATAGCCGGCATCGACGGCCACGCAAAGCTCCTGCAACAGCGCCTGACCAAATTCGGCCTCGGTATCGGCGGTCTGAAGGACGCTGATAAGACGCGAGGAGTGCTCTCGCACCCAGCCCAGCCGCCGCTGCTCGATATTGGTATCCCGAAAGCGAACAAATCCTGAGGCCAGCGCGCCCACTTCATCGTCACGCTGCGTATAGGGAATCTCACTATTCTTGCCCTGTGCCAACTGCGGTACGAGCTCGGCCAACTCCCGCAGGGGCGTGGCAATGAGGTCTTGCAGAGATCGGCCTGCAATCAGTCCCAGCAACAGGCCCACGGCCACCAATGCAATGATCAGTACCAACATGATGTCGGCAAAGCGATCCGTCTGTTTCTGAAGTTTGGCCAGTCTGGTTTTCTGGGTATCCAGCATTTCCTCAAGCAGCGACATTCCGCGTTGCAGAATCACCTCTGCCTTGCGGCTGGTCAAAATCTCGGCGCTCTGCGCAAGATTGCGCTCGTCTCTAGCTGCACGCAGGGCCGGATCTGCAATCTGGTCGCGCCAATCCCCCAGAAGCTGTGCCAGCTTGACCACTCGTGTCTGTTGCCCGGCATCCGTAGCCGTGGCCCTCTCAAGCTGCTGAAATAACTGGGTGTAGTTATCACGCCCGGTCAGATTGGCATCCAGATACGCCTTGTAACCCGTTACAGAGTAAGCGCGCAGGCCGGCCACCTGCTCAAAGCTGTCAGCGCGAATCTGCTCGATCAGTGCGATGACGTCCGAAGCCTGACTGGTTGCACTGCGTGATTCACGCAACTGATGCTGGGTCCAAACAAATGCGACGCAACCCACCAGAAGCAATACGATTTGCGCCCCGAACGCGGCGAGCAATTTGGACCGAATTGACCAGTCGGAATGAACGCTCTGGCCGGACTCGCTCATTGTGATTCAGTCACCGTCAGCTTGGCCTGAATAAACTCAGCGTGAGGGAGAAAGAGCAGGTCCGCAATCTGCCTGAGAAGATGTTCTTCATGAGCATCAATCCGACCATCGGCCAGTGCCACTCGCCACAGTGTTTCCATCAGACTGCGCTTTTCCGGCGCACTGAAAGTGTCGTTCAACCGAGAAATCGGGCCGTGCAGGGACACCGCATCTGACGCAGCTTTACCTGCATCGGCAATCATCTGGTCCACATTCGCCGCCGATATTCCGAAATGTTTGCTGAGGGCTTTTCTAACCTCTTCGATCTCTTCGCCAGAGTGATCAAAATCAGCCCGCGCGCATTCGATCAACAGAATGGCCACGGCCAGTTCTGGTGGGGGCGCTGTCTCACCACGCGGTCTGGTATCAGCAGTCAGTTGGCTAAGCCATTTTCTCAACGACATGTCAGAACGTGAAACCGATTCTCAGGTTGAATGCGTTGCGATCGCCCACTCTCTCAAACTCCGGGGTGATTCCGAACAGAGCAGACAAACGAGCGCCAACGAAGAAGCGGGCCTCATCGACAGATTCATCCTCCAGCGGAACCAGTACGGGGTCCTGGATTTCGAAGTCCGACCATACATAGCCCACTCCCGCATAGGGCGTGAGCGGACCGATTCCCTTGGAAATAGAGAGATCAATGCCTTGCGAATCGTAATCAATCTGGTCGATTCCACTCAGGCTCGAGTAACTGCCTCGCAGGCTAATCGCGGGCGTTGCAATGCCACCTTCCAGTATTTCGTACTTGAGATTGAGGCCAAGCACCCGCGCATCGGCGCCTGGCACCCAACCGAAGCTGGCCCCTACTTCAATGCCGAAAGGCAGGCCTTTTTCGGCGCTCACTCCGACCATGCCAACCTCATCCAGTGACTCGCCAATCAAACGCCCCCAGGCGTTGGCGTCTTCAGTTGGCACATAGGAAGCAAATGCACCAAAAGCAAACCCGATCGTCCCATTAGTCTCTGCCGGGGACAAGGACTTGCTATTGAGTACCGCAGCAATGTCCTCAGCTACCAAGCGAAAATCTTCCTGTTGCGGATTGGGAAGAAATTCGAAGTCGAAGTCCAGAGCGTGCGCCGTTGTTGGAATCAGGTACGCAAAACTGATCGACATGATCAGGGGCTTCAATCGCATATGGGCCTCCGCCGGAACTGAATGATGGCAACAGTGTAACGGCCCAGGCCGCCCCACTTCATGTCTGAGTCAAGCGGGTGGCTCACGCGAGCCAATGGCACTCTACGAAGGGACTCACCGCATCTCGAATATCTTGCAGTCGTCCATGGAAAAAATGCCCGCCCTCTTCCATAGGTGCGAGCGCGGGACCGGGCGTGTACTGTGCCAGTGCCGTCTGCGTTTCAGCAAAGTCGACCACATCGTCGTCTCGTGCATGAACGACAAGCCAGGGACACTCTGGATGAGGGGGATCAATGTCGCGTTCAAAATAACGACCGAATGGAGGCGCCACACTGACCAGCACTTTGGGTTCCGCGCGATGCGCAGCCGCCAGGGCAACGTAAGCCCCGAATGAAAAACCAGACAACAACAGCGGTTGCTCCGGGAAGCTGCTTCGCATCCACTCAACAACGCTCAGGCAATCGTCAATCTCACCTTGCGCATTGTCATGTGTGCCCTGACTCGCCCCCACCCCGCGAAAATTAAAGCGTGCTGTCGCCATTCCCAATTTCTGCGCGACCGCATCCAGCGCGTAGACCACCTTGTTTCCCATCGCGCCGCCATGCAGCGGATGAGGATGGCAGGTCACCGCTATTCCCCTTGGCGTCTCGGCGGGAACCGATACCATGCATTCCAGCTTGCCGACGGGTCCGGCAATGGTTCCCCGCCCCGTCTTGCCTGGCGAGGGCATCGACAAGTCCTCACTCATAGATCGGCAGACCACCTGCTGCGACGTCGCACGCCAGGCAGCATGGGAATGATGAGCCCGACCAGGATGCCGGCCACCACCAGGCCAACCGCCGTTAGGGTATCTACAACCGGCTTTTCAGCAGACTCTTCTTCGGCAACCTCAGGCGGCTGCGCCGAATCTCCAGACCCCATGCTCAGCGACGACTGGCTGAGTCGTTCGTTTTGAGCAGAGAGCTTGCGCACCAGGGCCTGCTGCTCTGCCAGCTTGGCCGCCATGGTGGCAATTCGTTCACGCGCAGGCGGCTCGGCCGACAAATATTTGCCAAGCACCCAGCCTTCCTTGCCCGGGGCGACCTTGACCTTGGCGTATCCGCTCTCACCGGCTGGCTCGAGCAGTTCCACCCGTGTTCCGGCCTTGACCAGTGAGGCAACCTGCGCACTCATGCCCTCGCCTTTTCTCAGCGTGACCGAAATCTCGTCACTGATATAACGCACCGGCGCCACGCTTCCCTGAGCCAATGCAATCGCTGACCAACACAACAAACATCCGAATATTCCAATCCGCACGCAGATTCCTTTCCAAGGCTAGAAGCTGATGACGCAAGTCTATCCGACAGCGGCGCATCATTTCCCGGCACAATAATGCGCTTCCTATGACGCAATGGCTTCCTGCAGCATGATTGATATCGGTGCCAACCTGGCTCACGACAGTTTTGACCACGATCGCGACGCTGTGCTGGCACGTGCCTGGTCCGCCGGACTGACGCATATTGTGGTGACAGGCAGTTCGCTGGAAAGCTCGCACACCGCGCTGCGCCTGGCCCATGAACATCCCGGTCAATTGTTTGCCACGGCTGGGCTTCATCCCCACCACGCAACGCAGTGGACCTCTGAGTTTGAGGAGGTCATTCGACAGTTGGCCACGGATCCGGCGCTGGTCTCGCTGGGGGAATGCGGCCTGGACTACTTCCGTAATTTTTCAAGCCCGCAGGATCAGCGCCGAGCCTTCTGCGCCCAGCTGGAACTGGCAGCAGAGCTGGGAAAGCCGGTTTTCCTGCATCAGAGAGATGCCCACGCCGATTTTTGCAGCATTCTGCGAGAGTACCGCCCAAGACTCGCCCAAGTCTGCGTGCATTGTTTTACAGACACGCGCGCCGCTGCCGAGGACTACCTGGCTCTGGATTGCCATATCGGCATTACCGGCTGGGTTTGCGATGAACGACGCCGTGGCGATCTGCCGGAAACGGTCGCCATCATCCCTGATCACCGCATCATGATCGAAACGGATGCG
>TARA_R110000850_G_scaffold43494_5_pt1 | contig 12997 bp, 15 predicted proteins | sample TARA_R110000850 | Tara Oceans TARA_R110000850 (sample SAMEA4397586) | marine metagenome | biome: Polar Biome; feature: [SRF] surface water layer (ENVO:00010504); material: water (ENVO:00002006), including particulate matter (ENVO:01000060) such as... | depth 5 m | reverse complement strand
TCTCAATGAAGACTTTAAAATCAGCGCTTGCATCGTACTGCTACGCAATGGGATTGGATCTTGGTGATGTGGCTGACTAAGTTGGCTAATGGGTTCGATTCCCACAAATCCCCTCGCCTGAGCAAACGCAGCTAAACTGCTTACTTTACTAAACTTTACTAACCAATAGAGAGAAATACCATGGCTGAAGCCGCAAAGAAAGAAACAAATATCGTAACTATGAAAGACGTTATTTTCATGTATTCATCTGTAAGTCGCCCAATTGAGCAACTAAACACAGATAATAAGCCGCCTATTTCGGCACCCACCAGCCCCACATTTGGGCTAGAATTCCACTCATATGAAATTAAATTGCTACTTACCGAAGAGCGATTCAAAGGCCTGAAGAAGCAGTTCAAAGCTGCCAAGAATATTCCTCATGCCAAAGAACATGAAAAAGCTGACTTGCTAGCAAAGTATGACTTCTTGAATGAAGCTGACCTTGCTGATGATATGGTTCTTATCAAGTTCTCTCAGTCTTGCCTAGTTGGTAAAGCTGATAAATCCGGTGTTCGTCGTGAGTCTTACCCTATCACACAAATTGGTGTTAAAGGTAAAGTACAAGACATTCATGGTGCTACTATCGATCAAGAAACTTCTGTTGGTCATGGCTCAAAAGGTCACTTCCAGTTTAAGCCAGTTGAAGGTGCAAACGGACTATACTTATATCCACACCTAATTTGTATTACTGAGTTAATCGAATATGTCGGTGGTGTTGAAGAAGATTTAGACTCGCTTGGCCTAGAAGATTTGGCAGAAACTGATGTTAGTGCCGTAGGCAAAGAGATTGCAGAAAAGCAAGATGCTGATGCTGCTGAAGCGCCTGCTGCTGATATTCTACCTATGAAAGATCCAGTCTTTTAACTATAAGTTAAGCCCAGCTCTAAGGAGCTGGGCTTTTTCGGTTTAGCTTATAACATAGGAGGAATCATATGAGCTTGGAAGATCTAGGACTTACCGATTATGTAGTAATTGATAAGACATTAATAATTGACGGTGATATTATCGTCTACAGACCTTGTTGTATCTATAACGAGGATGATGATCAGTCACGAAGATTGATATCAAAAGCCATAAACAATGCAATCGATAAACTGATGCTGGCTGCTGGGTGCAATACCTATATCATGTTTGTAACTACTAAGTTTAACTTTCGTGATCAGCTTGTTGACGACTACAAAGCTAATCGTAGTGATGTAGAGCGTCCAATCAATTTAGCTTATGCAAAGCGTTGGGCTACCAATAACCTCAATACCCACTACCATAAAGGGCTTGAGGCTGATGATCTACTTGGTATCCACATGACTGAAAATACAGTTCTTTGGAGCCTCGATAAAGATTTGAGACAGATTCCTGGCAAGCACCTGGATGATGAAACTCAGCAAGTTATTGAAGTAACTGAAGGGGGTGTCATAGAAGACCGAGGTAAGAAGGTCTATTTTAATGGCACGATTGGCCTATACTTTCAAATGTTGACTGGTGATAGCACTGATCATATTGTAGGTTGTGGCAAGCGAGTCCCTGCTATGTACAAGAGTGGGGCCAAGAAAGGCCAATCTTATGTCAAGCGTCAGGGAGTTGGGCCCAAGGCAGCACTAAATTTACTCGTAGCAGCAGGCACATTAGAAAATGCGCTAAAAGTTGTGATTGAAGAGTACAAGAAAATTCATGGCAAGGACTGGCAATCTCATTTAGAGACTCAAGCCAATCTACTGTTCATGGTTCGAAAAATCGATGGGGAAATCATAAAACGATGGACCTACGATGGGAGGTCAGAGTACTTCGATTTAATTAAAGGAGTCATATTGGATGACAACAAAAACGTCCCCAGCCCGTAGAGCATTACCAGCAGTATCAGTAGCCTTTGCCAGAAAAGCTTTAGCAGCTAAGCAGGGATACCGATGCCCAATATGTAATGGCTCACTAGCTGGAGGAACACCATCCCTAGATCACTGTCACTTAACTGGCAATGTAAGGGCAACGCTTTGTATGTCTTGCAATGTCGGAGAAGGAAAGGTTAGACTAGGTATGTTGTTTAGAACACCCAAGGGTAATATGGCTTACAAAGAACCAGTTAAATGGCTTCGTAAACTTGCTGATTACCTTGAGTTTCATAACGAGAACCCTAGCGGGCTAATCCACCACACATTTGATGTCAAGACTGGCAAACAAAAACCAATAAAGAGAAAAAGTAAATGACACTATCAATAGAAATGCCTGATTTTATACCAAACACTGATCGAGTTCATGTTCAGGATATGATGAAGAAAACTGTGTTCGTAGATATTGAAACATCACTAATTCGAGCCTACACTTTCCGGACTGGCATGCAGCGTATTAACGTTGATGCAGTTGTCGAAGGCGATCAAACCAAACTCCTAACAGCAGCATGGGGAACTTGGTGGGACCTGTATCATGGCGGCGAAGAAGATGTTGTATCAGTAAGCAATCACCATCGCAAAGCAGCATTCAAGAAAGATCCACTCGATGACACATATGTTCTTCGTAAGCTATGGAATGTTCTTGATGATGCTGAAGTTATCGTTGCCCACAATGCCGCGTTTGACCGGGGTTGGATCGAAGGCCGATTTATGGACCTGGGTTGGAAGCAGCCAAGCAAGTATTATGTCTACTGTACTTTCCGCACACTACATGGCCTAAATGGTATTAGTAAGAAGCTTGATTACCTTTCACAGAAACTGATTGGGACCAAGAAAGTATCTCATGAAGGCTTACCTTTATGGGTCGGTTGTGCTAATGGCGAAGTAGCCTCATTTGAGAAAATGGAAGAGTATAACATTGGCGATATCTACAACACTCTGTATAAAGTGTTTATGCGTACAGCGCTATATGTAAATCGTATCAAGGCTATTGACCTTGGCGGTAAAGGCATATTCTGCAGTGTTACTGGACACCCTCTAGAGCTACTCGAAGGGCAGTACACTAATAGACTGACTGGCCTATTGTATAATGTGTATCGCAATGACTCCTACAACCTAGAGTATCGTGATCGTTACAACATACGATCAAAGAAATCTGGCTTAGGCTTTATTACTCCACTAATTACAACTGGTTTAAAATAGCCTAAAAGTAGGTAGCTGGTAAGTTATCCAGCTACCTAAGCTAACTTATGGAGAACTAAGATGTATGAAACTTGGACAGAAGAGCAAGTTGTAGAAGAGGCAGCATTGCAAGTTCATGGCCATGTAGAGTTTATTATCAAGACTTACAATAGCGCAGAAACAGATCTAGTGCTAAAGGATCTTATTCGAGTAAACAACATGGTAAGTTATATCATAGAAGAGGCTTTAAAAGAGCCAGAGCCAGAGCCAAAGCTGATATCTGAAGGAAATAATGTGTTCAGTATTGGCAACGGGAAACTGTTAACTAACCCTAAATCGGAGAAATAGATGGCTAATATGACCAGTGAAGAAGTTAAAGAAACTGCTGAAGGTAATGTAGAGTCTCTCTTGGAGTACGTAGAGGGATTTTTTGAGCCCTTTGGGGATACAGCCGAGAAAGATAAAAGAGAAGTACTTGAAGATTACATACGCATAAACAGTATGCAGAATATTATACTCCAGACCATGTTAGATCTGGGCAAACCAACCCTACATTAGGAGAACCTGATGAATATATTTACACACTTAGGCTTAGATGAGAATCATCGTAAAGAAGCTAAAGTCACCCAACTGGTAAAGCACTATGATGAGGTCACTGAAAAGAATAAGCTTGGCAAAGTTTATGGCGTACAGCTTAAAGAAGATGGCGTGTGTGCCATTACTATTATTAAAGACGGTGTTGCGACTATCTTCTCTCGCACTGGTAGGCTTTTTACTAATACTGGTACTCTTAGTAGTGCTATCACTAGCCGCAATTTCGTGGATGGAGTCTACTTTGGCGAAATGGTCTGTGACCTCGTATCACTGGAAGTATTATCCGGTGTTACAAACCCCAATCGAGTTAATCCAGTCACTCCTGATAAACCCGGCTATATCGCCCTCGATAACCTATGTATGCGCTTCTTTGATGTAGTTAGCATAGCTGAGTTTACCCTCGGTAGCAGCCCTGATCCGTATAAAACGCGCGCAAAGCATTTGCTAAACATGGTTTTCAATGGTCTTGTTAATAATCAGTGGAGCTGGTGTAATAATGAAGTTGACGTAATAAGTGTAATACCTTACACAGTGGTCGAATCTGAAGCTGAAATGGATAAACTACTCGATACCTTTGTAGATGATGGTGAAGAAGGTATTGTAATCATCGACCTATATGCAGACTGGGAAGCTGGGCATAAGGGCTGGCGCAAGATGAAGAAGGTGCGTGGCGTGGACTATGACTTGTTGTGCATAGGATACGAAGAAGGCACTGGCAAGTATGCTGGCAAGGTTGCTAATCTAGTATTTAACTGGAAAGATGGCAAGACTATCAAGTGCATGCTTGGCAAAGGTTGGTCTCATGACTTGGCTGAAGAGATGTTTAATGTAATCAATCATGCAGAAAACGTTGGCATGGAATCTTACACACACAAAGACTCACCAATTGGCCAGATCTTTCAAGTGTACGCGCTAGAAGAGTCTAGTAAAGGTAAATTACGTCTGGCCAAAGTTGGCGAGAGACGACATGATAAGGATAAGGCAGATGTTTGATAGAATGGAAAGTCAAAATATATCATCTTTGTTGCATGATGTAAAAGGTTATGTATATAGCATTAGGCAGGAAATGGGAACTGCTAGGGTACACAGTAGCAAATTTGGTGGTTTTATTGCTATGCCGATTCAGTTGAACTCACCAGCAACTATTACTATAGAGCAAAACGGCAAAGTAGTAACTTTTATATCAAATCAAGACGTATTTAAGGAGTCTAATGTTTAGTAGAAGTAAAGAAGAGTTGAAATTGATTACTGCTTGTGGTCCAAGCTCTAAGGTAACTACTCAAATGGGTGATGACCAAATAGAAATCGTGTTCACAACTATACTTGACGGTATTGAGTACGGCGTTGCCACAAACTTAGAGGTAGAAGACTTAGGAAAAGAGCTTGAGTGCATGCACAAAGACATGGCAGGATTAATCAGAAAGTAGTTAGGAGGCAGTATGATAGAATTAGACAGTGGCGTTATACTGCCATTACCTAAGAAGGCTAAAGGTTTCCAAAGACCTATGAATGTAACGGACTGGCGCTGGAGAAAAATGAAGCCTGAGCTTTGGAAGAGGGCTTACTTGCATTGCTTGTACTCTCTTCCTATGTATTTTGATCTACCCTTGCACTCAGTTGTACCACGTATGGCTAAGAAAATGTTGGAAGCATCTGACCCATTCAATGTATCACTGAGGTTTATGGGTGAGATGGAGTTGCAAGGGTATGTTAGGTTCGAGCGAGGCTTTGACGAGCGCATCGTAGTGCCTACTAAGAAATTCCTTGCACTAGACTTGGACTGTGAAAGAGCACCTGAGAGTGCAATCACGTTACCTAAGATGACAAAAGAGGAACTACCACGCACACCTATACGTAATGGCGTAAGTAATGCGGCTAACAAGCAAATCATTTCGATAACTACAGACATGGCAAGTGAGGAGTTTGAGATAAACAGCTTCATACTAGATGTGGTTAAGGAGTTCCCACCAGAATTTAGTAAGACTAGCTCAGAATACATGTACAAGAGAGCAATGACATCGGCTGCTACATTGGCTGATAGTAAGTTCTTCTTTCCATACTTCTCTGATAGTCGTAGTAGAATGTACACAGACACTACTTGTGGTATAAGTCCGCAAGGAGCAGACCATGAGAAGGCTTTGTTGTTGCCTACTTACACTGAGCCGTTGACTGATGATGGCTACTTGGCTTTAGAAGAGGCTGCTCATGGATACTCAGAAATAGAGTGGAATACTCAGTTGATGATTAAGCATGGTAAAGATCCCTATAAGCACAAGGGTTGGCTCAAAGCAGATAAGCCTTATAGCTATTTGTCGTGTGCAAGACTGATATACCTGTACAGTATCGACAGGAATCAACCGCTGCCGGCCTTTCTCCCCTTAGATGGGCGATGCTCAGGGCTACAGCATTGGAGTGCTGTGGTGCGTTCTAACGCCATTACGCGGCATCTGGGAATGCATATTGATGAGCATGAGTTCGACATCTATGAAAAAGTAGCTGCTGATTGGGCGCTAACGCTAAATCCAGATGAAATTCAGTTTGCCACACGAAAGGCGGCCAAAATTCCAGTGATGACATGGGGCTACAATGCAACCATGATGACTTCAATGGATCACATGGGCAAATTATTTGGTGCCAAAACTGAGTGGGATGAAGTTTCAGGCACCTATATTGTCTCTGGAGATGGGCTAGAACGAGCGCACACCAGCCGTTTGGGTGTTGCCCTATACAAAGGGATGCAGGATACACTAGGACCGCTACAGGGCGCTGTAGATTGGGTTAGCAACTCTGCTAAAGCCATAGCCAGTGCCGGTAATGTGGAAATAAGTTGGATTACTCCTGATGGATTTACTGGATTACAACGTAAAGTAAAAGGCGAAAAGCGGGACTTAGACTGCTTACTGAGTGATGATAGTAGGTTCACACTGGACATACTTGACTTCAGCAAGGAAATACCCAACTCGGGTAAGCATAAATCTGCAATAGCTCCAAACCTAATACATAGCCTAGATGCAACTCACTTAAGAATGGTGGCAAGAAGGCTAAAAGAGCTGGGACTGCCTATGATATTTATTCACGATTCATTTGCTACACACTGCAATCACAGAAAAGTGCTATACGATGTCATTATTGAGACTTTTGTAGAACTATATAGTAGGGACTATTTAGCTGAGCTAAAAGTTTATTGGGAAGATCTTTATGGAATAGAATTAGCGAACTCACCAGTTCAGGGAAACTGGAAACCGGAGTCTTTGCATGGTTTAAAGCGGTTTTTCTTGTAAACCAACGCAAAATACACGCTAATGGTACTACTCACCTAAGCCCGTTACCACCTCGACATAATTAGAGGGAGGGCTGGGTGGGAGTGCATTTACTAATTAGATTCTAAGGAGAAAACCGATGAATGAAATCATTTTGTCTAACGAGTTTGAGCTTATAGCCCAAGCTATGTTAAGCACACGAGGTGATTTAGGCAAAGCAAGCAGGTTAGATACTGTTGAGTATAATGCTATGTCACTTAGAGCAGTTGTTAAGAGCAACCCAAATATTAGGGCGCGATATCATGAGCTACTTGCAGATGAAATGCAAGAGAAAGGCTTACACATAGCTGAGCGTATCCTAAAGATGGCTGAGTTGCAAGAACAAGCATATGGATATACCATCAAAGATTCTGAAGGTGAAGAAATTGAAGTTCCTGCTGACCCTACAACCATCATAAAAGTATCTCAAGAGATATCGAGACTGATTGCCGAGGGCAAAAACTCTCCCATGTCTGCTAAGAACACACTAATTCTAGCAAGTACTCAAGATGCCAAAGAGCTTCTTGAGGCCTTCTTAAACTCATGAGCCATATCAGCAAGATGAGCGATCAGGAAGTTGATGCGCTACGTGAGTACTTAACAGGAAACTTTGAAGAGTTTTCTAAGTTCAGCTTTAAGATCTTGACCGGACAGAAGCTATTACACGTAGATTATTACGTTGTACTATTTGAAGCTATCCAAAGATTAATCGATCAAAGCTGTACTAGAATGATTATTAACATACCACCCAGGGCTGGCAAGACATTATTGGTGAGCATATTCTTACCACTATTTGCTTGGGTTCATGCTCCTAGTGGCCAAACTATTCTCACTGGATTCAACTCAGACGTATTATCGGAATGCTCAGGCTACATAAGAACGATTATGTCAGACCCTGATTTCCAAAGAGTATTTCCAGATGTTAAAATTGATCCTAATAAGAAATCATCTGAGAAGCTTGGTACTATGAGCGCTGGTGTACTTCATGCAATACCTACAACTGGTAAGATGACAGGAAAGGGAGCTGGAGCACTGGTAGAAGGTTTTGCAGGCCTAATGTCGATAGATGATGTTATTAAGCCTGATGATGCCAATAGTCCAGGTGAACGAGACAAGATCAACAATAGGTATGGCAACACTTTAGTATCAAGACTAGCCACAGAAACAACTCCTATGGTTATTATCATGCAGCGACTTCATGCTGACGACCTTTGTGGTTTTCTTATGAAGGGTGGCTCGAATGATATTTTTGAGTGGTTGAGTATTCCGGGTGTTATTACTCCTGAGACTGGCTCAGCAAAATGGTATGAGGAACAGATGGAAGAATTTGGGTACACTCATGTTAAACCTATTACCTATAACTTACCTGAAAGTGAGTATAGGCATTATGAGGAACGCATGTTTGAAGGTAAGATGCAATTAGTTTCATCTTTCTGGAAAGTACGCAAGAACTTATCAACCCTGTTAGGAATGCTAGTCAAGGATGCCTATACTTTCTACTCTCAGTATATGGGAAAGCCTATTGGTAAAGGGACCGCAGCTTTAAAGGCTGACTCCTTATACTTCTATAACTCTATCGATGAGTTTAGTCGGTTTGCCTATACTTTCGTAACTGCCGACACAGCAGCTACAGAGCAATCTTATTCTGATTACACTGTTGCTTGTTATTGGGGAGTTACTAGAGGTACAGCAGAAAATAGGAAGCTAGTTCTTATTGATGCTAAAGTAGGTAAATGGGAAACGCCAGCGCTAGTTATTGAAATGAGAAACTTCTGGAAAGAAAAGAATCAGATCAATCGAGACAGGCTAGACCTCAGACCAAAATATTTTTATATGGAAGACAAAAGTTCAGGACTGTTTCTAAACCAACAATTCTTGAAGGATAAGACTGTTAGAGTAAAGCCAGTGCCGAGGGATGGTACAGCTAAAAATAATAAGTTCTCACGTTTTCTAAACACAATACCATACTTCGAAGCTGGGAGAATACTTTTGCCCAAGCATCATGAGCATGCCAAGCATTGTAAGCTAGAACTACTTGGGCAATCTTCTTTGGGTCCATCTACTGGGCATGATGACTTTGCTGATAATGTTGCTGATGCTGTAGTAATTGCATTTGCTGGTGGTTCTATGAATTATGAAGCATGGTCCTAATAACTTAAGGAGAATACCGTGAGCTTAAAAACTCGCTTGGACAGTCGTAGTATAGCTAACGACAGGTTCGAAATAAAAGATGAAGAAGGAAATATGATAGCAGAGGTGGTCCTAGCTGGGCCAGCTTCTGCCAACCTAGAAATCTCTACAGCAGCTGGCCTGCACATTGCTAAACCCAGTGGTTGGATTTCGTTAAAATAGTTAGAGTGCTGTTATGGAAATAAACACAACCTGGCAAAAAATTACAACAGTAAGTGGTTATGGAGCTTTTGTGCAAAAACATGGATTGGCATACGTGCAATTGGCTTATGCAACATCTTCTCCTACCTCTGAAGACATACTAGTTTTAAGAGGGTACACCCAAGTTATTTTTGCAGATACGTTAGTTGGTCAATTTATTTGGGCAAGAGTGTTGGAAAACACTATTGAGTTAACTGTGGAGGAAGTAAACCTCAACAAGGAACTAACAGGAAGGGTAATAATAACAACTGTAGATGACTTCCCCACAGTGTTAAGTAGCACTGTGCAATACTTTGTAGATGGTGTGGTAGATATGGGTACACGATCTTTAGTTGTTCCAGCTGGAGGATTACACTTTGCTGGCTACGACTTGGAACTATCTGTACTAAAGTCTACAGAGAGTAATTATACCTTATTTACTTCTCCGGTGGGTGGCAGTGGTAACTTACTGGGTGCAAACTTAGCTTTTTCTATATCAGGAGAAAACTCCCAAGTATACAATATAGTGGATGCTACTGGGTTTAATGCAGTGGAGTTTGCAAGCATAAACTACACAAACTGTACAAGTTTAGGTACTATAGATAACTATAGGCAAGGTCTGGAATCTGGATCAGGTCGATTCGGTGGATCTCCAAGCCTAACCCTTAAAGGTACCTGGCTTGGAGGTTTCCGCATAACAACCAGTATTGTGCGTGGCTTGGATGCAGGCATGACCGAACCCTTGTTCAAAGCAGGTACTGGCTTTAGTATGGCTAGTAGATTCCTCACAGATATAAATTGTGATCTCCCTGCATCTGCATCCCTAGTAGACTTTGCATCCAGTCACTTCACAAACCCATCTACATTACAGTTTAAGGGGTGTGAAATAACTAGGTCTGGTGTATACAACGCGGATGATGCTGGTATTACACCCAACATAGATGAAAAATCCTTAAGTTCGTCTTGGAGCAACAACAATGGCCTAAGCAACACATTTGAAGGAGGTAGGTTGGTAGTTAATGCAGAGGCAACCACTACCATACTAGCTGGCAGTACATGGTATACATTAAATGCCGCAACTTGGAGATCAAACAGGTTGGCTCACTTCAGCAACCCTGCCAATGGTGAATTGCTTCAACTAGGAAACAGTCCGAGGGAATATAGGGTAGTGGTCAACTTCGTTATAGCAAGCGCTGCCAACAATGTCTTGGGTATAAGGCTGCGCAAGTGGGTTTCAAAAACATCAACTTGGTTAGACTTCCCAGAAGTGCGCCGACAAGTAAATAACCTGTCAGGCTCCAGAGATGTTGCTGTGTTTAATTACCTATTTACAGCCTCCCTAGATATGGGAGACTACTGCTATTTTCAGGTGCGTAATAACAATGGAAACAATAGCTGCACACTAGAGCTTGACTCTGACTGGTCTATAGAGGCAAGATAGGCTACAACTAATAAACTAAGGAGGCTGTATGGCTGATGATAAAAGCCAATCTGAAATAGTGATTGATGCTACTCAGAAAAACATGAGCCTTTACGATGGACTATCCAATCTCGCCACCGGACTAGGTGGTGAAAAAGATAAATCTAGTTATAACCAATGGAATCATTCAGGTAGGAACTACGATCATGTAGCCCTATCTGCACGTTACCGAGAAGACTGGTTAAGCCAAAAAGTTTGCCAGATCGTACCACAAGATTTGACTAGAGAATGGAGAACTTTTGAATCTGATGAAGCTAAACAAGCTGATAATGATTTCGAAGTATCCAGAATGTTCCGTGAAGCTTATAAGTGGGCTAGACTGTACGGCACTTCCTTTATCGTATTAGATATTGATGATGGACGCACTACAGACAAGCCAATAAATTGGAAAAGATTAAAACCTGGTTGCCTACGTTCTATGATGGTCGTTGACCGTACTCGAATTGTAGCCATGGGTGTGATTGATCAAGTGCCTATGAGTACCACATTTGGTATGCCAGAGCACTATCAATTTGTAAACCAACCTACACCTATTCATAAAGATCGATTGATACGCTTTGAAGGAACTGAACTTCCTATCTATGAGCGTCAACGTAACTTATGGTATAGTGACAGTGTATTAATACCCTTAATGAGTCAAATAGACAACTTCCATACCACTAGCTATGCTGCTGCACAGATGGTACAAGAAGCAAACATTGATGTGATTCATGTTGAAGGACTTGCTGGAATTCTTGAGTCTCCAGCCGGTACTGCTGCAATGATTCAAAGATTTGCAGATTGGAAATTAATCAAAAGTAGTTTCGGTGTATCTATACTTGATGGCACTGAAGAGTTTGAACAGAAACAAGTGCAACTCTCAGGAGTTAAAGATTTGATCTGGGAATACTTAAAAATGGTATCGGCTTCTGTCGGTATTCCTGCAACTCGTTTCTTATCAGCATCGCCTGATGGAATGAATGCAACTGGTGAATCTGATCTTGTGAACTATATTGAAACCTTACAAGGCTTTCATAAGAGCATATTCGAACCCAGACTGAAGCCTGTCGATACCCTATTGTCAGCACACTATGGACTTAACGAAGAAGATTTTAAATATGAGTGGGGATGCATTTTCCCGGAATCAGCTGCACAAAAAGCTGCTCGTGTTAAAAATGAGCGTGAGTCAATTGCACAACTATGTAATAGTGGAGTACTTTCCAGAGAGTCTGGATTGGAAGAGCTAAAGCTTTATGGTGCTGTTAGTAAAACTGCCTCAGTAGGCGACAACCCAAACCCACCCACAATTGGAGCAACCAATGCTAAATAACATTGCACTGGTAGACCGTATTGAAGTGCCTAGCCAGCGCACACTTACAGATGCTGGACAGATGATTGTCCCATGTAAGTTTGCACGAACTGGTTCACAACTATACACTGCAAAACAACTAGGTCTAGTTGACCGTGATGATAATGAAGTAATTACAGTATGGCGTGAAGCTGCTGATGTATTTGATGCAGACTCTATGGAGTCTTTCAGAAGCTCTCCAGTAACTATTGGTCATCCTAAAGATGCAGATGGCAAGAACCTTTCTGTATCTGCAAAGAATGCTAAAGAGTTGCAAGTAGGTATGCTCGAAGGTATGCCAGTTCAAGATGAAGATACTCTAGGTGGTACATTAGTACTTACCGATCAAGCAGCTATCGAAACTCTTGAAGATGGTACTCAAGAACTATCTGTTGGCTACATATGTGATATCGAAGATGCTGATGGAAAATACTTCCAACGTAATATTCGTGCTAACCACATTGCTATCGTAGCTAAAGGACGCGCTGGATCAAGCTGCCGCATTTCTGATGAAGCCCTTGAAGTGCAAGACGCTGCTCAAGCTATTTTAGATGCAGAAGATATTAAGGTTGCCGGCGCTAAACTAGCTGCCAAACTTGCTAGTGATAGTAAAGATGAAGCTGCTAAACTTATTGCTGATGAAGCTGATAAGGCTGCTAAGCTTATTGCTGATGAAGCTGCTGAAGCTGAAGCTTCTAAAATTAGTGATGAGCTCGCTGTTCAAATTAGTGATGAGCTTGCTGTGCAAGTTAAACTTGTTGATGAGCTAGTTACTGAGTTAGAAAGTGTTAAAGTAGAACTGGCTGATGCTAAGCTAGCTGCTAAC
>TARA_R110000850_G_scaffold109507_1_pt1 | contig 12998 bp, 13 predicted proteins | sample TARA_R110000850 | Tara Oceans TARA_R110000850 (sample SAMEA4397586) | marine metagenome | biome: Polar Biome; feature: [SRF] surface water layer (ENVO:00010504); material: water (ENVO:00002006), including particulate matter (ENVO:01000060) such as... | depth 5 m | reverse complement strand
TATCGCATAGATATATCAATAACCCAAATTAATACTATTATGAAAAAAATTGTCGTTTGCTCATTACTATTGTTTTTTATTTCCTGTTCCGGGAACAAAATTATGTCCCCTTCTGATACCGCCAAGGTTGTCGCCGAAAGCTTTTATCACGGTGATAAGGCAACGCTAAAAAATCATACTACTGCAGAAGGTTATGCCAATCTTTCCAGTATTCAGGAAATCTTTGCTGAAGATAAAAATTCAGAATCCGATTTCAAGATTATTGATGAGGCTATGGATGGCGATTTTGCTTGGGTAAAATATTCCACGGCTTACGACCCTAAACCTGGTGTATTTAAGTTGGTTCAAGAAGATGGGCATTGGAAGGTTACTCATAATGGCCCGAGGGATAACGGGCCTTTTTAAGCACCTGTATGGAGTATCAGTCTTAGTGATTCAATAATCATAAAACCCGCACCATAAAGTTATACATAATGTTTATACATTTTTACTATATAAGTATCTTTACATCAATTACTTCTTCCCAAAATCCCATATTAGAAAGTGAAAGTTTTGACTTGTAATTTTCTTTATATAGTTCATAAAAGTCATCTGCTAATTCAGAATTTATAAAATGCTCTAATTGATATAGTGCCTTTGACACTTTCTGCATTTCTTGAGTACTTTCAAAATCGGCATCCATATAACCATCTATATAATCATTAGCATTTGCAAAATCAATATCCTCACGATAAGGTTCCCAATTAATAGTTATTTCTTTACCAGAGAAAGCCTTGAAGATTATTCCTCGAATAATAGGTTGGAAATCATCTAAATGATATTCAACATTTTGACATAACTCTTGAAATTCTTCAAATTCAGTTGTATCAGAATGTTTCTTTACTATTTCCAACACCTCATTTTTGTCTTTGGCTTTTTTTAAATCTTCCACTAAGTCCTCCAACTCTGACTTTTCTTCGATGAGCTTTGTGAGAGTTGTTTCCAGCTCCTCTTTTTCCTTAATTAATGAATTAAATTCCTCTCTGTCCAACGGTTCTCTAAAAGGATTCTCTTTCAAGTATTTCTTGGTCTTTAAAACGAATTCTTTCTTTTTGGCTGTCCAACGGTCGCTCTTTATCAAGCTATTCGGTATTTCAAGTTGTTCTTGTAAAATATCCTTGATTCTATCAAGGCTTTTTTCATCGAGTAGCTTTTCAATTTGAATAGGCTCTTGAATAACACCAACAGTTTTGTAATTTATTGGCTCGATAATCAAAGGAATTACTTCGGCAGAAGTTACCCAACCAGCACCCATCTCGTTCATACAAACTTCACTTTCCTTGTAGTTGGGCGAGATAATTAGAAAATTAACCTTTGCCTGTTGCAATGCACCCATTATTGAGTCACGCCAGTCAGCACCAGATTTTATTTTCATTCCATCTGTACTGGTACAAAATATTTTATCAATTTGTATACCTAATGCACCTATCAATAGCAAATCAATAAAATCATCAACTATTTTTTTGTCTTTTCCTGAGTGACTAATAAATATTTCTTTGGTTTCTTTCATATAGGATTTATTTATTTTCCTGAGTAAAATAAAGTGCTTCATCCACTAATTGAACTATTTCTTCAGAGTTATGTGAGTACTTAATGTCTTCTAAGAAATTAATCAGCGCTTTTTCATTTACATCATCCAAATCAAGATGCTTAATCATTAGCTGAGTAGCTTTAGTAAGGCGTACCTTTAATTCTTCAAGTTGTTTTTCAGCACTACCGTGAAACTTAAATCCTTTTCCGTTTTCGGTATTGATAAGATTGAGAAGTTCCATTTTTGAAGCACGCTTTTGACGTCTATCAAATCTTAAGCCTCTATTCAGATAGGCCTCATAAAGCATTCCTTTAGTTTCGTTTGTTTTTTCTTCTTTTTCCAGTTTCATATTTTTTTGGTTATTTAATTCCTTTACTTTTTTTAAACGCATTAAGGTAAGGGATCAAGTAATCTAGTTCTTTACCCTCAAAATATTCTAAAATCAGAGGATTTTTCGCAAAGAAATGACTTGTAAACTTAATCCAGTCTTCAACGGACAAATCGCCGTTGATTTTAAATAACTTTATTGATTTACTTTTTACTTGATATTCACCTTTAGTCTTGGTGTTAAAGTTATTATCTCTTCTTTCGAAATATTCATCTTCGGTATAGAGTTGCAGTGCCCCATCAAAATGGCGAAATACTTTTGAATTCATATCAAATTCCGCGTGAACATAGCGTACTGGAAAATATTTTACTTCATTTATATTAATTGTTATACTTGGTTGCTTAAATTCTAATGCTTGGAAAACTTTGATTTCATCATATGTGTACCAATACACATCCAACGCATATGCTTTTGAAAAAAGGAAATCTAGTTCTATATCGTCTAAATATTGTGGTGGTCTTAAGCTGGAAACACCATCTTTTATTTTTGAAATCTCTTTGGTGAATTTTCCACCATACCAGGTATCTTCTTCAATAAGGACTGGACCACCGATGTCTATTCGCACTCTGTCTAAATCCAATACAATACTCACGTCATTATACTGAAAATCGTGTTTCCAAAAATGCTCAATAAACCTTGGTGCGAAATTATTACCAGAATAAAATCCTCTTCTAAAATAATTGCTAGCAAATAGAATATAGTTTGGTGCAAAAAGTGCACCTTCAGAAAACAATTTCTTTTCAAATAATTCTGAGAGAACTTGAAAATCTACCAAACCTTCTTTATCTACGCTTATATGTTCATTAAGTTTGAGTACTATATTTTCGCAATTACATAAAACACCTAATCCCATTTGGTAGTCAAAATCACTTAGACTCACTTTAATGTTTATGGTTTCACAAAAGCTAATGAAGGATTGGATTAGTTTTGCATTTTCAGACAATTTACACGCCTTTTCGTCTTCTACAAATGCTAAATATTGTTTTATTCTTTCTTCTCTATCCATACCTAATACTCTTTCAATTTAGCTACTCTGTTAATACGAGAGAGGTAGTGAATATTCTTAGTGTCTTTCTCATCTTGATTCAAAGCCAGTTCAATTTTTTCCATCAGTCGTCGAACGGGATTTAAACTTCTTAAGGTTTTTTTGCCCAACAGCTTAAGCACGAACAACATTGGCCCAGTGGGTACACCACTGGCCACACCAATAGCTAGATTAAGTGTTTGCGCACTTAAATCTATAATAACGCCTGTTTTTCTTTGGGATTTCAGAAACTTTTGCACTTCGGTATTATACAATTCAACCTTTTGCTTTTGTTCTTCAGGATTGAGACCAGCCAAAACTTCAAGCAACCTCTTGCTGTTGGGATATACAATCTCTTTGCTCAGAACTTCTTCCAATTCCAGTATTGGTATGTAGTCATTCATTTTTATAAGCTCTATTGGTTCTATAAGTGTGTTCCCCTTTATTAGCTGTTGTTCACCATCAACAAAATCTTTAAGAGAATTGATTGTTGCCCGTTTATAGAAGTTTAATAAAGTACCCATAGTTTCTGTGTAGGTAGCATCCGTAAATCCGTCTTGTCCTTTTACTGGGAAATATGTAGCATTCAATGAATTAGAAAGGTGCGCCGCATAGGAAAATACATTGAGCATAAACTCACTACTCTCACTAATGTTTCCCTGAGGTGGATTGTCAATAATTTTGTTTACACCATAAACCGAAGCGCTTAGAATCCCTCCCAATTGTAAAACGTCAAAACTTTCACGCTTGGCAGTAATGGGCCAGGTCAACGTTTTAAAAAGGATAGAAGCATCCATTTTGCTTTTTTTCGCAACTATCTCACTTATAAATTTTAGTTCTTTTATAGAAATCCCATCACCAAATAGGTAGTTATCCGCAGTTTCAACTATATCACATTGTTGCAAGCAAGCTACAGCTCTTCTAGAAACAATAGCATCGGGTTTTAAAGCAAAAACTTCGTCAAGAAACTTCCTGTCATAACGTGAAATATCCTGAACGAGAATCAACGTGATACGTTCACGCAGAATTAATTCGAGGAAATCTGACCTTTTTATGGATAGCTGTTTGAACCACTCGTCCATATTTTTGATTATGGGCGGCGATAAGAATATACGTTGGTATAACAAGATGCAATAGCGCAAATCTACATTTGGAAAGACGCTAAAGTCAATATAACACGCATACTCATTTTCGTTGAGAAAGAAGAGACCATTTTTTCTAAAATTACCTTCGTAAATAGCATTGATATTATCGTACCAGATTGATTCGTCACGTTGTATGAATTTAGGCTTGTTTCGAACAATATGATTGCAATAGTAAACAGTAGCTTCATCTTTTGAAAACCCATTCTGCTGAGTTGGCGGACTTTCAAGTTCGTCTATATGTATTCTAAATTCCAGCCCACTTTGGTGTCTTTTTAAGAAATCTATGAGATTCCCTTCTTGAAACCTTGTCAAAAACTGTTTTTTTCGGATACCGCTTAGTTCTATCCAGTAATTAGCTATATGAATGTTTAAAATTCCTTGTTCATCCGTTATTTTATAAAAATTAATATGTGGAAACTTAGACATTAACATATCTGCCCATCGAGACATTGGCATTAGCACCCCTTGCATTCCTTTGGGGATATCCCTATCCTCTAAAGATGGAATTAATTTGGTTTTCCCTTTAGGTTTTCTTGTAGAAATTGCAACTGGAAGAAAAATAGGTTTAACGGATTTTTCAAATTCTTCTTCGATAGTACCAAAATCAACCTTTCTGTTTTTGATATAAATGATGAAAGAGCCGTCCGAAGTTTGATAAATCAAGGTTTGAAGTTCGGGATATTTTGCTCTTAGATTTAAGTCCGTCTTGCGAACCAACCCATAATTTTTCTGCTCATCGTTTTTAATTGTTATATAACTCATCTGATTTTCTTGCTTCTCTTACCACCTGAAGGCTCCAGCCATCAATTCAATTTCTGCATTTTTGATTCCTATTTCTTGTGCCACAGTTTTCCAATTCTTCACTACGGATAACACTTCGTTTAAAATAGTTTCCATCTCTGTATTATTTAATCTAAAATATTCGCCAACACTTTTAGCCAAATCAAAACTTAAAGCGTTATCATCCATATCTATATTTAGAGACAAACCATCTTTCTCTATCGAGGGGTTTAAGTCATAAGCAGGTGATAAAACCCAACCTTTTTCGGTTAATATAAATCCGTGATTTCGCAAATGGTCATCCGTATTAGATATCGCTATATTAAATACTATACGTCGCCAAAGTTGATGTAAATTAGCCTCGACATCCACACCATAATTTTCTATGAATTCTACAATTTCGAGATAACTTGGCGCAGACTCTTTTATAATATCCTCTGTATTACCTGTCATCGTCATAGCTGAAGCAAAGTGAATGCGTTTTTCAGTCTCTCGATCAAATCTTTTGGTCAGAAACGTATGGTACTGACCGCTTATTTTTTCTATTTTGGATTCTGCCATATGTATTCCTGAAGCAGTGGCTAGTCTATAGGCTAAAAACTCCCAAACGGCTTTATCTATGGTATCTGTCTTTGATGGAAACTTCGCAATCCAAAGATTCTTCTTAAGGTCAAAAATATTTGCCTTTGGTCTAGCACCCCCCAATGATGAACCTGGTGCTATCAATACAGCAATCCATTTTCTTATTGCCTCACTTTGGTCATCACTTTCTAATTGTTTTGCTGCTTCTTGTAATTCTCCAAGCGAAGACCACGGTGGTGTTGGGCTTTGAGCATCGTTATCTAAAAAAGGTCCTTCCAGTTCAGTTTTAAAACGCAAAGCACCCATTCTACTTTCGTCAAAAACCCCAAGCAAATAATCTATTTCATAAAGTGTAGGTGCCTTTTCATTCTTTGCTCTGGCATCTTGAGCAGCCCTACGTTTCATTAAAGTCTTACCCCAAGTGTCTGGCATACTATCTAAAAAAATACCGAAATTCTCTTTGTTAGCTGGATATTGTGGACCTGAATAAAATTCTATGTCCGGGTCTAACAATCTTTGTGCATCGGTTTTTAACCAATCCTTGTCATACTCAAAACTAAAAGCTTTTTTTCCTTTAGCAAAATGAGCGGAAAGTATACCTACCAAGGTTGGTTTCTCTAAAGCTGCCCAATCTGCAAATACGTATATATCAAATTTTCCTGTTGCCATAATATTTATAATAAATCAAGGTCTTGTAGTTTTCTACCAAATTCATCATCCACCGCTAACTTTAGAAAATCATCTTGAAGATTGAGCACCCTAAATACATTAAAGTACAAACCAATAGCTACGGCCGGATCGCCTTTTTCAATACGATAAAGGGTGGCTCTATGAATACCTGCACGTTCTGAAACTTGCTCGGTAGTAAGCTTTCTTCTCTTTCTGGCTAGCTTTATATTCTCACCTATGTTTTCAAAAATCTTCTGATACTTTGGAAGAATAATTGTTTTCTTAGAATTCATTTTGTTGTTTATTTGCGACAAATATATTACTTTTGTAGTAAATAAACAACATTTTATGAATTACCCAAAGATTGAAAAAGATATATTAATTCATACGGATAGAAAAGAATTCAAACTTTATACTGATAAAGTCTTGATCGAAAATTTAAAAACAAAAAAAACTCCTGTTGAAATTTCAGTGGATGTAGTTCCATCAGATGAGCCAGATATAGATGACAGAGATTGGATTTACAATTCGTCACTTTTCGAAATCTTCGCATCTATACCTTTTATAGAAAATCACGTAGCTCCATTATCAGAAGCATATAACGACTTTTTAGAAAAATTTGATTTATTTCTAGAAATTTTTAAAAGTATGTCACAAATAGATGGTATTGAGATGGCGCCATTTTCACTCCACTTTGAACTTGAGAATACATACATCTTAAAATTTCTTTTTCATCCTCTACCAGAGAAAATCGATTATGTAACTATGTTGGCTTCTGCCTTTGATACAATCGCTCACTTACATCAAGAAAAAGAAAGTGAATTGAAAACTGCCATACAAACTTCATATTCAAGAAAGAACAACAAAAAGTATTTAACCTTTACAGATGGTAGTTGGAAGGTACTCAACCCAATATTGGAAGTTGGTAAAGAAATTACCAAAGACTACAGAAAGGACAGGGATTGGCGAGTCAAAAAACCCCACATAATACTCAATCAGGATAATTTTACTCATCGATTTATCTTTGATTCCAATTGGGTATTAGTATTTGACCACTTAGAAACGATGCTTATTCAGCCCAATGACGTAGCATTGTACTCCAATATTGCTGATAGATGCCTGAATCAGGCTATGGAGTTTTACGAAAAAGTCATTTTGCCACGACATAAACAATGGCATGGTAGTTTTCCTTCTTTAGAAAAACAAAAAGAGTATTACGACTATTTTGAGATAATTATTCAGGCGGTCATATTTGCATATACAGCCTTGGAAGCTTTTGCTAATATATGTATACCAGCAGGATGGGAATACCAAACAGAAGCCAATGGTGTAAAAACCATATATTCCAAAGAAGCAATCGAACGAAAATTTGAACTACGTGAAAAGTTTAAAAAAGTGATACGCCCAATTTTGAATTCTCCTGACCCAACTCGTGAGGACTGGTGGATGCCTTTTATTGAGCTTGAAAACCTAAGAAATGAAATTATCCATACGAAACAATCCAGGTCCGAAGAACGCTATGCAAAGTTGCTTTCTCAATCCATTTTTGACATTGTTAGAAACCACAAAAACATCACACAGTTTTACGGGGACCATATCTCTAAATATAGGACTGAGCTCCTTGAAGAGTATCCATATGAATTTGGCTATGACGACGTTATTCCAGGGTTAATGACTGATAAAAATTATTGGAAATCATACAAATCTATTCGTAATATTAATTTCGACAAGTCTGATTAAGAGGAATGAATAAAAGGAACTTAGACGCAATAGAAAAATTATTAATTAAAACAAACTGGTTTTTAAATTATGGCAAAACGTTACAAAGAATATGAAGACATCGAAAAAGAATTTTATTTCTATATAGGACTGCTCTCCGATAGATTTGCCAAAATGGAAGTACTTGTCCGAGATATGCTCGGGGCATTTATATCAGATGATGATGTTCTCAATGCTTATCTTTTTGAAAAGAATAGTCTTGATGCGAATATCAAACTCATTAAAACGATAAATGTAAAATATGACTACGAAAAGAAAATTCTGGCTGAAATTTTAAATGAAGTAAGTTATATAAAATCAGAACGCAACTCTTTCATTCACGGTATATGGTCAGAGCCCATAGCTAAGGACAATGATATCATTATCCATTGTATCAATCCCAAAATGAAATTTGAAAAAGAACCCAATGGTAAAAGATGGTCTTTTGGTCACGGAAAATCGGTTAGACTTACGTATATCAAAAAACTCGTATGTAAAATAGAAGATATTATGGTTTCGCAGAAAGCATTTATCGAAAGACTTCGAAATTTTGACTTGGAATTTTGGATACCAAAAGGTTAAGCTAATTAAAAATTGACTTCACCTCCTCATAAACCCGCTCAAAATTAGCTTCTAAATCAGCCTGAGAAAATTGCTTTGATTCCTTCGGTAGCTGCCTGATGATGTTAGATAGTTTAAAATGTACTTTCTTATCCTTCCCATCTGCATACGTGATAAATTCTCCCTGTTTCAATCTGAAGAACACACCAGCTCTAATTTTTGGAATTTCCTTTTCCCCGGTTGTAATGCGAGTATCAAAATCGAGATTATGGCCACGACTGATGCTTTTAGTTGGGTCTTTAATAATTTCAAAAAAGCGTTCGTAATATTTGGCGGTATCTGGGTCGTTGACCTTGCCGAAAAACTGATAGGATAGATTGCTCAAAATCGCTTTGCTCGCCTTGTCGCCATACATCATATCGTTCTGTATCTTGTCCTGCATTACATAGATGGTAGCAATATCATAACTTCTTAAAGTTGCTGGAATACGATGCATATTTAATAGCCGAATTGTCGGCGCTTCTTCCATTAACAAGAACGAAGGTTTGGAATTTCGCACGCTCATTTGTTTTGTTATTGTGTGGATAATAGTGGCAATAACTGGCGAATAAGAGGTTTCATATTTTGGGTTGTTTACCACGGAAATTATTGCCGGATTTTCCTCGCTATTGATGTTCAATGGCACTTCGTCTGCGGATAGTGCCATAAAAATACGCTGTGTACTAATTCGTTTTAGTGCATTTGCCAAGGTACTTTTTACGCCAGCTGTCTGTCTATCCGAATCCTTTCCGCTTATAAATGCATCTGCCATCGCTCTTGATGTGGTGTTGGTTTCCAAAAACTGGATTAGGCTATCGGTATCGAGCATTTGATATATGGCTATTAAATGTGGTAACGTACAGTATTTGGGGTAATCGCATTTCAGTTTCCAGATCAATCCACCTATCAAACCTTCCGCTGCATCGTTAAAGAATTTGGTTGTTCCTGTTGTGCCACTTTCTCTTTGTTCTAAAAGGTTTTCGATTAATACACGTGAGACTTCGTTTACGCTTTCCTCGTTCTCTAAATAGCGTGGTGCGATAGGATTTACCCTGTGGATGATTTTATCGAATGAAATAACCTTAAATGGAATATTGCTATCCCTAAAAAGAGGATAAGCCATTTCGGTCAGCTCAAAATCTTTATAGTCGTGAATGATTCCGCAAAAGCTCTCTTTTCGGAAATGTTTCAAAAATCCATAAACTACACTTTCTGTCTTTCCACTTCCGGCAGAACCAATTATGGATGCGCCCCTTTTGATGTTTTCCAATTTGAAATTTCCTTTAGTTGTAGCGAAATTGACTTGATACTTTGTGTCGCTATTTTGTACATTTTCAGTTTTATGCAGAAAGACATACAATCCAATATTAATTAGCATTAGAGGACAAACCAAATACAGCAATATCGATACAAATTCGTTAACTTCAGTTAAATAGAAAACGAAGACCGAAAGCATTATGATATTCAATAGAAACGCATACTTACTTACCCGAAACATTACATAGAAAATAGTACTGGTTAGACCAATAATTGAAAGTATTGTTATGAAATTGTCTATTTCCATACGCTAAATCCCTATTGAACTTGATTTAATGGCCACTTCAGCACCACGTCTTAACCTTTTGAAAATCCGAAGTGCGATTTGTGTTTGACTAACTGGAATACTTGGCACTATTGGCAGACCTGTTTTTGTAATCATTTTGAAAGCCAATGCCTTTTCATTTGCTGGTAATTTCATCAAGGCAGCGAAATAGAGATTGGGATTTTTCACAAAATCCTTTCGTGCTTTGTAGGTTTCGGCAAAATTGCGTTTGTACCCAAAAGTCTTGTCAAACGTCTTTTCAGCTTTCTCAAAAAACTTGTCTCTGTCAAAACCTCGTTTTACGGTTTCCCCATTCAACTTCACATCGGATGCTTTGTATTTGCTTCCGGGTGACAAACTAAATCTGTTTGATGCATCCTTTCGGCTCACGATGATATGGATATGACTTTGGTTTCCATCTTTCGCCATTCCCTGGACAATGCGTTTTCCATTTTGTTGATGTGGCGCTTGGCGTTCCAGTTTGGCAATTTCATTTTTCATCTTTTTGATATTTCCTTCAGCTCGCCCTTCTTGAATATTTCGGATTTCAGTTTTTAGCTGAAGTATTTTCGTGGCAAAAGGTTGGTTTTCTTTTACCTGAAAATCCGTCCCCTTAAAGGTTCGTTGGTGTTCTATTTTTGCATAATATTTTATGTCGTCGATACTGACAGGTCGTCCTTTGATTTCCCTATTAAATGAAGCCACATAATCCTTCATCAACTCGCGAGCATATCTCTTTAAATCTTCACTACTGTTCTGAAGTTTTCGCAATTCATATTTTGAAGGGCTCACGGTAATTGAATAGAATCTTGGTTCGTGTTTTTCCAATTTTGCGGTATTACCATCTATTTCTTTGACTACTTCTTCAGCGGAAATCTCATCGCCATATTGATTGAAAAAATGTTCCATATCCTGATGTTCTAATCCTTGGTTTTCCTTCTCTAAATAGCCAACAAAATCTGCTGAACTTTTGGAAAAGTTACCGCCCATTTTTTGAGGTGTGATTGTGATGTACATAAGCTAAATTTTTAAAGTTCATTGTTGGTGTTTCGCTTTTCACTAAAACGTACTTCTTTCTTTTCCTCAGCATATTTTTTTTCCAAAATGAGCGGTTTCTTTTTGGGTTCGTCCATCACAAAAAGGGATTGCAACATTGCAACTGTAGGTTTGGTTTGGGTCTTTTCCACGTCTCGCATTATGGCGATAACTGCATTTATTCTTTTGAGTAACTTAGCTTCGATAGTACGTCCAGTTGGTCCCAATTTTTCCTTTGGGGATATCTCATTGTAGAGGAAAAAATCAAGAATATTTTCCATCGCTTCGGTGTGCGTTTTGAAGTGCTTCTTGGAAAATTCCTGAAACCTTTTGGCTGTTTTCCGTTTGAACCTGATAGTGATGAATGAGTCCATTTCCTTTCGCTTTTTTAAAGATTTGACGTAAATCCATCCCTGTTTACTGGTGTTTCAAGACCATTTGACGCAAATCAATGGATTTTTTATATCTACTTTATTTTTAAGTACTTAAAAATCAATAGATTAAAATGAAAATGGAATATGTAACGCGGCGCAGCCCGTTACCCTCTTGCTATTCCTTTTCGTCACGCGAAAGCGTGACAAAAATCCATACAATCCGGCTAAAGAGCCGATTGCCATTTTCAGGGAAAATGATTTTCCGATATGTTATTTTCGATGTGTACGATTATCGGCGAAAGTCGAAAAGTGGATAACCCTACGTAAAATTGAATGCTTAATTTCAGCAATATAAAGATACGTTTTTTTCTTGACTATATATTAATTGCATACAAAAACACCTCTAAAAATTCAGAGGTGTTCGATTTAAAAATTGGTAAAATTATATATTGAAAACGTATGTATAGGAATATAAATTCCGAAGAGCTTCTTCCTCAATCATCGTTTCAAAACAACCATAATTTTCTTTTACGTATTTGCGAATGCTATCCCCAAATTTTCGTTTCACATCTTCTTTGGAAGTTTCCAAAAGTCGGTTTTGAGCTTCTTCGCTCAAGTCTGTAAAATTGAGATATACCATAGCTTTTGATTTTACAAAATTCCGTTATCAGAAAAACTATAATAATCCCCATTTGGTGCAAAAATCAAATGGTCAAGAATTGTGATATCAAATAATTTTGATGCCTTTTTAATCTTGTTCGTTAGCCTCTTGTCCTCATCACTTGGTAGTAACTTTCCACTTGGGTGGTTGTGGGTTAAAATTATAGCTACAGATAGGGATTTCAATATGACAGCGAACAAAATCCGTAGGTCTATCAATGTACTTGTAATTCCGCCTTGTGAAAGTTGATAGACACCTTTTACTTTGTTGCTGTTGTTCAACAGCACAACTTTGAAAGTTTCTTGTATGCCGATTGTATCTTTATCCCAATCCTCAAAGAGCAATTCTGCCGCATCTTGTGAATTGCTTATTTTCTGCCACTTAGAAGATTTTAAACCCCCTTTATAACTAATTTTTATTTCGTTAACTTGTGCTTTCATTGTTTATCTATTTAAAGTGAATAATGAAAAAGAGGGCGCAACTTTCCAGAGGAACGCCCTCTTTAATTTTGAAGCTTACTTGTCGTTTTTGCTTCCAAGTAATAGGATTTCATCGGCTACAACTTCCGTTACATAGCGTTGGTTGCCATCATCGGTGGTGTAGGTTCGGGTCTTTAGTTTCCCTGTAATCCCTACTTCTTTGCCTTTCTCGACAAACTTCTCAACGATTTCAGCAGTCTTGCCCCAAGCCACTACGGTATGCCAGTTTGTGTCCGTTTGCTTTTCGCCTTTGCTGTCTTTGTAATACTCGTTCGTAGCGAGTGAGAAGCGGGCTACATTCTTACCGCTTTCAAGGTTCGTAATGGTTGGCTCTTGACCAACGTTTCCAAT
>TARA_R110000850_G_scaffold55459_4_pt1 | contig 13015 bp, 14 predicted proteins | sample TARA_R110000850 | Tara Oceans TARA_R110000850 (sample SAMEA4397586) | marine metagenome | biome: Polar Biome; feature: [SRF] surface water layer (ENVO:00010504); material: water (ENVO:00002006), including particulate matter (ENVO:01000060) such as... | depth 5 m | reverse complement strand
TCCCGCCCGCAGTGGCCGAAATCTTCAAGACGCCGTCGCAGGGCTGCACCACCACCCTGTGGACAGCGACATCGCCTCTGCTTGATGCCATGCCCGGCGTCTATTGCGAGGATTGCGATGTCGCGCAGTTGGCCGGCCCGGACTCGCCGCCCTTCCAGCATTGCGCTCCGCATATTGCCGATGACGCGGATGCCGAGCGGCTCTGGGAGATCAGCGAGACCCTGCTCGCGGCTGCCTGATCGGGATGGATGGCCGCAATGAACATGAATATGCCGGACTGCTGCAGCGCGATGCCAGCGGCTTCCTGCTGCAATGCGATGACGGCCAGCGCTATCGGCTGGAACTGCTGCGGGTGCCGGTCAACGAAGTCGAGAAGCGGGTGGTGGTAACCGGCCAGGTCCGGGACGGAGCGACCCTCGAAGCCGATGGCATCCGACTGGCATGACCGCGCGGCTGGCCACTATCGAGGATATCGAGTCGCTGCACATGCTGATCGAGAGTGCCTATCGCGGCGACGGCGCCAGGCGCGGCTGGACGCACGAAGCGGACCTGCTGGGCGGCCAGCGCACCGATCCGCAATCGCTCGCGGCGATTCTCGCGGATCCGGACCAGCGGATCCTGCTCGCCGAGAGCGAAGGCCATCTGCAGGGCTGCGTGCAGCTGTCGCGGGTCGACGGAACCGTCGCCTATCTGGGCCTGCTGACCGTCGATCCGGCGCTGCAGGCAGCTGGTCTTGGCAAGCGGCTGCTGACCCATGGCGAAGCCTATGTCCGGGAGCATTGGCGGTCGCAGATCATGGAAATGACGGTGATCAGGCAGCGGACCGAGCTGATCGCCTATTACGAGCGCCGCGGCTATGTCCGCACCGGCGAATATCGCCCCTTCCCGCATGGCGATCCCCGGTTCGGACTGCCGAAAAGCGACGCGCTCGAATTTGCGGTGCTGCGAAAGCCGATCTAGGCCGCTCTGCCCTCGAGCGCCTTCTGCCGGCGGCGCTGCACCGAACTGCCGAGGCCGAGCGCCTCGCGATATTTGGCGACGGTCCGCCGGGCGATGTCGAAGCCCTTCGCCTGCAGCAAGGCGACCAGCTTGTCGTCGGACAGGATCTTCTTGGGGTCCTCGCCATCGATCAGGGCCTTGATATGACTCTTCACTGCCTCCGCCGACGCCGCCTCGCCGCCGGTCGACGACTGGATGCCGCTGGTGAAGAAATATTTGAGCTCGAACGTCCCGCGCGAGCAGGACAGATATTTGTTGGACGTGACCCGGCTGACCGTCGACTCGTGCATCTCGATCTTCTCGGCCACGTTCTTCAGGGTCAGCGGACGAAGGTGCGCCACGCCCTTGCGGAAAAACTCTTCCTGCTGCTTGACGATCTCGGTCGCGACCTTGACGATCGTGCGCTGCCGCTGGTCCAGCGCCTTGACCAGCCAATTGGCGTCGGCCAGACATTCGTTGAGCCATTCCTTCGACTGCCTGTCCTGCGCGCCGTCCTTCAGCTCGCTGTAATAGCTGCGGTTGACCAGCACCTTCGGCAGGGTGGCGCTGTTCACTTCGATGATCCACTTGCCCGACCGTTCCGCGCCAAAGACATCGGGCACCACGGACTGGACCTCGCCGCCGCCGATCTTGCAGCCCGGCTTCGGATCATAGTTGCGCAATTCGGCGATCATATCCATCAGGTCTTCATCGTCTACTCCGCAAATCCGCTTGAGCTGCGGCAGCGCCCCCTTGGCCAGCAGATCGAGATTGTCGATCAGCCGCGCCATCGCCGGATCATAGCGATCCGCATCCTTGGCCTGCAGCGCCAGACATTCTGCAAGATTTCTGGCTCCGACCCCGACCGGATCCAGCGTCTGCACGATATCCAGGATGCGCTCGACATCGACCAGCCCGACGTTCAGCCGCTGGGCCAGTTCCAGCAGGTCGGCCTGCAAATAGCCGCATTCGTCGATCTGGTCGATGATATGCTGCGCGACGAACAGGTCTGCGCCGGACAGGACCGCCCCGGCCTGGTCCATCAGATGATCGGTCAGGGTGATCTCCGCCGCCAGCATATTCTCGAAATCCGGAGAATCGCCAAGCCCGCCGGTACCGGAACTGGCGCCATTGAGGCCGAGCTGCCCATCGAGCGAACCATCGCTGTCCGAAAGGCTGTTGTTGGTGAAGCTGTCCGTGTGCCCCTCCATATCGAGCGCCGCTTCGGACTCCGAGGGGCCGGCCGACAATATTTCGTCGGTGCCCTGCGCGACCGCCTCGTCCGGTCCTTCCTCGCCCCCGGTCGCGTCGCCGCTTTCGGTCGAGAGCTCTCCCGTATCGAGCAACGGGTTTTTTTCCACCTCGTCGGAAATGAAGGTTTCCAGTTCGAGATTGGACAGAGCCAGCAGCTTGATCGCCTGCTGCAGCTGCGGCGTCATCACCAGCGACTGGCTCTGCCGCAAATCGAGGCGAGGCGCGAGTGCCATGGTTACAAGGCGAAACCTTCACCAAGATACAGACGGCGGACATTGGCGTCGGCAACCAGGTCTTCCGGACTGCCGGCGAACAGAACCTGGCCATCATAGATGATACAGGCCCGGTCGACGATATCCAGCGTTTCGCGGACATTATGATCGGTGATCAATACCCCGATACCGCGCTCGCGCAGCTGGCAGACGAGGTCGCGAATATCCGCGATCGACAGCGGATCGATACCGGCAAAGGGTTCGTCCAGCAGCACGATCGACGGGCTCGCCGCGAGCGCGCGTGCTATTTCGCAACGCCGGCGCTCGCCGCCGGACAGCGCCATGGCCGGGGAACTGCGCAATTTCATCAGGCCGAATTCATCGAGCAGCCGGTCGAGTGTCTCTTCTCTCGCATGGGTATCGGGTTCGACCATCTCGAGCACGGCCATGATATTCTGCTCGACGGTCATGCCGCGGAAAATCGATGTTTCCTGCGGCAGATAGCCGATACCGAGAATCGCCCGCCGATACATCGGAAGCGCCGTGATATCCTCGCCGTCGAGCATGATCCGCCCGGCATCCGGTCTGACGAGGCCCATGACGGAGTAGAAACAGGTCGTTTTCCCGGCGCCGTTCGGCCCCAACAGCCCGACAACTTCGCCGCGCCCGACGGACAGGGACACATCGGACAATACCGAACGCTTGTCATAGCTTTTGGCAATGGAGACCACCGCCAGACCATGCTCCATGGCGTCGCTGGCCATGGCGGCCCCCGGATCAGCCATCGTCGGCGCGTCAGTCCCGGCTGTATCGTTCATCATTCATCCTCATTTGCATGGGCTGCCCTGTCTATCGATTGCCAGCATGCCCCATCCCGATCCGGGTTGGCAAGCTTTGTGCATGGAAGATCGAAAATGGACCGTTGTCACCGTAAGTTACGCATCGACAGAACGAAAATCCCGCCTTTTCCCTATTTCATGACGAAGCTGCATTTTATGATTACTGATCGGGACTTCTGTCGTTTCGTTGCGGGACGGTGAACGTGCCCGATACCCGCCCGCTGGAATCGCTGGTCCCGACCGACGAGCCGCCCGCCGAGCGCCCGTCTATCGTCGAACGGCCCGATGCGAGATCGATAATCAGTCGGCCCCCGGAGAGCCGATTGGTGCCCTGGGTCAGCGTGACATTGCCGATCAGGGTGATCAGCCGGCGGTTGAGATCATAAATGGCGACATTGCCGGAGGCCGTGTCGCCGGCCTTGCGAATCGTGACGCCGCCGGAGGCATCGATCCGGTCAATTTCAATGCCGCCGCTGTTGCGGTAGGCGACGGTCATCCGCGCAGAATTGAGCACCAATCCGGCCTGCTCGACGCGAACCGAGCCTGACAGAACGACGCGATCGGCCCGATCCTGCACCTCTATCCGTCCGGCATCGAAATTGACCGGAGCATTGCTGTCATGGCTGCCAAAAACCTGGGCCGGGGCGGGCCCTGCCAGAAGCAATAGTGATCCGGCCAGGAAAGCGGTGCCGGCGGCAAGGAAAAGGGATGGGTGCAATTTCATCTAGCGTCTTCTTAGTCCATTTTGCTCAATCCGCAATCGCGCATTGCCATCAAGGCTGACGGTGCGTCCAGCCAAATCGGCTTCGAGCCGGTCTGCCCTGAATGTTCCGATATTGGTCCTGCCTTCGACCGCCCCGTCGCTGCGCAATGTGCGCTGCTTGAGATCGACCGTGACATTGTTGGTGGAAAGCCGGTAGCCGTTGGCGGCCTCGACCTGTACGGGGCCTGGCACCCGGACATTTTCCTGGTCCATGTCGTAACGCCCCTCGCTCGCCCGTATCTGGGCCGGACCGTCTTTCAGCAGGATGCGGGCGGACAGGTCGTTCAGCTCGACAACCGCTTCGCTGGAACTGCGTTGTACGGCGGACCCCGCTTTCAGCGAAAAGGGACGCCCTTCGCTGTCTTCGCCGCGATAGAGAGCCTCTGTAACGCGCATCCGTTCCTTCGCGACATCCACGCTATTCTTGTCGAGAACGAAGCTGAGCTCGCCGCGCATGGTGAACGGGGCCAGGGCGAGCATCGCCGCCAATATGCCCACCGCAACCGGCAGGATGAATCGAAGCAGCCTGACGTTGCGATCATGCTTGCCGTTGGGCGCGGCAAATTGCTGGCGCTTGGTCCGGATAAGCTTTGCGGCCGTGGACATGGCTAAGCTGCAATCCCGCCATCACTGTCCCTCGGAACGGGCCACAGGTCTGCATGTTTATGCATGAGCGAAAATATCCGTTTCTGGCCAGCCAGCCAGATCCAGTCGCGCGCGGTCGGGCAAAAAATCGAAACAGGCCTGGGCAAGCGCCGTTCTGCCCTCCCGTTCGAGCCGGATTTCCAGCTCATCCTTCAGCCTGTGCAAAAAGCGGACATCGGACGCGGCATATTCGCGCTGCGCCTCGCTGAGCTCGGGATTGCCCCAGTCACTGGACTGTTGCTGCTTTGAAATGTCCTGACCGAGAAGCTCCCGCACCAGCTCCTTCAGTCCGTGGCGGTCCGTATAGGTACGGATCAGCCGTGACGCAATTTTGGTGCAGAACACCGGCTCTGCCATCACACCCATATAATGTTCGATGGCGGCAAGATCAAAGCGCGCAAAATGATAGAGCTTGATGCGGCTCCGGTCAGCGAGAATGGCCCGCAGATTGGGAGCAGCATAGTCGCTCGCCGGGCCAAAGCGGACAAGATGCTCGTCGCCATCGCCGTCCGATATCTGCAACAGGCACAGACGGTCCCGGTGCGTTTGCAGTCCCATGGTTTCGGTGTCGACCGCCACGGCTCCATCCGCTAGCGCACCCGCGGGAATATCTTCCTCATGAAAAAAAACTGCCATTGTTATTTGCCTGTCTATTTTATCGATCGGCCAAGTTCATGTTCGCAGCCGTTGTATCGACGAGATACCTCCGTTGGCGGCTGGTTCGGGACCTTGGCCAGAATTCCGGCTGCGGAAATTGACAGCAGCACATCATTGGATATGCTATGTGCCGCAGGCCGCCTCAAACAGCAAGTTTAGTTTGAGCATCTTCGCGCATGGCGATGACGCCCTATGGAGGAAGCGACGAAATGGCTGGGAAAAGTACCGATCCGGAAACGCCGGGTTTCGATCTCAACAAGGCGACCATCGTGTCGCTTCTCTATATCGCCGGATTTATCGTGGGGATAACCGGTCTGGTGGGCTTCATTCTCGCATTGGTCTGGCGAGATGAAGTTGCCGGAACCTGGGAAGAGAGCCATCTGCAATTTCATATCATGACATTCGTCATCGGCCTTGTGGTCGGCATCATCGGCAGCATTCTGTCCTTTGTCCTGATCGGTATTCCGATCTTGCTGGCGCTTGCCGTCTGGATATTGGTCCGTTCGGTGCTCGCGTTGCTGAAGGCGCAGAAGCACGAACCCATAGCCGATCCCAAAACATGGCTTTTCTGAGTGCCGGCATCCGATCAACAGAATTGGTGGTCCGATCGACGAGCCGCCGATTTCATTCGCTTATTCGTCCGTTTTTCTGTATGATTGCGCAGCACGTCATCGAGATTCGTGCGAAACAATGCTCCGGAATTCGTCCGCTGGGGCATTGCTATACTAGGTAGGGCGAATTGAAAGTGACGATTTAAGAATGGGTTTTGATAGAAACCGGCGAGGCAGAGGCCGGGACAAACGCGATGGCTTCGGCGACGAAAACTTCGATGGATATCAAGGTGATAACGGTCCCCCCGTAGAAAGATATACGCGACCGGACAGCGATTCCGGTGGCCCCCGACGCGGCGGCGGCATGCCGGACCAGGTCGTCGGAGAGAGCACAGGGACCGTCAAATTCTTCAACGCGCAAAAAGGCTTTGGCTTCATCGTCCAGGACGGTGGCGGCGAGGATGTCTTTGTCCATATCAGCCAGGTCGAACGCGCCGGGCTGAAAGGTCTTGCCGAGGGACAGACGTTGCGCTTTTCACTGGTTGATCGTGGCGGAAAGGTTTCCGCTTCGGACATCCAGATCGAAGGCGACCTGATCGAGGTTCCGGTCGGTGGCGGCGGCTCCCGCGATGATCGCGGCGGGGCCCCTCGCCGGGAACTGACTGGCGAAAAGGCCACCGGGACGGTAAAATTCTTCAACGGCAGCAAAGGCTTCGGCTTCATCCAGCGCGATGACGGCCAGCCCGACGCGTTTGTCCATATTTCGGCGGTGGAACGTGCCGGCATGCGCGGGCTCGAAGAAGGCGACAAGCTGGAGTTTGAACTGGAAGTCGACCAGCGCGGCAAGACGGCAGCGGTGAATCTGGTTGCCAGATAGTATCCTCCGGCGATGCCCCTCGGGCGTTACCATCGAATTTTGAAAAAGGCGGGCCTGTCCCGCCTTTTTTCTTTTGCCCTCGCCTGACGGAAGGACGGGACCGCCGACAGCCACGCAATCAGCCGGATTTCAGACATAAAGAAGCCCGCCAGTTTTCTGGCGGGCTTCTTTATATATATTGGCCGCCTTTTCTAGAAGCGGAAGGTGACAGATCCTGAATAGACCTGGCTCTGCACGTCGGACCGGCCGACCGTTGAATCCGCGGACAGATCGAACGACATGTTGCCGGTGTTATAGCGCAAGCCGACGCCCACTTCACCCCAGTTGCGATCCTGATCGACCAAGGCAAACGGTGCGAGCGCCCCGGCACCTCCGACGAAATTCGCACCGAAGCGATTCGGATTGTCGACGAATTCATGCACATAGTTCATAGAAGCATGTAGCTGCAGCGCCTTGCCCGGCTTGGACCGGAACTCGACTCCTGCAAGACCCTGGACGCTGTTATATTCAGGCCGGACAATTGTCAGAGCCGGTCCACCGCCCGTTTCGTTGACATCGCTGAAGTTGATCTTTGCAGCACGGCCTCGGATGCCTGGTGCGACAACCGCCCCCAGCAGATCCAGCTCCTTGGAAAGCCCGACCTCGGTGGCATAAACAAGACTGTCATCATCGGTTCTCAGGTTGAACGTCTGCGCACCCACGCCAACAGTCCGCAAGGTCTTGGCATTATAGGTACCGATGCTCAACCGCGCATCCAGAACCAAATCCGCGAAGGTCTTGGCCCGCCCGTAGATCGAGCCCATGATCGTCTTGGCCTGAGCAGAATTGCCCAGAATGACATTGGCGTCTACCTCCGAATAATAGCCCGAGAGGCCGATAAACGAGGCTTCGTCGAGATAATATTCCAGACCGCCAGAAATGAAGAACCCATCGAATTCGTCATCACCGCCAGAGCCCGACGGAGGATTGCGCAGCGTCATCGAAGCGGCATCACCATTGATGAAGCCACCGGCGAGATAAATCGCCATATCTTCATTCACGCTCCCCGAAGTGACCTCGCTGTCACCGGCACTCAATGCCGCCTCGCTAAGCACCGCCGGCGACGCGCTCACGCCAAATCCGCCAAGCGATGTGGCGGCGAGCTGGATAGGACGACCGATAACGGCGACCGTACCGCCGCTGGTTGAGCGATCAGCCAGACTGGTCCGGCTTTGATAGAAGCCCGAGAGATTTCCGAGGAAGCCCCGCGCCAGCGACTGGGCTGTCGACTCGGTCGTGGGCGCCCAGCTTTCAAAAGTCGCCTGAATCGTGGCCGCATCGGTGAAATCCAGGAACGAGAACAGATCGGCGACCGCCGCGTTGCCACGATTGCGATCCATCAGGCCGGCATAGCTAACCTGAAGAGGATTGTTCTGATCGATCACATTCTGATAGCTTTGAGCTGCGACGCGCAGATCTACGGCGTTGGCGCTGTAGATCAGTTCCGACCGCAAGATAGCGGACATGTTCGATGCGCTGCTGAACTGGCTGGTAACACCACCCGTGGCTGTCAGAATGCGATAGTTGCTGGGTGTGGCAGTCTGGAAGCCGGCCACGTTTCCGACTACAACCCGACCACCCACATTGGCGATGCCGTTGACGGCCAACAGATCCGAATTGCCCGACGCGCCAACGTCAACCATGAAAGTGGACCCGGAAGACAGAACCACATTGCCGTTCACCGTCAGCGTACCGATCGTGCCGACCGCGCCTGGCGCGATGCCGCCCATGATGCTGGTCAGGAAGGGCACGTTGAGGGTGCCGGTGCCGGAAACCAGTCCGCCGAACAGCGAATAATCGCCGACGCTGTTCAGGGTTCCGTTCACGGCCACCCGACCTGCGGTCTGGTTGACGTCGATCAGAGCCGACAGACTGGAACCCGAATTGATCAGCAATCCGGCGGTTCCGCCAACATTCAGGCGGTCGATGGTTACGTTGCTGCTCAGCGTCGTGGTGCCCGCCTTGTTCAGCGTGACATCAAAATAGCGCGCCTTGACGCCGCCCGCGACATTGGCATCGACATTATTGGGAACGAAGCCGGTAGCCCCGACCAGACCATTGTCCAGCGTCGGAGCGGGGAACGGATCCCCCTCGGCCTGAGGCTGATCTTCGACGCCTTCGGGACCGCCATTGGCGTCAGCGACGATAGCGACCGGTGTCCCGCCGCCGTTGATCGCGATGTTGCCGACCGGTTGCGCACCGCCGCGAATGGCAACGTCGTCGGCAATTGCCACGCCGCTGTTGATCGCGACATCTTCCACCATTGTCAGTCCGCTGCTGATCGCTGCATTCTCAATGATCATGCCTTCACCGCGAATAGCGGCGTTGCCGGCAAATGACGGGCGGACGGCGGAAGCGGATGCATCAGCCGAAACCACCGCTGGCTGAGCTTCGGCTGCCACAGCTGCTGGGGTCGCATTGGGAACCTGTGCCTCGCCGATGCTGGAGGTTGGCGCCGGGGTTGGTGCTGGAGCAGGCCGTGATGGCGGTGTCTCCTGGCCCGTGGCGACATTGAAGCAGCCATCGCCCGGATTGTTGCCCTCAGGATCGAAGCAAATCTCACCGAATTTTGGCGTATCCTGAGTGATCCCGCCCGATTGGGTGGCGGGGAAGCCGTTGACGACGTTGCCGCTCGCATCGATGATCCGATAGGCGGGGTCGAGATCGGTTTGCCAGTGGGTCGCATCTTCCCAAGCGCCATCGCCGGCTTTTGCGCTGACATAGCGATAAGGATTGGTGGCTGCGATATAATCCGCGAACAGGAACAGCGGCTGATAGAAACTCTGCGTACCGTAGGAACTGAACACCTGAGGCCCGAAGAAACGAGAGCCGCCAGACAGGACGCCGATTTGCAGGTCCTCGGTGGTCAGGCTGTTGTTCGCGGCATCGAGAATCAACGGACCGCCGGAATCGCCCCCTGCTGTTGTGCCTTCGTTCGCGAGTGGCTCATCCTTGTACAAGTTGAAATCAAAAGGATTGGTCTTGGCTGGATCGTCAAAATCCAGGTTGTACAGGACCTGCGGGTTGACCGGTCCGGTGCCGCCATCGCCAAAAGTCGTGCCAAAAAGGAAAAGGTTGCGATCGTCGAGCGACGACAGCGATCCCAGCATATTTTCAGCCGATTTCCGGCGCCAGTCGACACCAAAGGTCGCGCCGGTGGTTCCACTGCCGGAGCGGCCATAGCCGGTGATCTTCACATGATAGCCAGTGCCCTTGGTATCATCGATCGCACCGGGATCGGGGAGCGGCGAGAACAGCAGGGCCCAGGTCGGGATATTGACCGCCGGCGTGTCCAGGGTCGCGATGGCAATGTCGCCCTCGAGAAAACCGGCGCCCTCAGGACGTGCGACCGAAGCAGGGTTATAGGCAATCTGGCTGATGTTGTAGACAAACAGATCAGGATTGGAGGTAAAATTATTGCCAATCCAATTTTGAAAACCGGGCAGCGCGTTGCCGTTGAACGAGAATGCCGACTGGATCGCGCCATTGACATCATAGTCGCTTTCCGGACGGTCATTTACGCAGTGGGCGGCAAACAACACCGTCCGGGGGTTGATCAGCGTACCGGTGCAGACAAATCCGTCATTGCGGAAAAATTGGCCGACACCGTTCACACTGTCGATCGGATCACGAATATCCTGAGGCGTGAAATTGTCGTTTGGCACGATCGCCTGCGCTGGCGTCGCAAGAGCCAGAGTCGCCATGGCACTGGCTGCTGCTGTCCGCAAAAGTACCGATCGTTTGGAATGTCCGAAATTTTTGTCCATGGAAGTAATCACCCCTGTAAAAACCTGTCAGAATTGACCCATGTCCTTACATTGCTTGATTTTGCTTCCTGAATCAAAGCGAAAATTCTTGCCGATCGAAGCCGAAGTTGAAAAAGTCCGGTTTTCCGGACCACAAACGCGGACTCAAGCCATAATTTGGTTACAACTGTGATGATTTGGCCACAGAAATCAGGCTAGCCTGAGCATATAAAGCCCTGCCGCCTTTTGCCGTGGCTAAGCGGCGGCAGGGGCTTGCCTGAACCGGACATTTCCACACGGCGCGTCGAACGGGGCCGGGCCGATATTCAGTCTTTTTGTGCGATCTCGAGCAGGAACCATGCCCGTTCTTCGGCCTGGTCGGTCCAGTCATCCAACAGGCCGTCGGTTGCATTGTCGCCAGCATCTCCCGCCAGTTCCTTTGCTTCGCGCAGCTTTTCCACGAGCGCCTGATTGTCCTTGCGCAGTTCGTCCAGCATATCCGCCGCTGCGACCTTGGCATCATCATTGTCGGCGATCGTCTGTCTTTTCGAGATATCCCCGATCGAAGTCAAAGTGCGGTGGCCGTTCTTGCGGACCCGTTCGGCAATCAGATCGGTGGTCGCGAGAATTTGTGCGGCATGCTCGTCAAACATCAGATGATAGTCACGAAAATGCGGCCCGGAAACGTGCCAGTGGAAATTCTTGGTCTTGAGGTAGAGCGCAAAACTGTCCGCCAGAATCCCGTTCAGTGCTTCGGCTACCGCCTTTTTTGCATTATCGCCCGTGGGCATGGTCTTTCTCCTTTTGGAAACTGTTCATTTACGCCAAAGTACAGATCATCGGCGTTTGAATACAGCGAGAAGATTTGCTGTCTCAGATTGATAATATCGATTTAACGGCTGAAGGGCTGCGAGCAGCGGCTCAGAAAATCCCCCATGCGCCGAGCGCCAGGATGGTGCCGATCAGAAGAAAGGCGGCACCGCCCGCATAGCGGATCGCCACCATCGGCATATTATCCGTCAACTGGCGGTAGAACAGGATGGCAGGCAGGCACGCGATCATCACCCCGAACCACGCTCCGGCGGCGGCGAAAGACCCCATGCCGGTTCGGGCGGCGGTCGCCATCAGGATAAACTGGCCCTTGTCGCCGAACTGCAAAATGAAGAGACCGATAAAGGACGTCCAGAACGGCCCGAACGGCCATTTCTCAAGCAAGTCGACCGGGCGGCGCCACGCCACCATGCCGAAGCCGGCAAAAATCAGGGACAAGGCATAGAAAAGCTGCAGGGCATCTTCGCTGATCCATTGATGGACGGCATGGCCGGCGATCGCGGAAATCGCGCAATTGCAGAGCGTGGCGAGCGCCAGGCCCCAAACGACCGGGGCCGACCGTCCATATCTGATGGCTAGAGCAGCACATAATATCTGTGGCCGATCGCCAAATTCTGCGACGGCCAAGGCAAAAAGCGATGTCAGGAAGGCATCCACAAACCGGGCGGCTAAGGCTGTCCGCCGAGGCGCAGCGCTACATTGGCCATCAGCGCTTCGGTCATGGCAGGGTTGATGTCGTCGCAGTCCAGCGTGGCGCGCATCGCCTCGAGATAGGTGCGGGCAATAGTGGTGCCGCCACCGGTCTGCAGGGCTGGTTGCAAAGCGCCTTCCAGCGCACAGGCGAGATCGCGCAGGGCGGACAGGCGATATTGCGTGGCGCGTTGCCGAACATGATCGAGGTGCATCAGAAACTGCAGCGGATGTCGGCCGGCCAATTCAGCCGGCAAATTGTCGAGCAAGCTCCGCATTTCGGTCTGTACGAACAGATTCTGGTCGTGATTCATCGCAATTGTCTCCCGCTGCGATGACACCATGCAAAAACATGGTTAAGAAGCGGTAAATGCTGCGGCGTCGGACGGCCTTCATCATAACGCGGCTTTTTCTTGACATCGCGTGGCATTTTCACCATTAGCGCGGCGAACGAATGCGGCGCCCGATTGCGTCGCTGTTTTTATTTCAGCTTCGGCCTTAAGGAATGCACCATGGCGAAACCAGCCAATGTAAAGATCAGACTCGTCAGCACGGCGGACACGGGCTTCTTCTACGTAACCCGCAAGAACCCGCGCAATCTCACCGAAAAGATGGTGCAGCGCAAATATGATCCGGTGGTTCGCAAGCACGTCGAGTTCAAGGAAGCCAAAATCAAGTAAGCTGCCTTTGGCCAAGCTTTAGCGGTGCAGCACCTGCTGCACCGACTCGATGAATTTCGCGACCGATATCGGCTTTGAGACATAGGCCTCTGCCCCGGCGCTCAATATCCGGTCCTCATCACCCTTGCCGGCATAAGCGGTCACCGCCATGATCGGAATGATCTTGAGCTGACCGTCTTTCTTGATCTGCTCGATCAGTTCCAGGCCACTGACATGGGGCAGCTGGATATCCATGACGATCAGATTGGGTACG
>TARA_R110000850_G_scaffold148836_4_pt1 | contig 13053 bp, 20 predicted proteins | sample TARA_R110000850 | Tara Oceans TARA_R110000850 (sample SAMEA4397586) | marine metagenome | biome: Polar Biome; feature: [SRF] surface water layer (ENVO:00010504); material: water (ENVO:00002006), including particulate matter (ENVO:01000060) such as... | depth 5 m | reverse complement strand
CTCGGTTAGCGGTCGGCATTCAACAGGGAAGAACAGGCCAGCTGACGCGTGTATTTGCGCTGCTGTTTCTTTGGCACGAACTAGGTTCAAAACTGCTGGTTGGGTGGGGAACTTCAATACTGCGCTCATGTTAAATCCTTGTGGTGTGGTCTTTTATGCTAAAAAAGGGCACTAAAATGTGCCCTGGTCTTATTGTTAATGCCCGGGGTTAGTCGAGCCGTGATGTAACCCATTTGTCATTGTCGCGTACTGCGGTTATGCCATATGGGTACATGATTACTTGGTCGTCGCTGTCTAGGTCTCGGATCGTAATGATTGGGACAAGCGGCTCATCTTGCGGGTAGTGGTACACGTAGTTCTCGTCCACGGTTGCCTCGCTGCTCCAATTAGTGCCATAGACGTAGTTGTCGTCTAAGTTCTCGCGGAAGGTCTTGCCCCCCTCGGTGGCGAACTTCGGTATGAGGCCGCAGTATTCAATCATGTCCTGTGGTGACATCTCGGTATTAAACACCGTAGACTTTGCTGGGTTAGTCTCGATTACGTAAATCTTTTCCCCAACGTGGATTGCACCTATTTGGTTATTCTTCATTTCTTTTCTCTCTTACTGCAAGTATTACAAGGGCGGCTGCTAGGTAAATGTCACCCGCTGTTACGGCCGCTGGGTCACGGCCAAGGAAGTCGCTAAGTACGCTAATGGCTAGGAACGCAATGCACATGAACAAAGGGTCGAAAAGCCACTCAGAAAGGGCGCTAAGGTACATTCTAAACTTATTCATTTAGGTCGCACCGTGGGCAGTCAAGCTCAACAACGGCCATTTCTGAGCCATCGGGCATAACCGATTTTGTTTGGCGGTAGCTTGGGCGCAAGAACTCGTTGCACTTCAAACAGCGGCGGTTGTGCGTTTCTTCGCGGTCGCCAGCGCCTTGTATTGGCTCGTAGTTTGCGTATTCAATGAAAGGGTGGAACTCGCCCTCAATTCGGTTTGCTACGTGTTTCTGTGCCTTCTTCAAGTTAGTGAACACCATTATGTTCTCGTCACTGTCTTTGAGCACCTTAGGCTCAGTGTCAGGCATTACCAGTAGAATGACAGTTGGCTTGGTCGTAGCGAAATTGTTCGGTTTTGACATATTATGCCGCCTTCTTTATTGCTTTAATGAATTTGGTTGCCACTTTGTTACGCTGGCAGTAATCAAGAATATGGTCTTTGGCTATTTGTGAATCCAGCTCAGTAGGTGATGAGTTAGACGCCATTGCCCAATTCACATCCCCAGAGGCTGTTAAGATGCCTTGGCGCGTGATGCCACGTTCGCGGTGGTGGAACTCAAGGACAGGCGTGTGTGCTATGCCACCAAAACCGTTGTCTTTGTTCACGAACATGTGCGGTATCATACGAATGCTGTTGCCCGATTCAGGGTCTTGGTAGAATGGCGCGTAACCTTCGGCCTTCATTTTGCGTGCAAGCTCAGTGGCGTTCTTCATGGCCTCAACCTTCTGTTTGCGGGCGGCTTCAACATCGGCCTTAAGCTCAGCAATCTTGGCTTTCTGGGTCTTGTTCACTTTCTCTAGGCGCTTAGGGTCAAGCTGCTGTAGCAACTTCAACTCGGCACGTAGCTTTTGTACCTCAGCACGGTCAATGCCTTTGTGCTCGATGGCCTTATCAATCACGTCGCTTTGTTTGTTCAGCGTCGCGTTCTTCTTGTTAATCACTGCTTGCATGTCGTCAACCTGCGCTTTGAGTACCACAATCTCTAAGTTCTCAGTGCGTAGTTTAGTGCACTCAGCCTCAAGCTCTTCGATGCGATCAATTGCCGTGTTAAATTCGTCAACGGTTTCGTTGTGTGTCGCAGCTACTGCGATTATCTGTTCTAAAATGCTCGTTGCGCTGTCTGCAATATTTTGTACTGACATGTTCATTTCTCTCTGTGTTGGGTGAAAAAAGGGCAGGGGGTGTCCAGTCCCCTGACCCTCGGGTTCTCATTTGTTACTTGGAGTATTCTTTCGCGTAGCCACCTTCGTTAGCTAGCGGTAGGTCGGATGCCCAATCTGGTGCAATTGACATATTGCGTTCCATAATGGCAAACGCTTCATCTTCGCGGCCTTCACGTAATGCAGCCAATATCTCATCGTGTACGCTGCCCATTACCCAACCTGTGCCTGTGTCGCTAAGGTCGCGGTCAACAGATACAAGCTGCTCGGCTAGAATGTCACGCGCCGTTGCTTGAGCGATGTTCTCAATAAGCAGGCCGTGCCATAGGTATTTCATTAGTGGATTGCCCCAGCGGTCGTACTTGTCTGAGTCAAAAACCACTTTCATTGATACACCGTTGCGGGTTTCTTCACCTTTGTAACGTGCGTTGCTGTACTGCAATACTCGGCCTGATGGCAGCTCAACCGTGTCCTTGCGGGCAATGAATGAGTTGTTAGGACCAAAGGCCAACTCGCCACCGTTAACGATTACAGGCATAACGCTGTTCGCTAAGTAGTGCCACATAGCCTTGATTGCGTAGTGCTTGAGGTCGTAGGTGTTCTTTACGTTCTTACAAAAGTTGTCGTCTTTGAACATGGGTTCCATGCCCATAGGGCCACTTGCTAGGTACTGCTGGAATCCAAACCAACCCATCGAGAAACCTAGGCCTAGTGCCGCAGCCTTGCCCATTTGTCGCTCGTCGGGGTGGGTTTTCTTATTCACTTCATAACTGAATATGTCCGTAGCGATTGCGCTGTATAGGTCATAATTTGGATCGTCACGAAAGTTCTCTAACAGGTCTGTTTGCCCACAAAACCACAAGTTCACTCGTAACTCGATGTTCGATAAGTCACACACGCCGATTTGATAGTGCTCTGGTGCGAGCATTGACAAGCGGTGCTTACCACCTCGCGTGTTGTTCTGCTGGTTAAGGCGTTGACCACCTGACCAGCGGCCTGTCTGCCCAGCCCCATAGTAGTTGAGGAAAAACGGCATACATGCGTCGTTGAACCCACGGCCTCGGAAGGTGTTAGATACACTAATCATGCGCTCTGCACGGCTCTTGGCTATGGTAGACTTCACACGTTCACGGGCTTTGTACAGCACTGCATATTGCGGGTTATCTATTTGCAGGCGAATGTACTCAGGGTCGCCCTTGCCTAAAGCGGGTGACAATAGCCCCGTAGTCTTCGATATTTTCTTAGGCACACGTAGGTCAAACTCGCGTAACAGTGCTTCATACTGCTGGTTAGAACCGAATGTTTTAGGTGTAATGCCCAAAATATTGTTGTCGTTACAGAACTGAATGGCCGCAACAACAGCTTCACCATCTTTGCGGGTTTCATCTACGATCACTTCTTCGAGCAAGTCCTGCTGAATGTCGAACTGCGGCTCAATTGCACCACGTAACGTGATGTGCATGGCGCGGATCTCGGTGCTCGCTGCAAGACCAATACGGGCGATGTAGGCAAGGAACAAGCGGCGTAACAAGTTAACGTCTTGTCTGCAATACTTGGCGAGTGATTCGTGTTGGCGCGGCGTAATGTAGTCATACATAATCCCATCAACGTCAGCTAAGTCGTTGCCTTTCCGTAGTGCAGGGTCGTCAGGCCACTCGTCTTTAGCACACGCATTAAGTGATGCTGGCTTGTGGGCGGCTAGGTACTTACGCATCAACATGGTGTCAAAGTAAAAGTCGAACTCAACACCATGAATCCAATTACAAATAGCGCCATCGAATACCGTGTTATGAGCTACAAGGCCTACTCGTAAGCCATCAGCTCTGGCGTCTTTCAGCTTTTGCATTTGTGATTTATAGTAATCTTGCCCATGGCCGTAACTGATTTCATCGTCTAGGTCGATAACAGCACCTAAACCTGTCTCATGGAATCTGTCCCCTAAAATGTACTCAGGGTAGGTCAATGATTTGAGACTGTATGACTTAGTGCCTTCGTTAGCCTTCGACTTGTAAAATGTTTCCCAATCAAGGAAAACGATAATGTCGAGGTCAAATGACTCCTTGATTACTTCAAGTGCCACGCGGTCGTCTGGGGTAAAGGCGCTCATTAGCGCGCCTCCTCGTCTTCAACTTCTAGGTCATGCTCTTCAACTTCATCGAACGTGTCGGTTTCGTCTTCGTCGCCACGTAAGATGCTGTCTAGCGATAAGCCTTCTTTCTGCTCTTCGCAATATTCGTCAGGGATAATGGCCGCAAGGTCTGGGGCTTCATCAATCACTGTGCGTAACGTCTTGTGCGTTTCTAAGTAGGCGGTTATGCGCTGCTCAATCTCGTCCGCTTGCTTTTGGACAAGGGCACTCTTAGGGAACAAGCCCATTATGCGCTCTTCAAACATTGGCAAGTCAGCAAACAAAGTGTCGTTCACGTTACCAATTTGATAAACATAAGGAATAGGCATAACGTCGCCGAACTCAAGGTTCATGATAGACGTGCGGTCTGCGCTCGTAATCGTTATGTGCGGGGCAGTGGGCAATGTGCCGTGCATGATAGTTGATACATCTTCGCCATCAGCGCATAAGTTGCAAAGGCCGTACATATCGAACAGGGCAGCGTAAACTTCACGGCCAAGTGTTGCCAGCTCAGCGTTAAGGTTGTCAATGCGTTGACCCATTTGCGCTTTAACAACAGCCTGTGCAATCTTGCGGCGGTTGTAAGCATTAAGACGTAAGCCTAATTTGATTTTTTTCATGGTGGTTATTCCTGTATTGGAGTAGGTGTTAGTGACTCAAGCACACGGGCTGCGGCTTGAAGTGCTTTGATTCGGTCGTGTGCTACAAGGCGCTCAGCATGTGAGGCATCCTGCGAGTTGCGTAACTTTGATAAGCCTTCGGTCAGCTCTTCGAGACACAGGGCAGCGGCGTTGATACTGTCGGTCGATGTAGCGTTGGTGCTGCTCAGGCCCGCGGTGGTTAGCAGCTGCTTGGCAATGTCAGCAATGATATGTTCGTCAACACGCTTAGAAAACATGTCGTATATTGCTTGGCCGTGGCGGTGTGACTCAACAAAGTCAACAACGAACTCCATTACGTAATCTTCGTCAACGTCACCTAATACGGTTTCAATGTCGTTGCCATCTTCAATCGCGTCGCTCATCACTTCTTGGAGGTCGACTGTTACGTCGCGTGACTCCATGTGTGAGTCTTCAAGGGTAAATCTGCTAAAGTTAGCCATTAAAATGCTCCTAAATGCTGCTTTAATACAAGGTACTCGTCATATGACACCTGCTGTGCGCCATTAATGACATAGGTGAACACGTCGTCAATATAGGCGTCTGCTCGGTACGGGTGCTCTTCCAGCTCGTTGTGTGACTCGGCAGCAAGGGCGCTGGTTATGGCCTCCGCCCCGTTATAAGCCTCACCTACTAGTTCAATTTGTTTTTCGTAACCTCCGGTATGAACTTGGATGCTTACGACAAAAGGGTGTGTGGTCATGGTTATGCTGCCTGTGCTACGCGGCTCTTGCTCACAAATAGTGACTTTGGGCGCTTATTGGCGTTAATATCTTTATGGATTTGCATGTAATTCCACATACGGCCACCGTTCTCAAAGCTGTGCGAGCGCATACCGGTATAATGCTCAATGTTAGCCGTGCGAAGGTTAACCTGGTCTATGCGATCATGTGCTTTGGCGTTGTCGCGTGACATGGCGCGTACTTGTGATTGAAGCTTGATGACTTCGGTGCTTAATGTGTCGATTTGCTTTTGCTGTTCTTTGTTAGCAAACATAGGTGGGTACTCCGTTATCCGTTTGGTGGCAGGTCGCCCCACTTGGAGGACCCGCATAAAAAGGTTACGCAGCGCTGTCTTGTGCTGCGGTTTGTGCTTGGCTACGCACTAGGTCATAGAAGTCAGGGTTGTTCATCGCCTGCTCTCTGGCGTCTGACAGTGCGCTCGAAAACACAGCATCAGTAGAGGTGAGTATTTGGATCAAAGGAGACTCAGCAAACTCGTTGTGTGCCGCTGCTAGATGCGTCAAGGCCATAAGGTAATGTGTTGCAAAGGCATTTATTATGTCGTCTGCGGTGTGGGCTGAACTGACAAGCATTGGAATGAGTGAGTCAGCCAGCTTTTCAGTCGGCGGTGTCGTCGCAACAAGGTCGAGCATTGTTTCAGCCAATTCTTGGTTCGGGTCACTGTATGGCATTATGCAGCTCCTGTTTGTGCCGCACGGCGGGCAGTGCAGCGTCTACACTCGCAATTATCCACTTCTACGTCTTCTTCGCTTTGCCCTTCGCTCGACTTGCGGCCTGCGTACTCTGCCTCATAGTTGTTGACAATAGACTTGTGGAAAGCCTTATCAGTGGCTAGGTTCGCTCGTAACTGCGACACTTGGTGCTCTAGGTCCTCAAACACTTCCTCGATAGCTCCGCCAATGTCGCCAAGGTCAAAGTCTTTAAGGGCAGGGGCTGATTCGACAACGAATGATATTAGTGTTGCTGTTAAAATCTTAACGCGTGAACTGTGGTCTGTAACCGTGTCCATCATCATGGTCGAGATAGGAATGTACAGTGGTAATGCTGTTATGCGCTCGCCATCTGTCATGTGTTTGCGGATAGTGGCGCTAAGTTTTTCTGCCATAATAGCGTTTGATAGAACTGTTTTCATTGCATGCTCTCTTCTGTAGTGGATGGTTAATTAGTGGGTGATAGATTAGTATTTTGTAGCAAATGCTACTGCTAGTAATAACAGCGTTACTACTAATGATACGCACAGTAAAATAGTTCGTACTATGCGATTCTCGGCCTTACGGCGTTGTTTCATAAACTTGATTGCGCTAGGTGTCATAAGTCCCTCAGAGGTCGATACGTGGCGTATTCGTTGCCATTCCCATCATATGCAACAACATGGTCGCCATTGAACAGGTAATCCGACACTTTGCCGAATGAATGGCTTGAGCTGCTTGAGCTGTCCGCTGCTGAACTCTCTAGCTTAACGCTGTTGGTCTGCACACGAATAACAGTGCGGGTTACGGTTCTTCGGCCATCGGGCATAGGTCGTGCGAAAGTGGTTTCCCATCTTGAGCCAAGGCTAAGTGCTCGCTTGAACTGTGACAGGTTAGTGATTCTGGGTGCGGGCATCTTGTGCTCTCCGATGGTGGCACTCTAAAAAGTTGCAGCATAGTATAAGCACTGCTAACGCATGTCAACAGTGTTACTACTAAAAAGGTTAAGCAGCGATTGGCTGAGTAGCGTCCAGTGAACGGGTAAACAGCGTAGGGTGCTCGGCCTGTGGTTTCAGGAAGTTTGGTAGCGGCTCTAGTCCTGCTTTGGTGAACTCAACAGTGACAGTGCGCCCTACTAGCTCGCCTAGGTCGGTCAGGTTCTTGATACCCAATGCGTCCAGTAACATATCAAGCTTTCGTTCCCACAAGGCGCGTGACTTGGGGGTCGTAGCGGCTAACAGGTGGAAGTTGCGGAAGTAGTAAACCCCCACTCTGCGGCCATCAAATGAGGCTACGCACTGCATGTTAATTGCTGGATCGCCTGCGCCGTTTATTGATGCGCCTTCAATGTGAAACTGGTAGTGGCCGACGTCGAAGTAGGGCTGTTGGTAGCCACGGGTTCTCGTAAATGCGGTACTCATGCTGCGGCCTCCAACTCAACTGCTGGGACAGGTGCGGTAAGGCGGCCTAATGTATGACATAGGGCAAGCATACTTGTAACCTCACACTGGTAGGCGGTGTCCGTGTGCTCGTGAATTGTCGATTCCCATACGTGGACTGATGCGCTTTGACTGTTAACTTGCAGCGTAGTCGGCGTTAATAGGGCAGATAACACCGTGCCATCGGGTAGTCGGCGGTCGAGTGCGTACCAGCCAGCGGGCAGTAGTGCCGAACGTAGGTCGACAAGCCCAATATCTGTGGGGCTGAACGGTGATGCCGACAGGTCAGATTGCGACAGGTTTGTGTTAGACAGATTGACGCCATCTAAGTTACAGCCTGTGAACTTCGCTTTGTGGGCGTTGGCAAAGGATAAGTCAGCCTCGGCAAAGTTACAGTTGATGAAGGTTGACAGCGAGAGGTCAGCGAACATAAGGTTCATGCTGGCGAAGTGACAGTCGATGAATACTGCATCCGCGAAGTTGCCCGTCTGGCTGCTGGCCGATGTTAAGGTCGTAAAGTCTGTGCCGTGCTCGACACGTTTCATGATTGGGGTCGCTTGTTCTTTCATTGGTAAACTCCTGTTTTGTGGTGGTTGCCCTCTGTTGGGCGGTGAAAGCGGTGGTAAAGCAGGTTAGTGCTCATTAAGTAAACGAATATCGCAAATCGTCTATTTAATAAACATAGTGTCCACCTTTCGGGTTTTGGGTGTCCATGTTGCACGAATGTTAGAGGACACTTTTTAGGTGTTTTATGTTGGTGATTACTAACCCCCGAACCCCCAATATGACAGATACGAAAGGATTACCCCTGTACGTTTGTTGAACGCTGTCCAGCTTGTCCACCTTGTCCACCTTTTTTATACCTAGGATTGGGAGAACATTATCTGTCAGAGAGGTGTTAAGGTGTAATATAATAATTAATATATAAATTGAAGCTGGAAAAAACATGGACAAGGTGGACAAGGTGGACAGGCAAACCCACAGCCCCTGTCAGGGCTGGATTCCGAAGGTTTTGTAAAGGTGGACAAATGGCACATAAAGGTGGACACCCCCTGTCAAAAGGTGGACACTCCCCAGCATTTGCCCTCCAGTATTCCGACCCATAGCCTCCATCACTTGTCAACTAATATATTGCCGCCCCAGTCCGCGCCAAATGCCCATAAGTACAACTCAGCCACCGTAACCCGTTGAATGTTAAAGGTTATCCGCTGGCTGTTTTGCAATTATCTATTATTCAGCACCCAACTACCAATAAAGGGCGTTGCTGCGGGAGAGCAGACGCTTAGCCTCGTTCGCTAATTGCCTAGCCTGCTCCGCGTGATGTTTAGCCCTCGCTGGCAAGCCGCGTGTCATTGCATCCTTCGCCGCCTGCTCCTGCTGGTAGGCCGCTGTCTTGGCGCTACGTGCTCGCCCAATCATATCCATCTGGCTCATGCCCATCGTTATATCCCCTAAGCCGCTAACGGTAATGAAGGTTGCTCGCCCAGCGATAAGTAACTGTCTATCTCGCGCTGTTGCACCATAATGTTGAAAGCCGCCTGATAATGCGTGGCCGCCAGTCGTCGCTCGCCCAGCAATAGCCAATGCTGATACTGGTTCAGGTGGTGCAGCCCTCGGCCAAGAGCAGCCAACCTATGCTCAAGCTCTCGGCCAGTCGCTGTCGGGTCAGCTATCAAGTGGCGGCGGTGCAATGCGTTAATCGGTGTCATAATATTCTCCAGTCTGTAATGAAGGCCAACCAGTAGAGGCCGACCAATGTGTAGCGAAGGCCAGTCGCCAGTCGATGCGCGGCAAGCTCGTGTCAAGCGGCAAAGGGTAAAGGGCGCGCAGCAAAAGGTAAGGTTGCTCGTCACCCGCCAAATAGCCTCTGCCATTTGATACTCTTAAATTCTGTCATATCAGGCCCCCGCAGAAATAGATTCAAAGGCGAAGCTCTCTCCGGCTTATGTGCAGGAATTAGGGTGATTGCTTGGACTTTAGTGTCAGTCGTGGAATCTACCTTGACGCAGGACACCGGACATGCGGAATGAGGAACGAATGGAGGAGCGTAGCGGGCTGTACGAAGTGTACTAGCGTTGAGGTTAAGTGGAACGTCTGTAAGCTAAATCTAAGCTCCCTAATTACCAGCATAACGCCCATTATCCAAACAGAACGCTCATCAACCCTGTCTACGTTGCTTTTATCGAACGAACCAAACCGTCTTATCCGTAGAATCTGAATAACAAACAACGAATAACAAACAACGAATAACAAACAACAAATAACAAACAACAAATAACACATACCAAATAACAAATAACAAATAACACATAACGATCCTCACTCCTCACTCCTCACTCTTCACTCCTCACAAACGGTCTGGACTTACTCACATTCCTCACTTCTCACATGGCGGGGGCTAGTCGATAACCATAGTTTGGCGCTATGGGGCGCGGGTGTGCTGTATGTTCTGGCCTGTCTGTCTCGTGGTGTCAGGTCAAAAAGGTGGGAAGAATAGGGCGAAGGACGAGCGGGCTACAATCTCAAGACTAGTGAACGTAGTCTGTGTGGCTAGTGCTCATCACTTTACCGCTGGCACGACGTTCGATGTAAGCTTTGGTGCGAGCTTCATCAATCATCGTCACGATGCCCTTGCCCGCGCACTTAGCGCACGGAATGTCCTTATTGAACTTGTGCAAGCGGTACAAGCCTGTGCCAGCGCACGACTTACACTTCCTACCCATAGCATCCGCTGCTATTTGAGCCACAGCCTTGATTTGCGGGGTCTTCTCCGCTACAGGTATGGGCTTACCTATCCACTCGTAGTAACGAGCACTATAGGCGCGTATACGCACTTTCTCTGTCGACACAGGTGTGCCAGCGGTAACAACCTCAAACATAAGGTTCGCGTCCAGCTCATCGCTGTATAGGTCTGCACTGTCGAATAGGTCTGGGATTTCTTTAGGGGTGTGATGTGAACCGAAATTAAACATGATATATCCTTTTTAGTAAGTGGGTGGGGCTGACTAGCAGCCCCGATTGGTTGTTATAGGTTGAATGTTGGTACGTGCATATTCATCGCATCGTAACGAGCCGTGTCTTCGCGTGTAATCAGTTTCTCTTTGCGCTTGGCTTCAAGGAACTTCTTACGTTCGCTAACTAGGTGTGCAAGAGCTTCACCTTTATCTGTTAGTGCCTCGAAGTCGCCTTCGCCGTGTACCTTGTAAGCGTATGTGGGCTTAGCTGGGTGCTCAACTTCTGCATCACTAAATGCTGCGCTCAGGGTGTCCATCATTTCAAGTATGGTTTCCTCGAACACCTGCATGGCTTGAAGCAGGTCATTCATTTGCGTAATGCCCATGATGCCTAACTCTTCGTTACCATCGTCGTAGTAGCTGGCTGTCTGGCCTGTGGCTACTGCTGACGTGTTGGTGTAACCCTTGGGGCCATGCTCTTGACGAGATAAATCCGAGTAACCTTCGACTTTACGGTCGCGGTGTTCACCAGCACGGCCATCTGTCTCTGTGATTGCTGCGGCTTTCTTCTCTTCCATGAACTCGATGCTCGCGGCTAAGTTAACCTCTTGCTTAGTGATATCACCTAAGAAACGGTTAAGGACAAAGGGCAGCATGTAGGTCGTCATGGTTGACTTCCCAAGTATGATTTCGTCTGTCTTAGAGCCTTGTTTGCGCTTCATGCGGCCTACAGATTTGCGGATTAGACTTGACGTTAGACGCTCCCAAGCAGGTGAGAACGCTTGCTCCAACTCAAGAAGAGGCAGCATGTAGTGGTGAGCTAATGCGCCACTGTTACTGATAAGTAGTTGGTTCAGCGTAACCTCGTGCTCAAGAGTGCTCAACAACAGCTCAACGTCGTCTATCGTCTTCCACGTTTCACCTTCGCGGATAGAGAACAAGGCCAAGTCGTGCAAGTTGACCATCTGCATGCGACGCTGCGTCTTCTGTAGTGCTGACTGACAGAATGCTCTCCAGCTAGACAGGTGAACCAGCTCCTGCTCGAACTGTACCATGTCACCTGACTGCACCGCGTCGTAAGCTATTGATGCCACGAACTCGGCAGATGCGCCGTTGTAGCTACTCTTAATCTCTTGAGTTAGCTTGTATAACTCGCGCTCCTTGAAAGGTACGTTTGTGCGTAGCTCACGTGCCCAATGGCTCTCGGCCGCGTTGAACGCTGCGTTGAAGAATGCTGTCGACTTAACAACTTGCGAGTTTACAGCTGCGATGATTTGAGTTAAAGTTGTGTTAGTTTTCATAGTATTGATGCCTTTTGATTGAATGTGTCTTGATTGTGTTGTGTAAACTAATGTGCTCATGACTGTTTGTGCAGACTTGAGAACTTGAATCCAGCGGCGGCGAAGATGTTGGTAGCACCTTTGTCGTCTGCTGGCATTTCATTCCTTTCTTCGATGTAGTCGCTGATTTCATCCCAGAACAGCTCGTCTTCTAAATCCATTATCGTGTCTTCTAATGTCGGTGTAGCACCGCATAGCGACTCAAAGTCGTACTCTGAATCGTTGAACTCTAATGACTTGTCTATCTTTACTGTGTTGCCGTATGACATGGTGTATTCCTTCTGTGTTGAATGATTGATTAGTTAAACTTCTGAACTGCCTATCCATATAGAACCAAGACGTGCGTTCCATAAGGTCATGTTGCGTGACTCGATGATGTGTACGATGCGGCCATGTGTCCATCCACCATGAGGTGCGGGGATAACTAGGTCGAACTCGCGCTCATCGTTGTGCCCATCCAGTATTAGGTCTTGGTACATAGTGGCCTGTGTCAGCTCACATGAAGCCTCGTCAGGGTGTGTGAACAGGTTGCCCTCGTACGAATGTTCGTAGGCGTCATAAGTTTGAGAGCTGTTGTACGTCGCCATAGGCTTGCAGGCAGCGTGGGCGCTCAGTGTGTTGTGAGTCTTAGCAGCTACTAGCATAAGGCTGAATAGAGCTAGGATTGATAGAATGTATAGAGCTGTGATTACTTCAAAAGATATGTTCATGAGTATTACCTTGTTTAATGTTTAGGGACTCCTAAGTAGGTTCAACGCCCCTTGATTATGAAAGACTCGAACCAAACTCGATCCGAACCAACCGCGCCTTCACACCGAAGACACATACATAGGGAGAGCCAACCAAATACCAAGAAAACGCGGAGCGCGACCTAGTACATAAAACGAACAGGGGGCGGGGGTCATTAAAGACCAATCGGTCTATATTTTTTTACAATTTTTATGCGCCAAGCGTTAACAGTGTTACTATTAGTTAATCTAACAGTAGGGCTGATAATAATGATAAAAAAAGACCTTGTTAACACACTACGCAACACAGCGAAGGTGATGCTTAACACTGCTGCGAGCCTTGAAACAAAAGGCACAGAAACACCACAATGTGACCCGCGACAATTCAAGTTGCTCATCCCGCTGGGTATGTTCGCAGGCACGGCCATTGACGCACTGAACTTGAG
>TARA_R110000850_G_scaffold3871_3_pt1 | contig 13065 bp, 20 predicted proteins | sample TARA_R110000850 | Tara Oceans TARA_R110000850 (sample SAMEA4397586) | marine metagenome | biome: Polar Biome; feature: [SRF] surface water layer (ENVO:00010504); material: water (ENVO:00002006), including particulate matter (ENVO:01000060) such as... | depth 5 m | reverse complement strand
GCTGATTTGCTAATTGCAAATTGGGGCGGGATGGATTTGCTTGTTGACCCTTATGTTGGGGCAACTGCGGGTAATGTCCGAGTTCTTTTGTTCCATTCAACTGATCTCGCGGTTCGTCACGCTGAGTCATTTTGCATCGGCTCTTAAATAAACCCTGATAAACGGGGCCAGAAATGGCCCCGACTGGAGAAATAATATGTTAGAAAAGAAAGGTTTTGAAAATGATTCGCCTCTGCTGGGTTCAATTGCCGCAACTATCACTGCTGATTTTAACGGTGCTGCTTGCGATCTTTTGAACCATGATGGTTCTTTGTTGGTAGTCAACATGGGCAACTCTGGCGATACTTTAAGCAGTACCGTTTACATTGAATTAGAGGTTGAAGATTCGCCTGACAATTCAACTTGGACGGATGTTGCAGATGATTTAATAACCGGAGCGGTAACAGGAACTAATACTGGCACCTTCGCAAAGGTTGATGCACCGGCAGAGGATAGCGCAATATTTACAACTGCTTACCTCGGTCGAGAGCGTTATGTAAGAATTGTGGTCAATGTTTCCGGCACTCATTCAAATGGGACGCCGATTTCAACTGAGTACATACGGACTCGCGCAAGGTATTAAAAGTGAACTGGAAGGGGCTGCAATGCCCCTTTTCAGATAAAGCAGAGGATTAAATAATGGCAAAATTTGTAAAACTGAATTGGGACGTAATGATTGGCGGCAAACGATGTCTTGCCAGTGATGAAGTTATCGTTATTGATGATGCTGATTTTAAAACTTTGTCGCCAATGAAAAAACTCGGCGTGAGTTACATTACCGAAGCCGAGCGGCCTATTGCTGCGTCTGAACCTGTGCCGGAAGAAAAAAAACCAAAACGCAAAACAAAAAATAAAAAAGCATAAACAATGAGCGTTGATGTCATTACGATTACAGGGCCAACCGCAGAGCCAGTAACGACTGCACAGGCAAAAGATCACCTGCGAGTTTCTTTTTCCGAAGATGATCAGGAAATAGCAGCAATGGTATCTGCCGCCAGAATTGCGGTTGAGGCAAGGTCGGGAATGCGCCTATATACTCAAACGATTGAGATTAGAGCCGATAACTGGTCAGAGTTGAGCGACCCCGACCGCTCAGACGTTCTTAGGCTGCGTGTAGCGCCCCTTCAGAGCATCACAACAGTAAACTATTACGAGTCTGCAAATGACGCTGACACGCTGTTGGCTGCGGCTGATTACGTTACAGATTTGCTTGGGGTTCCTGCAAGACTTCAGATAAAAAACACTTGGCCTGCTACGAATGACTATATCGGAAACATAAGGGTTCGATGCGTTGCGGGGTACGCGACAACAAAAGCAATACCAGCGCATTTAAAGCAAGCCGTATTGTTGCTAGTCGGTCATTATTACGAAAACAGAGAGGCTGTTACCGACCTAAAATTGATGGAGATTCCTGAAGGAATCAATGCGCTGATCCATAGCCTGCCTGAATATTATCACTATGATACAGGGTCGCTCTAATGCCAAAAATTTTATTCAACATCACAACTAATTTTAAAGGCACAGAGTATAGTCGTGGCGACCAAGCAACTTTAAGCGAGGCAGAGATAAAGTTATTCGATGGCACAGGGTCTAGCGGAATTCCTCATATAGTCAGAATCAAAAAAGGAGGGGGGAATGGCGCGGAAGATGTTAAAAGCGGGTCAACTCCGAAATAAAGTAACTGTTCAGGCCAACACAGATAGCCGAGATGCTTTCGGTGGGGTTGTAAATTCTTGGGCTACTCGGTTTAGTGCATTTGCCTCGATCAACCCAACTTCAGGAAACGAAAGGCTTGGCAGTGATAAAATAACCGCTGAGCGTTCTTATGAAATTGTTATGCGTGTAAACCCCTCGCTGCCTGTGTCACCGCAGCACAGAATCAGTTGGGATTCTCGATTGTTTGATATTCAATCTGTTTCTAATTTTGAAGAAAAAGGCCACTTTTTAAAGATTGATGCAATTGAGCGTGAAGTCTGATGGTTAATATGAAGATAGAAGGCGGCAAGCATTTAGTTAAACAACTGAAAAAGTTGGACGCTGATTTAGAAAAATCAATCGGTGACAAAGCGGTTGCTGCTGGCGGGAGGGTTTATGCAAAAAATGTTCGAAAGGGAATCCCTGTGTCGGGTGATGGCGATGCTGTTGTATTAAAGAAATCCATTGCTGTTAAAAAGGCAAAGCGTTCTAAGGCTCGCGGGATTATTCAGTACGCGGTGGGTGTGGTCGGTGGTGCCAGAAGATATGCCCACGTTTTTGAATTTGGGTCTAAATACGTTACAGGAACTAGGCATTTTACGAGAACACTTGATACCTCAAAGCAGGAAATACTTGATACAATGCTAAAAAAGCTCCGAGATGAACTGAAGAAGTGGGGTTTGTCATAATGGCTGAAGCAGAAACAGCAATAAAAAGTTTGCTAGAAACTCAAGTAACTAATTTGGCAACAACAACTTCCATTTGGGCGATACTTGCGCCTTCGGACGCGGCTAAACCATATTTGAGTTATGAGGTTTTGACCGAGCAGCCAGTTAACGTGATGGGTCGGGAAACGGCACCAACTGAAGTTTTGTTCCAAGTAAATATATTTACAGACACGTTCCTGCAAACCGTGAATGTCACGAATGACGTCAGAACTGCGCTAACTAGATTTTCAGGCACAACTAATTCGGTTGTTGTTCAGGATATATTTTATGAAAATAGGAACGATAATTTTGATGAATCAGACAGGGATTATCAGCGCACATTAGATTTTAGAATGTGGTTCGAGGAATAATATGGGTACTCAAGTTATAAAAAATAAACCTTCTTGGTTGGGTGATTTAAACATCGGAGACTATGCCCACGCCCTTGCGATGGATTACGGGGCTGATGCTGTAGATAACACAGTGCTGACTGACACGACCCACAGCAATGCTGGAGGGCTGTTGACGTTCGGGTTTAGCTGCGATGCTTATGCTGATTTTACGAACGCTGATAGCGCAGTGTTTGCTGATGTTGCTCAAGCTATTCCTCTCACATTTGCGACATCGAGCGGCGCTGATGACGAAGTTGCATATCTTATTAATGCTCGTCAAATATCAACAACTCCTATTTCTGGAGCAGTCGGGGAAATGGCGGGAATGAATATATCAGGAGGGGCAGCGGGTGGGCTAACAAGAGGTATTATTGAGTTTAACTCTAGCGCAACCAGTTCCAGCACTACCACAGGATCACAATTGGGGGCTGTATCAGCAGCACAAAGAATAGTCGCTAACCTTCATGTAACCACGGCGGTAGGTTCGGCTCTTGATGTGATAGTCCAGAGCGACGACAATAGCGGCTTCACAAGCCCGACAAACAGAATCACTTTTTCTCAGGCAACGGGGATCACATCCCAACATCTGAGCTTGGCGGGAGCAGTAACCGATGATTACTGGCGATTAAGTTACACCATTGCTGGGGGTTCATTCACATTCGCGGTTGCCTTGGGCATCGCATAACGGAGGTCATATAAATGGCAACTTCAGTTTTAACAGACGCATCAGTAACTATTAACAGTGTTGATTTATCTGATCACGTAACATCCGTTTCTATTACTTATGAAGCAGATGCCGTGGAAGATACAAACATGGGTGATACTACGCACACCCAGCTCGGTGGATTATTAAACTACAGCGTTGATGTTGAGTTTTCTCAGGATTACGCGGCTTCTAAGGTAGACGCCACATTATTTTCCCTTGTCGGGGCTTCCAGCACAGTGGTTTTAAAGCCCGCATCTGGATCAGTTAGCGCAACGAATCCCTCCTTCACCGGAACCATGCTGCTTACAAGCTACCCTCCTATTAGCGGGGCAGTCGGTGAATTAGCAACAGCATCGGCAAGTTTCGTTGCGGCGGGCGCTCTTGTGAGAGCAACATCGTAATGGACGAATTAATCCTAGATGATCTTAAAAACTACACAGTAGAGGTTCATCCCGTAGAATTTTTAGGAAAGCAGGGATACATTCGATCACTGACGTTAGCGGGGCAGGAAGCGATCAGCAAGCGTTACGCTGGCAAAGAAAATGATGAAGCCAGTATCTCAGACATTGTTTATATGGTGACGCTGCTGCTTTGTAATTCAAAAGGTGATCTGATATTTGAGACACCCGAGCAAGGTACGGAAATATTATCAAAGTTACCGTCAGTTGACTTGATGGAGTTAATTGATATCGCTAACAAAATCAATGGTGCTGACGTTGAACACGAAAAAAAACTCTCAGCCGTGACCTAGCGTGTATGCTCAGAATTCGTTTAGCCAAAGAATTTGGTATGACACCTACTGAGGCTGGTAAAAGATTCACGGCGAAAGAAGTAGGTCAGATTTTGGCTTATGAAATGCTTGAACGAGAAAACGCAGAGCAACAGATGCGCGATAATGAACTTAGAAACAAGGCATCGCAGCAACGCAGCTCCGCAACGGGGTAATTAAATGGCTGTCATAGGCTCGCTGGTTGCAAACCTTGGGATGAATACCGCTCGTTTTGATGCGGGAATTCAAAAAGCTCAGGGAAGCATGAACAGGTTTTCACGCAAAGCGTCACGCTCATTCAATCGAATGAACAAATCAATGGGGATGCTCGGTGGCAGAATAGCTGCGGTTGGTGCTGTAGGATTTGGAGCATTGGTCAAAAACTCACTTGATACTGCTGACGCTATGCAGAAGCTCAGTATAAAAACTGGGGCGTCCGTTGGCGCTTTGTCTCAGTTGAAATTTGCCGGTGAGCAATCAGGCGTTGAATTCAAAACGCTGACAAAATCAATGGAGAAAATGACAAACGCTGTTGCTGAAGCAAAAGCGGGAGTTAGCACCTACGCAATAGCTTTCGACGCTCTTGGTGTAAATGTCGAAGGGCTGGCGAAGTTAAAACCCGAGCAGCAAGTTGAAGTACTGGCAGACGCTTTCCAGCAGGTCACTGATCAGACTGACAAAACCGCGTTAGCTATGGATATATTTGGTGCGCGTGGAACACAAATGCTCCAGATGTTTAAAGAAGGGTCTGGAGGCATCAGGGAACTCAGGACAGAGGCTCACAATCTTGGCATAACATTGTCACAAGAGGCCGCAAACGGCGCTGCTGATGCGAACGATGCTATCAATAGGGCTAAATCTGCCATGAGCGCGATGGCGCTTGAGTCCACAGTCAATCTTGCGCCAGCTATTGAAGACCTTGCAAACGATTTATCAGACTTAATACCTCGGGCAGTAAACAGCGCGTCAGAATCTTTCTTTGTTTTTCGAGAAAACAGCCTTCGGGTCATGTCATTCCTTGTTCAGAAATGGTCAGACTTTGCGGCGTTTGTTGGGAGGGCAATGGGGGCTGATACAGTTGGGAAAGAAATAAAAGAAACTATAGCTAGAATCGCTGAACTTAAAGAAGAAATGACCAACTTATCCCCATTGGATAAAAAATTGGTGGGTAATGTATTTGCTGACTCTTTAAAAAACGCAGAGCGTAAATTAGAAAACCTTATTGCTGGAGATACCTTCGGTCAACAAATGGCAGAAAGCGCGGCGCAAGCAGAGTTGTTTGCTAGTGCCTTGATGGTGTCGGCAGATGAAGCGCAAGCAGTGACACAAAAACTCACCGGTGTAAAAACTACGTTTAGTGAAATCAACGCAGAAGTTCCAGAACTGGTCGGAAGATATAAAGGGCTTTCCGCAGCCACGGAAGATTACAAGGAAAAAACAAAAGAGCTTGGCAAGGTAATCAAGGTAGATATTTTCGATCAATCAAAAAATTTATTTGAGCAAATGCGCGATCAATGGAAATCTAATCTGGCTGGGATGGTTAACGATTGGATATCTGCTGGAATTGGGAAACTCTTTAAAGGGGCTTTTGGCGGGAAGTTTGGCAAATCTGGCGGTTTCTTTTCAAGCTTGTTCGGCTTTGCTCGGGGAGGTTCGTTTGAAGTCGGCGGCGGCGGGGGTACTGATTCAAATTTGGTGGCGTTCAGAGCGACAAAAGGGGAGACAGTCAATGTTAACCGGCGAGGGGAGAACGGCGGCGGCGGCGGTGGCATCGTGTTTCAAAACAGCTATGACTTCAGAGGCAGCACATTAAGCGAACCAGAAGTTAGACAGATGATCGAGCAAAGCAACCGTATTACTCAACGTGAAATACAAAACAAAATGATAAGGGGTCGGTTCTAATGCCTTCAGTTGTAGCATTTCCCGCAATTATCCCTAATGTTTCTGAAATGGGGATAATAACCAATAGCAAGCAATTCATTTCACCGCTAACGGGGTACACCCAAACGGCAAGCAGGAAGGGCGGCAGGTGGTTTCTTCGTATGACGTTCAACAATCTGCAAGGCTCACAGCGTAGCGCGTTACGCGGCTATCTTGCTTTTATGGAGGGTCAAGTAAACCGTATTTCTGTTGGCGATCATAGTTACACCGGTGCGCTTGGTGCGCTAGGTGGTACGCCAAGAATAAAAGGGGCGGAGCAAACTGGCACCTCTCTTATAACGGACGGTTGGCCTGCCAGCACAACAGTATTGAAAGCCGGTGATTTGTTCGCCTATAGCAACGGCACCTATAGCGAGTTAAAGCAGGTAACCTCTGACGCGACGACTAATGGGGCCGGTGAGGTTACGTTATCTATTGCCCCTGAGATTCACACTACCCCCGCAGATAATACGCTAATCGTAACTGCTTCCCCCGTTGGCACGTTCATGTTGGCTTCGCCCACTATTAGCTGGACGAACAGACCTTCGCAGTCGGGCGGTGTATCGTCGCCTCTATCTGACTTATCTATTGATTTGCTTGAGGACATAGGAACATGAGCAGAGGTATAGCCACAGCCGTTACCGATGACATTGCCGCCGAGCGGCAGGTAAGGTTAGTGACATTTGCCAAGCTTCAATTTGATTCGGGCACTGTCTATCTTCACGATTCGGTTGGTACTTATTCTTGGGCTGATCCCGTAGACGGTACGCAAGATTGGTTAGGTGTTGGGGATTTTGGTGGAATCGGCGCGGTAGAAGAAAACGCAGAAATGAGCAGTTACGAAATTACGCTGGTATTGTCGGGGTTAGATGCTGATCTGATGGACGAGGTATTAGAGCAACCCTATCAAGGGCGAGGGGTAACGATATTCCTTGGTGCGCTCGATCTCGATACCGGACTACTATTGGCGACACCCAACGAGATTTGGAGCGGTACGATGGACGTAGGCCGCATGACACTAGGCTCGGGGCAAAACGCTGTCGAGATAACGTGCGAATCAGACTTTGCCAAACTGGATAAGATTAACGGGCGCACATTCTCGGACTCTGATTTGCAAGCTGAATTTTCAGGCGATACTTTTTTGCAATACTTAACATCTATGAAAGACGCTAAGATAGTATGGCGCGGCGAATCTCGAACCAACTTTTCAGCACCACCACCACCAAGTTACCCCGGCATTAATTGGCGTTTCCCGTGGCAATGAACAGATACCAAGCGGTACGGACAACAATGCTAGAATCAGCCAACGCGCCGTTTCAGTTTGGCGAGATAGATTGCTGTTTGTTTGCGGCAAAAGTAGCGCACAAGGTAACGGGTATTGATTATTCAACATTGTTTGACCACACCAACGAAACCGAAGCGCAAGCGTATATTGACGAGCATGGTAGTATTGAGAAATTGATAACGCATACTCTTGGGCGAGATCCGGTACCCGTTGAAGAATTAAAAATGGGCGATCCGGTGATTGTATCTCTGCCGATCATTGGGGACACGCTTGGCGTGTTTACTGTCGATCAGGTGTTATGCAAATCACCAAATGGAACATTGCCGGTAAACATAAACCGAATTAAGAACGGGTGGAATCTTGCCTAACGCATTAGCTACAGTTATTGCAAAAGTTATTGTTGGCGCTATTGCTGGCGCTACAGGGGTTGCGATTGGTTCGGTCGCGGCGGGTGTCGTTGTTAGTGTTTACGCGGCAAGCATCATTGCATCTTTGGCGATCATCAGCGCGGTTGCAAAATCGTTTCAGCCCGACATGCCATCAGATAACGCCGACATGAAGCGCGACATTGTTTTGCGAGGCGGCACCGAGGCAAGAAAAATAGTTTACGGCGAGGGCGTTGTGGGCGGCGTGTTGGTTTATTCAAACATAACTGGCCCCGAGAATGCTTATCTTGTCACGGGCGTTGCACACGCGGGCCATCAAGTCTACAACATGACGGACGTTTATTTTGATGACGACGTAATCGCGCAGGCTGAGATAGGCAACAGCGCAGGTGCGGCGGGCACGTTGTCCACTTACGATAATGGTTGGACAACAGGAACAACAGGGCCGCACACCGGACAAAATGCGTTAGTGTCCGGCAAGTATTACAAAGCCGGTGATACATGGGTTTTGCTGGATCGTTACACCGGACTTGAAACACAAACCGCCAGCGGGTTCTTAACGCAGTTTTCAGATTTTGACGCTTCAGATCGTGGTCGAGGTCTTTGCTATTCCGTTTATCATTTGGTGCTGAATGAACAGTCTGAAAAAGTATGGGAGTCAGGATCACCACGCAACTATAAGAGCAAGATACAAGGCAAGATTGTTTACAATCCGGCGCTCGATGTAACTGCTGGAGCTTGGATTATCGCAAACGGTTTCGACCCATACAGCGTTTATACTGACGTATATAAAGCGTATTCAACTAACCCTGTACTGTGCGCAATTGATTACATGATCGACAATCAAAACGGTATGGCGATAAGCCCTGCGAAAATTGATTGGGACGAAGTAGTATCAGAAGCTGCGTTTTGCGATAAACCAGTTGCCAACAGCGTAACGGGCAATCGTGAATCGCGGTTTACGTGCAACGGGGTTCTATCTACTTTCGACACTCACAAAGTTAACCTGATGCGCTTAATGAGTGCCTGCAACGGCAACATGGCGTACAAAAATGGCAAGTGGTTTATAAAGGCAGGTCGATTTAGCCAAGGTAATTCAGGCGTTACTAACGGCAGTTTTGCCAGCGGCAATACCGGATGGACTAAATTTGGAACAGGAACAGCCGCCGAGTCAAGCGGTCGTATGGAGTGTGTTGCTACTTCAGGCAACAAGGTAGGGCGTTATCAACAACTGACCGGATTAACTGCGGGGTTTTTATACACTGTTAGCGGGTTAGCAGAAAACACTGATGGGGTTACTGGCGCGATTGGCGAAATCAACGTAACAACGGCTGCGGGGGATACGGGCACTGTTTTAGGTGGTGCTTCTTTCGGCGTTTTGGCGGCTGATGGTAATCATGAATTCGAGTTTATAGCCACAGGAACTACCGCCTATTTAAACTTATTTGTTAACGCGCCGGTTAATGGAACAGTGTACTTCGATAACGTCGAAGCCTATTCGGTAGCAACTAAAACGCTGACCGCAGATTGGTTACGTGACACTATCGGTGTTCAAACCAGTTTAACTAAGCAAGAACGTTTCAACGAAACAAAAGCGTTCTACTTTTCGTCAGCAGAAACTTATAAGCAAGTTCAATCACTGGAAGTGTACAGCGCCGTTAATCTTTCCCGCGATAATCAAGAGGTTTTAACGCGGGAATTAAACCTTCCCATGACAAACGCCGAAGATGAAGCGCAGCGGATTCAGTACAAGCTGTTAAAGATGAACGAGCGGCAAGTACGATTATCTGCTCCCTGCAATTACCTTGCGCTTGATCTCGCGGTTAATGATCGAGTGATGGTGACGATAGAAGAATTAGGGTATACACAAAAAGTATTCTTGGTTGAAGGCTGGACTTTGGTTGATGCCCAAGGCGGCGTTGATCTGGTATTAATTGAGGACGACGCTGATTATTGGCGCGATCCAGATACTAACGATTACGCAACACGAACGGCAACCGGCGTACTGGTTCCTGCTACCCCTGAAGTACCCCCGCCCACCAGCGTTACACTCACAGCGCGAACGGGGTTGCCTGATATGATCGTTAGTTGGAACGACCCTGAACCTTCGACCTATTACGATATGGCGCAGGTCTACCGAGCGACTACTAACAGTTTTGGCGCGGCCACGGCTTTGGTCGACATACGAACCAACACTTACACTGATACCACTGCCACGGCAGGCGTAAATTATTATTATTGGGTGCGATCAAGAAAGGGAGGGGAGTTTTCAACCGAAGTTGCAACATCTCCAACAAACTCAACGGCTGCTGCGATCAATGCGGCGACCGCTACAAACGTGCAATGGTCTGGAGTTTTAGATGGGGCTGGAACAATCCCTGCAAACAGCGCGACGGTTGGCGGGCAACTTGGAACTAATGTTACTGACGAGGGGGGGCTTGTTATAGGAAATATTGACGCTTTAAACGTCAATGTTATATCGCTTGGAATCAGCGGAGTTAACTATAATGCTTTTGTCGATATAGCAAGGGACGACGATACACCGGCAGGGTATTACATCGCAAACCAAGTCGGAACGCCTGCGGTACGCACAGATTTGCTCGGTTACGAAGATTCGACACATGCAAGAATGAAGATTTTTGCAGGATCAGAAAGACCGGAACTTGTCACAGCGGCGGTTTATTGCGATAGAGGGTCGAGGTATTTTTTGAGGTTCAGCGCTCAGGCAAGCGCGTCATCTGTATGGGAGTTTAATTGTTACGCAGATGAACGAGCCGACTTGGGTGACGGTATCTTGGCTTCGGTTGATGGTACGCCAGCAGGCAACGAGTCAACTGTAACCGGAGATTCAGGATCTTTTGTTAATACGGTAAGCGGGGGAAGTGCATTATTTTCGACTTCAAGAACTACATCCTCAGTCATAGAATTTAACTTTCCGTGGAAGACAGGCGGCGCTGACGATCAAGTAAACTGGTTGACTTTTAGTATACGACGAACTTCAGGGTCGGCTGATGCGTCCTTATTGATTGACAGATTTCTAGTTTACAAAAAAGCGTCTGGGGCTTTCATTCAAGCTGATGGCGGCGCAACTTCGGGAGGGGTTTAAATGGCTGGTCATGGTGACGGAGATATATTTTTTAATGATTCTGGCGTTCTTAAAGTTTGGACTGGCGGCGGGGTTGGTTCGTGGAAAGCTGTTGTACCGGCGAACGCAACGGCGGCAACAACGGCAACATCAGCAACAACAGCAGGGACAGTAACAACAGCCGCGCAACCCAATATCACGAGCCTTGGAACGCTGACCGCTTTGACCGTTGACAGCATAACGCTCAACGGCGCGGCGATAACTTCTTCAAGCGGTGCAATATCTTTTTCAAATGAGAATATATCTACAACCGGAACTCTGGAAAGTGGCGTACAAACTTCGACAGGGAAAATGTATTCGCTTCAATCTGCTGGCACTAGCGGGAGTTATTGTTTTCAAGGTGAAGCCACCAGCACCTCATATGCCACCACTATGATAAGGCTGGACTGCAATTCGACCGGCGCATCTAGCTGGTACTTTGAATATTACACCAGTGGCAACAATGCGGATATTGAGTGGACGGTTAAGGGCAACGGCGACTACACTTATGACGGTAGCGGAGCAAGCCCAGCGAGCGACTTTGCTGAATACCTTGAATGGTCAGATGGCAACCCCGACGATGAAGACAGATCAGGTTTGACGGTGACCATAGTGCCTACTGACAACAAGATTATGATACGCCCCGCTGTTGACGGTGATGTTGTTTATGGTGCAGTGTCGCGGCGACCTACTATCGTCGGCGGCTCTGACTTCAACCACTGGACAGGCAAATACTTAAAAGACAAATACGGGCGGTATCTGTTCGACGCGAACGGCAATAAAATGCTGAACCCTGATTTCGATGACACGATGGAACACCTACCCCGCGAGTTAAGACCGGAATGGGACTCGATAGGAATCACAGGGATACTTGTCATCAATGATGGGCAGCCGACTGACCCTCGCTGGTGTAATTTTGGTTCTTGCGGCGAAAGCGTTTCAAGATGGCTGATCAGATAACAAAGGAGAACGTCATGGATGACGAAATACTTGTATGGATAGGGATCACGGCATCTCTTATCGGGTTGCTGGAATTTGCGCGCAGGGTGATACTCGACACGCAAATTCAAAAGCATCAAGTGGCTAAAATAATCATATTGTTAGAAGATATTGAAAAAATCCAAGATAAGTTAGAGGACGTATTATTGCACCCCGACGATTCTGGATTCGGTGTGAGTTGGCTGCGGGTAGAGCTTGAAGAATTGAAACAAGTTTGCGCGACCATAGACCATCGCCAAAATGAACATGTCAAACGCGGCATCGAGCGGATTGAGAAAACTTTAGAGAAAATCACATATGACTAACGAAAATCAAAAGCTAAGAAATGATCATATTTCTGTGCCAGTGTGGTTAGCGCCTATGCTGATCGCCTCGTTTGTTGTTTTGGGCCTTGGCTATGTCGTCAGCCTTTCCGCTGATGATGCTCAACAACGAGTTGACATGCTTCGTGATGCTGCTCAAGTCAGATTTGCCTCGTTAGAAGAAACAGACAAAGATCAGCATACAAATATAATGTTGGTGCGGCAGGAGATAGGACACTTGACTGCGGAAGTGACGAAAGCGGGGAGGTCTAGCGAACAGAATACTCGGTTGCTGAATCGGATAGCAAACAAACTTGATGTTGAAATGGATTGATGGATATTCTTGGCGTCGGAAAATTAGTCGGTTCAGTAATAAACGGCATTGGTGATCGGCGCGCACGAAAGAACGAACTAGAAAAAACCATCGACATGAAAAAGATAGAAGCGGCGGCGGCGATTGACAGCAGCGTTGTCGCGTTGCAGCTTGCCCAGATTGAGGTCAACAAAGCTGAGGCATCGAGTAGAAGTTTTTTTGTTGCGGGATGGCGACCATTTATTGGCTGGACATGCGGATTCGCTCTACTGTACAACGTGATATTCAGCCCGTTGCTCGAAGGCTTGGGCTATCAAATGCCGGTAGTTGACCCTTCGCTATTGTATCCTGTGCTGCTGGGAATGCTGGGATTGGGCGGGATGCGCTCGTTCGACAAAAGATCTGGCAGTACAGCTAAGTAAATGCGA
>TARA_R110000850_G_scaffold10327_3_pt1 | contig 13071 bp, 7 predicted proteins | sample TARA_R110000850 | Tara Oceans TARA_R110000850 (sample SAMEA4397586) | marine metagenome | biome: Polar Biome; feature: [SRF] surface water layer (ENVO:00010504); material: water (ENVO:00002006), including particulate matter (ENVO:01000060) such as... | depth 5 m | reverse complement strand
ACCTTGTTGTTTCTTCTGAACCGTAATAGCTGGGCTTTTAAACCAATCGTTTAATGAACCAGATGCTTGTGTATAGATTATAGATTTTGTACCTGATATATTAGAACTCGTTGTATTGGTAAAAATACCATTAAAAGAACCACCATTATCAAATGTCGCATTGTTACCTGTGGTAAAATCAGCAGCACCTATTAGATCTTCAAAGTTTTCAGTATAGAAATTATCAAAGCCTCCACCACCTCCACCAGAACCTACCTCAGTTTCAGTACCAGAATCATCTAGAGTATATAACTTACCATCTGATTTAGGATATATCTTCTTATAACCACTAGCAGGATTCCCCGGTGTAGCTATCTCCTTAACTATAATCTCATCATCAAATGTTTTATTAGTAAGTGTTTCTGTACCTGTAAAGGATACTCTAGTAGATTCTAACGCTGTTATATCACTTGCATTGGTAGCTATATCAGTATCATTAGTGCCTATATTAGTAGCATTAGTGCCTATATTAGTTACATTGGTAGCTATAGCTGAAGCATTGGTACCTATATTAGTTACATTGGTAGCTATATTAGTAGCATTAGTTCCTATATTGGTTACATTGGTAGCTATATTAGTAGCATTAGTTCCTATATCAGTATCATTACTAGAAATACTAGCTGTATTAGCTGCTATATCAACATCATTACTTTCTATACTGACTGTATTAGCAGCGATGTCTACATCATTACTTTCTATACTGACTGTGTTAGCTGCTATGTCAGTATCATTAGTACCAATATTAGTAGCGTTAGTGCTAATACCTGATGCATTAGTCACACCTGTAGCTTCATTAGTATCTACTCTACCAATAACAGCAGCATTATCAGCATTAATAGTAGCTATCTGATCTCTTGTCTCCTGTTGTAAGAAGATGCTCTGGCTAGCATCATTGTTTAAATCTTCTTCTGTTAAATTAGAACCATCAGCAAAAGCTACTAGTTTCTGTGTTATATCAGAATCTCTTACAATATACACTACAACGCCATTTACTGGTGCTACAGTGAACTCAATATCACCACTACCATTAAAGGTATAGGCTGTTGTCACTACAGTATCAACTGTTACTGTAATGTGGGATTGTTGTAAATAACCAAATGATACTACAAACACTGTTGTAGCACCATTGGCGGTATAAGTTACATTGGCTAATGCCATAATTACCTCCTATTTATTTAAATTATTACTCTGAAAAGTAATTTATAATTTGCGCCATACCTAACTGTCTCTGGTATGGTGACAATTTTAATGCCTCTTTACCAGCAGCTTGGAACTCACCTTGTAATGCATTCTTACCTATCTTAACACCACCTGACACTAATTGACCTAATGGTGTACTTGATAGATCACCAATATTAGTACTACGTCCTGTGAAAGAAGGGTTTAATGATGTTGGATCATAATCAAACATTATACTACCTACTGTACCTGCTACTGCATCCATACCACCATTCATTGAACTTCTGAATAGACCTATAGTTAATGCTTGAGCTGCACCGTGGTCAAAGTACTTAGCAGCATCCCCACCAATTCCATTCCCTTTACCAGTACCACCTAATTCAGCATTTAAACTGAGAGCTAGTAAACCCATTACAGAGCTTGAAAACATCACATTAGCTGTTTTAATAACTTCAGCATAATCACCTCTATCTAAACCAACAGCAGCATTATTAACGTGATACCCGAATACCTTAGTTTTAGCATTCCTACCAAATGTCTGATACTGTGTAGCTATCTTACCTACAGTACTATTCTGCCATAAAGCTGAAGTTACTGAATCAGGATCTACCATGATATGTGATGATTGCATTAATATTGTATCACCAAAGTCTCTAGCAGCATCCTTATCCCACTTATCAATGTTAAGTTTTAATAAGTTACCTTTAGAATCTATCTCAGCATGTTTAAGATAATTAGACTTAACTAGATCATACTTAGCATTGGTAATAACTTTCTTAGTAGTAGCATCATAAGTACCTAAACCTAGATTCTCCAAAGTCCTATTAGTAGTTTTACCACCGCCGAATATCAATGGTAGGAATGTTTTATTATCATGTCCAGAAAAATGTTTACCTAACTTACTAGCTATAGCATTCATAGTTAACTTTCTATTAAAAGTCTCCATACCACCAAGTGTACCTTGTGTTACAGTACCCATTTTATCAACATGCTTTTCTAAAGTTCCTGCTATACCTTTTTTAAATACTCTTTCACCACCTGATACACCTTTAGACGTAAATACCCAATCTTCTAATCCAACACCTGATATACTAGATAAAGCTTCTGTGAGTTCATCAGCATAATTGACAGCATCAGTTTTCTTTAATTTAAGGATATGTGAACCTAAAGCACTAACATAAGCTTTAGCAAAATCATATAAACCTACTTCAGTAATAGTACCACCTAATTCACCTAATGATGCAATACTTACTCTCTGCATTAGTCTAGCAAAGTTATACTTATTAGCAAGCCTAACAATAGAACTAGCATCTTCCTCAAGTAAATCTGCTCGACCAGACATGTTACCATTCTTAAATGATTTTAGATCCTGCTCCATAGAGTCTTTAAGGTGTTGAACTGCTCTAGTAGGATCTTCGACACCCTGTTTAGTCAATCTCTTAATCTCTTCATCTACTGCATCTTGTACCCATTCATCTAATTGGCTTATATCTTTGATACCATGTTCTGCTGCTGCTATCCTAGCCGACATACGTTGGTTATACTTCTTCTGTGTAACTATCATATTGTCTTCCATAAGATCTGATAATTTCATACCTGTATTAGGTATCTCAATGTCTAAGTCAATCATAGCTCTATTACCTAAATCACCAGCTTTATTAGCTGCTTTATTAGTCTGTGCTCTTCTGATTTCATCCTTAAGTGTGATCTTAGATGTCGCATCATCAGTTTTTTTAAGAAGTTTATTTAAAGAATCTATATAAGCATCTCCAGCATCAAAACCTTTAGTTATATCAGAATTCTGAATACCGTAGGTAAACTTCTTAGCTAATGAAAGTAACTCATCCTCATCAATATCTATATTAGCAGCCTTCATTTTCTTCAGCATCCCTTGGTATATTGATTGCTCTAGTACAGGTGTATCAATACCTCTAGTTTTACTATTACTCCACGAAGCATGTACAAAATCTTCACTAGACTCAGCTATTACACCCTCCACTTCATACCTCTTCAGTAAATCATTTACTTCAACATTTAGTTTATTCCAATCCTTAGCAAAATCTTCAGCAATCTCGATAGTTTTAAGGTCATCACTATACTTACGTGCGAACTCAGCTCTACCCATTATAAGTCTATCATTGAATATTGGTTCAATAATATTCTCATAATACTCTGAATCTACAGTATTCTCAATAGTAGATACCATACCCCTATCATTCTTAGAATGTAAGTGTTTGATTAAGCGATCACCTTGTGTCCTATAGTTATCCATTATTGAATGACCAAACATCTTAGCATATTTCTGTTGTGATTGTCCTGCTCTAATCTGAGACATTCCCTGTCTACCAGCACCATCACTACCGATTAGGTTATAGAAACCACCCACTAAAGGATTCTCACTAGATACATAGTTACCTTTATTTAATACATATTTACTGGTTAAGCTTGATGTATCTGCCATACCTTCTAACATACCGCTAATTGCACCATCAATATCTAATGGGGATGTTTTCATTTTATCAGATACACTTGTCAAGAATGTATTAACATTGAGTCGCTTATTAGTCCTCAGTTCATCTACCTGTTTCTGTAGCACTTTTGTATAAGACTTCTCACCTTCAACTATTACATCATCACCTATACGTGTACCGTTAATACCTAGAAAATCTCTTAATTTAGTAGGGTTATCTAGTACATTCATAGGTACTTCAAATTCTTCAGCTATAGCTTTAATACTCATCTTAGGGTTAACAGCTAGTTCTAAACCTGGATGTGTACCATCAGCAAGTTGTTGAAACTGTTTAGGCATAGACTTCTTTAATTGTGTCAATTCCCTGCGGTATGACTGCATCTCACTCTTAGCTATTTTAGCTGCTTTAGAACCTTTAGGAGCTTCTTTAAAAGCTTTCTTAGACTTAGATATAAGATTCACTAGAACATCATGGTCTAAACGTAATGACTTACGAACACCTTGTGCTGCTTCAGTTTTCAATTCTAATAACCTATTAACCATCTTAGATGCTTTTAAATTATCTGTTTGTTTAGCTACTTCAGTTACAATAAGTTTAGATTGCTTATTAGACATTCTAATAAAACCACCTTCATTATCTAAGATCTCTGTTAGACCTTTACGTAAAGCTGCATCATCCATAACTTTATTAACACCAGCACCTAATATAACACCAGCACTAAATAGGTATGGATTAAATTCATAATCTTCTATCTGTGTAGTTCTAACTATCTCACCAATACCACCCTCTACAACTTCAGCACCTACTAATGCTAATGTTTTATTCATAGCACTAATTGATTTATAGGTACCTTTACCAGCGGCTGCTAAGCCTCCTGCTGCTATAATACGGTTAACTGGTGAAAACATTATTGCCTCACTTAATAAGTTAGCAGCAAAGTTTGTACCTGATAACACAGGGTGTTCTTTGGAATACTCTTGTATTTCTAATTTACGAGCATTCTGATCCTTCATAGCCTGACTTACAGCTAACATATCACCTTCATTATTAGAATAATCTATCAACAGTGATTTGACCTGAGCATCTGATAGACCCTCTAGTGTCTTAGTTAATTGTTCAGGATTGTCTTCAGGATCAAAATTAGGATCAACTAGATTAGTTGTAATACCATCTTTATAGATCATTTGACCCACTAGACCTACTACATTCTCCTCAATGAATTGATTACCTAAGTTAGTACCCATACCTGTTGTATCTACTTTACCTTGTGAATGTTGTGCCATACGTGAACCCCAAGCAGACATACCATCAATAATAGAGCTAGATAAGGGCTGTCCACCGTAATTAGTGGAACCTCCTAGATCTATAGTATTATCCTTACGTATAGGATACTTAGTGGTAGATCTTGTAGGATCTATAAATTTATTTATGTTTGATTGTGATTCTAGTAATGCACTTTCAGGTGAACTTTTATCTATACTCTCTGGTCTAGCAGCTACTAAAGTTTCCTCTATACTCTGTGGGTTACTTCGATTACCTGATAGTTTCAACCCAAGTGCATCCACAAATAAATCATCTAGAGTACCTTCATCTAAAGGTGATTTAAGAACATGTTGAGATATATCAGTAGCTGATGGTGTCCTAGATACTTCTTCTTTAAATTTATCTTCTTGTATGTTGAAGTCATTTAAAGTACCCCATTCAATAGCATCATCAAAAGTCATACCCTTAGATATTTCTTCTTGCATTCTATTGAAAACACCATCTTTATCTGATACAGTACCCTCTTTACCTTCAGCTATACGGTTGAAGTTATCTTTTAAAGTACCATCTTCATGACTTGTCTTATCAACATGTAAATGGTTAGTCTTACGCTCATCACCAATACGGAAGCCATGTTCTGCTGCTGTTAAACCTAGAACTAAATACTCTTTATGCGTTAGCTTATTAGAATTAGTTCCAAAGTCCAGTGCTCCTGCTTTATGATTCTTTGAATCTCCACCCGGTGTACCCTTAAGTGACTTACCAAGTCTACCTTCTGCTATTGATATGAATGCATCAAATTGTTTTATATTTGGTTTACTCATAAATTTCCTCCTATTAATTATTCTATAACTTCAAAACTGAAATTACCGTAATCTAATTTTCTAGTAGTACCACTACCTAATGCTTTAGTTTTTTTCTTACGACTTTCTAGTGAATCTTCTTTATTCTCTAGTTTACTTTTATTTATTGTTTCATCAACCTTTCTTCTATCTGCTGATGGTAATGTAGCTATATAGTCTGTATACTGCTTATAATTAAATGCAGATCCAGGTAGTACTACTCCATTATATGTAAGTAGATAATTACCACTAGCATTGAACTCTGCTGATTTACGCATACCAATTTGTCTATCAACTCGGAAGTCTCCTAGAAATGTGAAGTTATCATTATTAATACGCTTGGCAATCTCAGTCTCACCTTTAGCATACATAAGTAATCCTGTAGGATTTAATGTTCTATGTGCTACAGGTATAGCTATCTCAGTACCATCTGGATTTTCATATTTAGCATGACCATCATTAAACTGTTGTACAGCTCTTTCCGCGGCTACTGAACCGCTATCTCCAGCTAATTCATTGATTGCAGCAAGATGTGTCATTTCTTCTAAATTCTGTCTATTACCATTTAGTATATCTGTAGTTCTATAACCATCACCAGCCGCCTCCCTTAGTGTATCCATATCTATTTCTGAACCTTCAATAGGTCTCATCTTACCTCTAGAATTAATGTTAGAGAATGAGCTGTTAATTATAGTCATTTGCTGTGTCTGTTCTTGTGAAGATAAGCCTTTATTATTTAATACATTAGCCATTGCTCTAATTTTACCTACACGTTTAGCTCCAAGTACAGTAGTTATTTCTTTACCAGTACCTACTAATGCTGCTGACATTGCCTGCATAGCTGTATTAGTTTTAGCCCATTTCTGGATATCAGTACCTACTGGAGCAAACGTATCTAATGTACTCTTTGGTATTGTACCTCCTGATCTCATGAAAACACCGAAACCATGTTTCTCCGCTGCTGAAGATAATTGTCCAGTAAGTCCATCCATACTCATAGGAGTGTCTCCAAAATTCAACACCTGTCTAAATGCACCATTAAATATAGCTTCTTGTTCTTTCTTAGTCTTACCATTAGTTATATCATGAGCACCCTTCTCTAAACTTAAGTTCTTGAGATAGTTATCTACATTAACAACTTGTTCATTTTCACCCTTGAACTGTTTACGTAGTTTATGTTCATCCTGTTCTGTAAGCTTCTTACCTCCACCTCTGAACATGTCCACTGCTTTATCTATATCTACAGACATACCATTATTAGTCTGTTTATATAAACTCTCCTTAAGCCCATCAAGACCTGAATCATACTGGAATTTATCAGCTTGAGCACCTTTTTTAACAGCATAATCAACTAATTTATTATATTCAGTATCTGAAGCTTTTATACCCATAGATTTTCTAAATTCTTTACTACCAATTATATCAGCAATAGCTGAATTCTCAGGTTTACCTGTCTGTACTAATACACCTTTCATAGCTGCATCTATAGTTTGTCTACGCGTAAGTGTTTGGTATTTAGTTCTAACTTCTGTGGAATCTATTAACCGACTACTCTCAGGTGACTGATGTGCTATTGTACCATCATCTAATAAAGCATTAAACTGCTCCATAAATCCTTTACCATCTAAAGTACCACTAGATAATTGTTGACCTAGACTTGATGCTTCTTCAGATACATTATTAGATACTTTCTTAACATGCATGTTTGTTCTACCTGAGATAAACTGATTAAGAACATTAGGTTGTACCTTATCTAAGTCATCTCTAAGTTGTGATGTATAAGGTCTATCCTTATGTTCTTTTAAGAAATCTGATTTTATCTCAGTCATTTTAGATTGCATATCAGCATCACTCATAGAATCTAAATCACGTAAAGACGTTAACTCTTTATGGACCTCCTCTTGATAAAATTGTAATTGTTTCTTACTTTCTAAACTCCGTGCTTTATCAATATTAGCTTGATACTTACCAGCTATAGTATAACCCACCTTCTCGATACCTTGTGTGATACCAGAAAGCAATTCTAGACTTTTCTGTGCTTGTTTAGCTTGGCTATTAGCTCTATTATCTATACCTGTTTCATTAGTTTGCTGAGCTTGGTCTAATTGAGTTTGACCTAACTGAGGCTTATTGAAAAATTTATCAGCCATATATGCCTCCTTTGTTATTTACCGTATTGACTGTATATACTACCAGCCTTACTGATTCCTGATGATAACGCTGCCATATTTCTATTAGCTTCTGCTGCACTACTATCAAAGAATTCTAAGTTATTAATGGTAGCTTGTTGCTGTTGTCCTTGTCTCATTAAACCTAGAAATTGCCTATCTGTTTCTTTAGTAGCAATATCCTCTGCTTCATTATGAGCTTTATCTACAGAACTTCTCATTGTAGCTGCCATAACATCTTGTGTTCTACCAGACACACCGGAACCAACGAATGCCTGTGTAAAAGCATCCTGTGATTCTAGCTTACTCTCTTCTATCATTAAGTCATTCTTCATCTTATTCTGTTTAATACTTATATTATTATTATATAAGTTCTGTGTGCTTAGATCAAATTGATCCTGCATCTGCTGTATTCTAGCTTTGTTCTGTGCTCGCTGTCTACGTGCCTCATTCAGGGCACCTTGTGCTGCTGATGAACTGTCTGCTAGCATTCCAACTACAGCTATTGCTGCTGCTCCTATAGCCATATTAGCCTCCTATTTGTTTCATTAATTTAATCACTAACCCTTGGGTATCGTATAGTTTAAAACCATTCTTAAATAAACATTTCATTGAATTTTCACTGTTATTAGTACCTATAGTAATATAACCTACTAGATATTTACAAGAGTATTCTAAAGCCTTAGTACTCATAAATTCATAGAACATTGATGCATAACCAAGTCTCCTATGCTCTGGTAGTATGTAAATCTCTTCTAAGTTACATAAATCACCTTCAATATTATATGTGATAAACCCAAAATCATTCTCAAATACAAACCTATTAGGTAATTGTTCTTCAATGTAATCCTTATATGCTGACATAGTTTCTCCTATTAAAAGCGGGAGATTACCTCCCACCTTGTGATATTAATTGTCCTTGCCATTCCAGACTAATTATCTGGATTGGTGTGAACGTATCTTCACTAGTTACTGTTACTGTAACATCTTGTGATCTCCCATTAACAGGGAATTTAGCTTGTCTTGTACTTACTGGTTCTCTACCAATAACTATGTTACCTAGTAATTCTGGTATAAAGTTATGTGAGTAAGTTGTTCTTCTAAGTCTAGTAACTTCTACTTTGAATCTACCACTATATCCTAATGTTATAGACATTCTTCTTAACATTAATAGTGCATATCCAATCTTAGTTAAACTACCATCAGCACTTTGTGCCTTAGGTATAATCTCACTTAATGTCACTGATGACAAGTATGTATTACCTTGAACACTATTAGCAGCACCTATTGCTACCAATTTACCAATCTGTGTATCTACAGAGATAGTGCCAGATAACTTAGCTGCCTGAACTGTATCTGTTGTTTTATAATCTAGATAAGGTTTGTAACCAATCTGTGTATCTGTATCTTCTGTTATCTCACTAGGTACTAAAGATAATGAACCATAGATAGTCTGTGTATTATCAGTGTCCTCAAATACAATCTTAAGATCTTCACCTGTAGCATATATGTACTTAATATCATACTTAAACGTCCATTTATGCCAAGCATTCTGTAATAGTGTACCTTCAGATACATAAGTATGCTGTATATATAACGTCTTAGGTGTAGCATCTGTACGGGCTATGAATATATCATTAGTAAATACACTTTGTATTATAGTACCTTTTATAAGCTTTTCACAATGTTTAGTTATTGGATTATCAGTATAACCGATACCAGTTTCTACATCAGGTGTAAAAGCTTTTATTGTAGAGAAACTACCTTGTTTAATTGGGAAGTACATAGATCTTCTGATAGGTATAGGTACTGCATTACCTAAATCAAACGCACCAACACTGGCAAATATTGCACCAGATATATCAAGATTCTGTGGTATCGCTAGAACACTTTGTGTTAACCCTGTGTTTATGATGATGTTATTATCTAAAGTAAATATGTTATCTATTTTCTTATAACCTAACTTACTAGAGTCTAACTCTAAATCAACTACATCAGCTATTAAAGAACTAGATGTTGTTGTTCTATAAAGGTTATAATAATCATCAATTACACTGAATACCAATGTACTCTCTGAAGCAAAGCCTAACCTTGAGTTATAGATAATCATATCTTTAATCTTACTACCTACAATAGTTGGTGGTGGATTACTTAGATTATCACCTGCTAAAGGTGCTAAGAATACTGAATGAGCTACAGTTATAGTAGCAACACCAGACTTAGTTATTGTAACTGGCATGGTTGTATTATCAATACTTCCAATATACAAATCAGCTACCTCAACCCAAGCTAAGTATTCATCTGAGTACTTAAGGTAATATGTTGTTAGATCCTCATTAACACTAGGGTTGATTCTAACTATGAAGTTATCTGTACCTGTGACTGTAGCTACATCATCAATACCTGTGGCTACTCTAGATGGTAGTACTGTAGGATCAGTTAGTGTCTTAGTGTTACTAGGGTGAGCCTCAGCAATAGTATTTATATGATAACCAAAATCACATTCAACTTCAAAGTAATCTAAATCATCATTGCGTACAATGACTGTATTATTCTCTTGATGAAACGTTTTAGAACCGGGGATTGCTGTTGTCATGTTAGTCGCCGCACCAGTTATTAACTTAGTAACTATAGACTTAGGTGTGTCTGTTGAGATTGCTTTATGACTACCAACAAGTGTTCTAACTGGATCAGCCGCACCTACAGGATCAGCTACATGTGTTATTATATATGTAGCATCTACTAAAGCTGAAGTTACCCATATAAGGCTTCTAGCATATGTAGATGTTGACTCAGCTATGGCTGTATTTAAAGCTACTGTAGTACCTCTATTGAGTAATATAAAGCTATCACTAGTTTCTACACTAGATATATCATCTTTATTTGTATGTGTTAGATAAGTCTTCACGCTAGCTGCCTGTGATATAGTTGTAGCTGCAAAGTTCTCATCAAATCTATATACTGTACCATCAGGTTTAATACCAATGGATACTTGTTCTTCATCAATGGTCATAGTGAACATAGCGTGTTCTTCTGCGTACACTCTGGAACCATCCTGTGTTATTATATCATCTAATTCTACTGGACTACGTTTAGTCAGTACACCACTTATATCAGGTATCATATTTATCTGATCGTCCACTTGGTTATCCAAACGAACACTAGGTGCCTGCTGTGATATACCATTAATTAGGCTTTTAATTACTCGACTAATTAAGCTCATAATTACCTCCTATTTTTAAATGCTATGTTACTTGCTCTAGTTGAGCTTAACATATTCAAATCTCTATTATCTACATCTTCTTTTTGTAGCATTATATCTTTACGTTGTATGTCTTGTAGTATAGTTTGTTGTAAATCTGGTGATCCAAAGTATTCAGCATTGAATCTTAAGCTTGCATATGAGACTACTACTTGTCTAAATGATTGTGGTAGTAATGCCCATTTAAGTTCTGTAACTAAATTAACATATACATCATCAGCTATTGTGAATGTGTTTAATTTCTTATTAAATATTTTAAGACCTCTCTGTACGAGCGCACCTAGGTCATTTGGTATATCTACCCTGATGGTTTCTGATGGTAAATTAACTTCACCATTACCATCTTTCAGTAATAATTGATTATCAATCTCATTGAACCAATAACCATTAGCTTGTTTCTCTTTAGATATCTCTAGTAATATACGCCTAGCTACAACAGCTTGCTCATATGTACTGTTTATACTTGATACTGGGGCATCTCCGGTCACACTTAGTACCTGATTCATTGCCTCTAATTCTGTTAACATTGCCATTTAATCCTCCTATGTTTAGTTAGTAAAAAAGGGGAAGCAATTAAGCCTCCCCCTCAACCCCCTTAGGAGTTATTTATTATGCTTGTTCTTCAAATCCAAAAGTAATTGCAGAACCATGGTTAAGAATACCATAACCAACCGCAAGCTTACCTGCCATAAGGTCAGAAAGTCTAGTTGGGATATAATCAACTCTTACATTAATTGAAAGTAACTCTAAGATCCCTACAGCTTCTTTAGCGAATAGAACACCAACAGCATTCTCATCACCAGTTGTTGCAGTAACTGCTGGAAAGTTTGGAGAATAAACTACTCGTGCCCCAAGAACCATAGGTACTTTACCACTCTGTGCGAATGGATCATTTACCCAAGTTAAACCAGTTTGAGCTGGGTTATTAAGTAATGCAAAGTATGGTTGAGGTCTAAGGATATATACTGGTTGCCCAACACAATCTTTATCTCTAAACTCAGTCATAGCTCCAGCCATCATTGTCTGTACTTCAGCACCCGTCATAGCTGAATCAAAGTCAGTTTGAGTCTGGATAACACTTGAGAATACATCATCAGCAAATGTTTTAAGCCCTGCTGCTGTTGCTGCTGTAGCATCAACGATACGACCTGCTTCAATTACTTTAGCAATAATTGCAATATCTACTGCTTTAGCTAAAGCACGACCGATAGATTCGATGTGTGCTGATTTAGCATTATAGTGTACCATAGCAGCATCAAGATCAGAGATCCATGAGTGAGCTACAGTTAAGTTATCAATTAGGATAACACGCTCAGTAGACTTAACTGAGTCTAAAGAAAGCTCTGCAAGAGTCTCTTCATCTCTACTAGCTGCTGTTGCGTTACCTACGATAGGGAATGATTTAGATTTACCACTATCAATACTTTCATTTGTGATCAGTGGACGAGCTACGTTTGTGTCCATAAAGTATTTTAGTACATCTGTAGCTGCTTTTTGTTGAAAAAGTTCTCTTGCTGTACCACCTGCTGCTCCGTTGTTTTCTCCTACTGAATTATAAGCCATTAATTACCTCCTAGTTAGAATCCTGATAAATTTCTTTTCGCTTCAACTTGTGCTGCGTATTCAGGATTTGATCTATATTCCATAGATCGTGTTTCATTGATGTATTCCATTTGATTAGAATACGGTCTTGATTTATCGTTAGCAGATCCGCCTGCCTCGATACGTTTTTCTGGTGCTTGTCCATTCGCTTTATGGTACCTAGCTTGTAAACCTTCAACTGCAAGTTTTGCAAGTCCGATGTTACCTGATTCAAGTACAGCCATGTTGTAAGATTCTATTTCTGA
>TARA_R110000850_G_scaffold189247_15_pt1 | contig 13132 bp, 5 predicted proteins | sample TARA_R110000850 | Tara Oceans TARA_R110000850 (sample SAMEA4397586) | marine metagenome | biome: Polar Biome; feature: [SRF] surface water layer (ENVO:00010504); material: water (ENVO:00002006), including particulate matter (ENVO:01000060) such as... | depth 5 m | reverse complement strand
GCCCGCCGATGCTGTTGACTTCTACAACGCCGGGTACCTGCATCAGGATAGGACGCAGAATCCAATCCTGAGCCTGGCGAAGATCAGTGGTTGTGATGGGTGAGCCATCTGCTTTGCGCGCATCCGGGAGCGCGTCGACGGTGTACATGAAGATCTCGCCCAAACCCGTGGCGATAGGGCCGAGCCGTGGCTCGAGACCGGCGGGAAGCTCGGACTTCAGCGACTGCAGTCGTTCGCTGATCAGTTGCCGTGCGAAATAGATATCCGTGCCGTCTTCAAACACGACAGTGACCTGCGACAAACCATAACGCGACAGCGACCTGGTGTAGTCGAGCTTTGGCAGGCCGGCCATGGCCGTCTCTACCGCGAAGCTCACTCTTTGCTCGATTTCGAGCGGTGTATAGCCAGGGGCTTCGGTGTTGATCTGCACCTGCACATTGGTGATGTCCGGCACCGCGTCGATGCTCAGCTGCGTCCAGCTCCAGCCACCGATCGCAGCCAGCGCGGCCACGATGACCAGCATCAGGCCACGTCTCTGAATCGCGAATCGCAGCAATGCATCAATGATCATGGCTGGCTCCGGATTTCTCGATGTCGGCCTTGATCAGATAGCTGTTGCGCAGCACGTATTCAGTGCCGGGTTCAAGCCCGGAGCGGACCTCGACAAACTGACCGTCGCTGCGGCCCAGTTCGAGCATGCGAACTTCGAAGATATCTCCGAACCGGGCGAAGACAACGTCGAAATCTCGAAACGTCTGCAGGGCAGATGTGCTGACGGCAACAGGCACCTCGGCGCCGCCAGTCAGGACCTCGGCCTGCAGGTACAGGCCCGGTGTCCAGGCACTGTCGGAAGACGGTTCGATACTCGCCCACACCTTGAGTGCCTGACCGGTTCCTTCATTGCTGGGGGCAATGCGCACGATCTTGCCCATTGCGCTGCGAGTTTTGTCGACGCTGCTGAGTCGGACATTCTGGCCCAGGCGAATGCGTGAAAGATCACGTGGAAATACTGATAGCTCAGCCCAGACCTTACTGAGGTCCGTGATGGTGAACAGGGGAGCCGTGCCTGCCTGCTCCCCGGGATTAGCCATTCGCGCGGTGATGGTGCCGCTCATGGGGGCGGTAACGGAATAGATCTGCAAGGAATCATTGGACTCGACGCGCGCAAGCGTTTGGCCCGCCTTGACGGTGTCACCCAGGGTTCTGCTTACACTTCGGATGGCGCCCGGAAATCGTGCGCCAACATCCCGAACGGCATCCGGATCAGCCGTGACGCGCCCGTAGAGGGGCAGCACTTCGTGAATCGTCTGCGGGCCCGCTGTCGCAGATTCAATTTTGGCTTCCATGGCGCGCTCGGCAGGAATTTCGACGCGTCCTTCAAAGCTGTCGTAGTGCCACTCGTAATTCCGGCCATCGTGCTGGGCACGGACGTGAACGACGAAGGAGTGGGGCTCTCTGAGGTTGCCGGCAACGCGCAGGGAAGATCCTTGCGGCTGGAATTCCAGATGGTCGATCTCGCCGTCGAGTCGCTCCAGTTCAAGTTGCAGCGTGACCTGCTCCGGCGGCACGGGCTGGCCGTTCTTTCGCGCCCAGGCTTGAAATTGCGGCGTTCCGCCGCCCTCCTCAAACGCGAGTTCAATTTCGAAATTGTCATCCTGCAGCAGGCGACCATTATTGGGGCCTTTGGCTGGCTCGTCATGTGCGCCGTGCTTATCGCTCTGGGCCGAGTGACCGTGCGCGTGATCGGCGTTGTGTCCCTGACTGGATGGCTCGCCACAGGCGATCAGGAGTAAACCTGCAGCCACAATCAGCGACACGCAAAGGGATAACATTTTCATGGCTGAGCCTCGGCATTGCGCGCGGGAATGCTGATGCCCGTCAGGCGCTGTATTTCAATCAGATGAGTCTGGTATTCCGCAGCAACTTCGATGAGTCGAGCGCGTTGTGCGAGCCATTCAGACTGCGCATCCCGAAGCTCAAGTAGTGAGTAACGGCCGCGGTCGTATGCGTACTGGGTTTGCTCCAGCGCTTGGTTAACCTTGGGAACCACACGGTCGCGCTGTGCCTCGAACTCGATCAGGGCGTGTTGCAACTCCTGATAAACCGTATACAGCTGGGCTTTGAGCCTCAGCATGGCCTGGTCACGATCCGATTCCACGCGTTCCAATCGGGCTTGGGCTTGATCGATGCCCGACGCCGCCTGGTCGCGTCCAAAAAGTGGCACGCTCGCCGAGAATACGAGGCCGACGTCGTCAGTCGCTTCGCTGCGGCGTAATCCTGCACCGATGCGTACGTCCGGCGTGCGCCGCGCTTGAGACATGCGAAGTTCTGATTCGCGCAGACGGCTGATCGCGGCGTATTGCAGCGCGTCCGGGGCGCTTTCCAGATGAGTCACAAGAACGTCAAATTCTGCAACCTTGGGCAAGTTCGTCAGCGACCCTACCGCGTGGCTGAATCCAAGCTGTTCTCGGCCCATCGCAGCCGCCAGTTGTCGGCGCGAAGCATTGAGTTCGTGCTCCGCATGTTCTTCAGCCAATACGGCTCGCTCGACAGAGACTTCAGCGCGCGCCTGCTCAGCCAGCGGCGTGCGCGCGGCCTTGACCCTGCGACGAACTTCACTGAGGGTGTCCGCGGCCAGTGCAGAAGCTTCTCGTGTGAGGCTCAGACGCGACTGATCTGAGAGTAGATGGACGAATCGACGTGCCACTTCAGCACGCACATCCAGGCGCGCCATTCTGGAACGGGCGTCCAGCAAGCCTGCCGCGGAGTCTGCTGAATCCATGCGTCGTCGCCGACGATCTCCACGCTCGATGAGCTGTGTCATGCCCAATGTGGAAGTGGCGCCTGAAACACCCTCAAGCTGCCCTGTTCCCAGCACATTCTCAATCTCAAAGCTGAGTTCCGGGGGCGGTCTCAGGGCGGCCGCCGAACGCGCAGCGTCAGCTTCGCGGCTTCGCGCCTGCCATGACGTGAATGCCGGATGCTGTGACTCAGCCAGCCGCAGCGCTTGTTGCAGACTAAGAGGCCGAGTTGAATCGGGTGAGATGCTTTGATCAGCCGCCGCTTGCAGGGCTGGTGGGCAGGTTAAGCCCATAAGGATCAGGGTCGCACAGCGCGCGCGACGCAAAATAAATACACGAAACATGATGTCTCCCGCCAGGGAATGTCGCAGTGATCGCATGGCGATCTACAGGGGAACGCGCGCACAGGCGTGGCGCGTTGATGCGTTGCCTAGTGAACGCCCCGAGGCGGGCCGCGCAGCGGCGGTCGCAGGAACAGCAGAGAACGTCGTGCGTGATCAGCATCCGGGCCGTGCGAAAACTGCTGAGGTGGCCGGCGCAGGAACGCGAGCAGAATTCCGGCGAAGATCAGGCCAAATATTTCCAGACTGATCTTGGAGGGCTTGCCCAGCAAGTCGTCGAACAACAGGATATCGGCATCAGAGTGCGCCTGATGCTCTCCGCTGGTACCGTGCCCTGCATGAGCGTCGGTGTGCAGCCCGCTATCGGAAAGATGAAGGCTGGCAGCAGGTTTCTCTCCGTCAAGGCAAAGGTGTATGTGTGCGCCTCCCAGGCGAGCCACGAGAATCATGACGCACAGCATGAGTACGTACGATATCGGTGGTCGGGTGTGCAGGTGGCGTAGCATCGAGTGAGTTTAGTCTTACTGCGCCGTTAATAAAAAGACATTCCCTGCACTTTATCCGCGCGTCGGCCGATACCAGGCATCGCCTGCTGAAAGGGCGGGATGGATTTGTCTCGTATCGGGCGCATCGAGCAGGCGGCTCCGGTCGGTAGATCAGCCTGAGCGTTTTAGCTGCGCAATTCCATGACGGCCACCATTATCCTTATCCGATTCTGATCGCTCAGGGCAGTGTGCTTGCGTGCCATTGTGGGTGTACGTACTGTTGCCCAGATCAACTGTTTGGACTTTCTTAAGATGGGGCATGGAAGATTCCGGACAGGGCGAAAGGCGGCCCACCAGGCTTGCGGCAGAGAAATTGGGGTGACCATTGATTTGCTGGGTTTGTAGTTATCCCCGCTCTGGATCGGCCTGGACACGGCAGACGCTCGAACAAAGGTTCTATCGTCCCGTTGCAAAGTCTCCGCCGAACTGGGATGCCGGAGCCTATGCCGACGATCTGGTGACCCACGCATCGTTTCGGCGAACCGGAGAAGACGCCGTTGCCTACAGCCTGGTTGCGCCGAATGCTGCGGAAGTTTTTATTCTGAAGGAAGCGCACCGTGCATTGCGAGACAGCCGCTACCGACGAGAACTCGATGATGATCCGCGGCTTTTTTTTGTGAAGACGCATGCCCCGGTTATCACCAAAAACTTTCCAAATGAGAAAATCCTGTTCCTGGTCCGCCATCCCCTTGCCGCTCTCGTCAGCTACAAACGATTCCTGCAGGCGGTGCGGGGATCAGATATCAGTCTTGAGAGAATAATTAATGGAGAGTTGAGCGGCCCACGAGACTATCTTTCCTATACCAGCAGGTTCCTGGATTACTGCGCTGATCGCCCGGAGTTCATTATTCAGCGATACGAAGACAAGGTTCTTGACTACGACAGGTGTGTCCTTGATTTGGCAGATTTCCTGTGCATCACGCCCAATACGGAAAGCGAAAAAAGGCCGACTGATAATCCGTTGTATGCGTCCGAGATGAAAGCTCTGAGCATTGGAAAGATGAGTTCCTGGATTGATGCCGTGACGGCCGAGGAACGCGAACTGTTTGAATCTCGTTATCGCGGAATTCTCACGCGCCTCGGATACCGGATGCCGTCAGAGAGCGATGTCGCCGAATACAGGGCGCGGGGTGATGTTTCTCTGGCAAAGGATTTCGGCGTGCCCTGACTGGAAGATCGTCGGCATTAGAAATGGTTCGGGCAAGGACGACAAATCGGGTGAATTGAGCAGCGCCTCACTAAAAGATGACCTGATGGCGCTGCCATCTTGGTGTCAGACCGGATGATTAGAAGGGTCCGGGATGATTCAGTCTCGCGAAGGCTGATATGCGTAGAATGTTGGGACCAATCCGTCCACTGAGCTGGCTGCATTTATTATCTTGGGGCAATGACTGAATCTCGCCAAAATGGTGATGACGCGCCTCTGCATGATGAGGCTGCAAGACTGTTGGCGCTGCGCGAGACCTTGGTAATGGATACCGCGTCCGAGCAGGTATTCGACGATCTTACCCAGCTCGCAAGTCGCATCTGCGGCACGCCTATTGCCCTATTGAGTCTGGTAGACGCTGAACGACAGTGGTTCAAGTCCAAGGTTGGACTGGCAGTGAACCAGACCCCGCGGGAACTGGCTTTTTGCGCTCACGCCATACAAGCGCCCGACAAACTCATGGAAGTGCCGGATGCGCAAGCTGACCCCCGGTTTGCATCCAACCCATTGGTCACCGGGGAGCCTCGGATCGCCTTCTACGCCGGTGTGCCCGTTCTCAGTTCCGAGGGTTTTGCACTTGGCACGCTTTGCGTCATTGACCGACAGTCGCGCAGCTTGAGCCCAGAGCAGCGAGATTCCCTGCAGGCGCTGGCTCGCACCGCAGGAGAACTTTTGCGCGCCAGGCGCCAGCGGGCGCAATTGCTTCAGACTTGCGACCAGCTCCAGGAAAGTGATGCGCGATTCAGAAGAATGGCGCAAGACGCTCCGGTCAAGATGTGGATGAGCGATGCCAGCGGTGCGCGGGTATTCAATAATCAGCGCTGGTGCGAATACGTGGGTCCTGGACAGGGTTCGCAACTAGGAGATGCCTGGCTCAAGGCGGTCCATCCGGCTGACGCGGATCATGCGCGGAACGAAGCGCGTGCCGCACACGAGAAGGGCGTGCTGTACCGGTCTTCATATCGGCTGCGCAATGCTCAGGGACTCTACAGATGGCACCTCGATTCGGGTTCTCCTCGATTTGACGAGGGCGGCGAATACCTGGGCCACGTCGGCAGCGTGACGGATGTCCACGACCAGTCATTGGCGGCCGAAGATCTTGAGTGGCGTGTGCAGTTACGCACGGCAGAGCTGACGGCCTTGTTGCAATGCATGCCAGATGCGGTGATCAGCGTGGATATGCAGGGCCGGGTGCTGGTCTGTAATGCGCGCGCGGTCGAGATCACGGGTCGGCACGCGGACGAAGTCCCGCCAGCATCCGAGCAGTGGAGTGATTTCTACGGAATGCTTGGTACGGACGGCAAGCCTCTGGATGCCAGTGAGATTCCCCTGGTACGCGCACTGACGGGAGAGGTGGTTGCCAGTCATGAAATGCGTATTCGCAATCAGGTCAATGGTGAGATCGTGATTGTGGAAGCGCGTGCGCGGCCCTTAACCAATGATGCTGGACAACCCGTGGGTGCTGTCGTTGTCTTCGCGGATATCACCGCGCGAAAGGCGGCGAGCGCGGCTGCTGAGCAGACGCGCGCGCGTCTGGCTGCGGTATTCGAGCAGTCACCGTTCTTCAACGGCCTTCTGTCGGTTGAAGGCGTGCTGATTGAGGCGAACGATTTTGCGTTCCAAGCAACAGGTTGGCGTCGCGAAGACGGAATGGATAAGCCCTTCTGGGAAGGGCCGTGGTGGCGTCGTTCAGGGGACATGCAAGCCCGTATTCGCGCAGCAGTGACACAAGCTGCGGCGGGTGAGAGTTTCAGTGATTCATGCTCATACTTTGCCAAGACCGATGCTGGAATCGTCGAGCGGCGGCTGGATTTTCTCGCCTCTCCCGTTTTCGATGCCGGCGGCGAGGTCATCAACATCTACATCACCGGACAGGATGCCACCGAGCGCGAGTCGGCGAGGCTTGCCCTTGAAGAAAGTCAGGGCCGCTACCGCACCTTGATGTCGAATTCGCCCGGCATCGTGTTCCGCTCCGACATTGCCGACGGCTGGTCCATGCAGTTCATGAGCGATGCTGTCGAAAGAGTCACCGGATATCCGTCGAGCCACTTCACCGAAGACGGTGTGAGCTGGGGCTCGATCATGCACCCAGATGACTTCGACCGGGTGTCTGCGGAGTTGGCTACGCAAATGAGTAGCGCGAATGCATCATCTGTTGAGTACCGCGTCATTCACCGTAACGGCTCTTGTGTTGAGATTGAAGGCCGGGCGAAGGTCGTCGATCAGCGATGGTATGAAGGCGTACTCATTGACGTGACGGAACGCAATCGCGCGGCGGCCCAGGCGAATGCCTCGCAGGCACGATTCCAGAGTGTTTTCCATCAGTCACCGATGTTCAATGGCCTGCTTTCGACGGACGGCCTACTGCTGGACTGCAATGACGTTGGCTGCGAGCCTTGCGGCTGGCTGAAAGCAGATTGCATCGACAGGCCGTTCTGGGAATCACCTTGGTGGTCGGGAGATGTTGAAGCGGCCCGATTTGCGCGGCGCGCCGTTTTGGAAGCTGCCGCTGGGCACAACTTCAGCGAATCTTGTGACTATTTCGTTTGCGGCACCGCTGGTCTCAAACGCCGGCGCGCAAACTTCCTTGCGTCGCCAGTGCGCGATTCTACGGGCGAGGTGATTAACATCTACGTGGCAGCACTGGATGTCACCCGGGAAGAAAAGATCAAACTCGATCTGGAGAGAAGCGAAGCGCGGTTTCGCATGATGACCGATACCGTGCCGCTGATGATGTGGTCGGCGGATGCAAATGGCGACATTGAGTTTGCCAATCGAGGTGGTGTTGAATACTTCGGGCTCGGCAACGCAGATTTGCGGGGGCAGGCGTGGTATGACGCCGTGCATCCGGATGATGTAGAGCGGGTCAAGGGCGTGTGGCAAAAATCGCTGGAAGATGGATCTCCCGTTGATACGCAGTTCCGCCTGCGTCGTCATGACGGCGAGTATCGATGGCACATTGTCCGCGGTGTTGCGCACCTTGGTGCCGATGGACGGCCCATCTGCTGGTATGGCACTAATACTGAAATTGAAGACCTTCGGCGGGCTCAAGCAGCGGCCGAGGCAGCGGCAGAATCAAAGAGCCAGTTTTTGGCCAACATGAGTCATGAGATCCGCACGCCGATGAACGGCGTCATTGGCATGACCAGTCTGTTGTCCAGTACGCCCTTGAACGAGGAACAACGCGAGTTCGTCAGCACCATTCGCAGCAGCGGCGAGCATCTGCTGGCCGTAATTAATGACATTCTGGATTTTTCCAAGGCGGATGCCGGAAAAATGCAGCTTGAAAGTTATTCGTTTCCAGTGCGGACATGCGTTGAAGAGGCGATGGAACTGTTGGCCAGCAGCGCGTCTGCCAAACAGATTGAACTAATTCTGGATGCAGACCCGGATTTGCCGGAGCAGGTAATAGGCGATGCAGGACGCCTGCGTCAGGTGCTGGTCAATTTGCTTTCGAATGCGATCAAGTTTTCCGAACGTGGCGACGTTGTAGTGACTGTGCGGGCTGTGGCGCGTGCGAACGGAAGTGATCGCTGGCGATTGAATTTTGCAATCAAGGACTCTGGCGTCGGTATTCCTGCAGATCGAATGGATCGTCTGTTCGAGGTTTTCAGCCAGGTGGACGACTCCCACACCCGGGTCTATGGCGGTAGCGGCCTGGGCCTGGCGATTTGCAAAAAATTGGTCGACGCCATGGACGGCAGGATCTGGGTCAACAGTGAAATCGGGTCTGGGTCCACGTTTCAGTTTGAAGTCGATCTTGAGCATTCAGCGCATAAGAATCGCTCCGAGCCGCGATCGCTGGGCAGCAAGCGGATACTGGTGGTGGATGACAATCCGACCAATCGGCGCGTTCTGTGTCTGATGCTCGAAGGCTGGGGTATGCAGGTGACGCTTGCGGAAGGGCCTTCGGAGGCGATGAACAAGGCGCGGAATCAAACGTTTGATGCGGCGCTGCTGGATTACCAGATGCCGCAAATGACAGGTGTGTCATTGGCCCACGCACTTCGTTCCTTGCCAGCCTGCAAAACCTTGCCTTTGCTGCTGCTCGGTTCAATCACAGGTTCTGCGGCCAAACGCAATGCTGATCTGTTCTACGCGAGAATGCTCAAGCCCGTGCGGCAATCCACCTTGTTTGATCAGCTGGCGTCACTATTCTCGGATCAGCCGGAGCGTCGCGTTCGCAGCCGGCCCAAGCTCGGAAACATAGCGCAGCGTTATCCGATGCGCGTGCTGATTGCCGAGGACAATGTCGTTAACCAGAAGGTTTGCGTGCGGTTATTGGCGCAGTTGGGATATGAAGCAGAACTGGCTTCCAATGGTGCTGAGGTTTTGCAAGCCTTGCATCGAGCGCCGGTGGATCTGGTGCTGATGGATGTGCAGATGCCGGTCATGGATGGTTTCGAGGCCACGGGCCTGATCCGGGAGCGCTATCAACCGGGCCCCTGGATCATCGCGGTGACGGCAAATGCCCTGCCAGGCGATGAGCAACGCTGCATAGACGCTGGCATGAATGATTATATCGGCAAGCCCATTCTTCCCATGCAACTCGAAGCGGTCGTTCTGCGTGCTGGAATGGAGATCGAAGCGAAGAATCGCAAAATGTCGGTCGAGGAGGCCGCGGAGATGTCTGAGGACTATCACGCAAAAATGTTTGATGAGTTGGCTGCGCTTTACGAGAAAGATGGCGCGATAGAACTCATCATGTCGATGTATACCGATTTCCCCAGGCAGTGTGAAATGCTTGAGGAAGCCGTAAATGCTTCCGACGCCAAAAGCGCGTCTAGAGTGATGCACAGCCTCAAATCCGTTGTGCGAACCGTCAATGCGGAGTCGCTGGCGATCTGTTTGCAGGACGCTGAGTCCGCATTTTTAAAGGCGGACTTTGTCGCGGCAAAGGCCCAGGCGGATGTCTGCATGGAACGGTGCAGACATCTTTTTGAGCGATTGAAATCTGATATTTCAAGCTGCTGATCAGGGCGCGGCCCTCGGTATCGGTGTGAATCAGCACCCGCCCGCATGGGGTGAGCAACCTTTTGGCGGCTGGCCATGCAACTTTGCGGCTTTGGGCCGTGCACGCCGTTGTTGCCTGTGTCATATGTATAGAAATCGGGGTTCTGTCAGACTCGTCTGCTGTCAGATTCGCATTGAGCATCATGATTTCAAGGGGATCTCTGGGAATGGGGGTAAGTGGGAATAGCCAGGGAAGGTCTGTCGACGCTGCTGGTGCGGCTGCGGCCACAGTGAGGCAGCTGCAGGCGCTGCTTGCCAGCATGCCTGGCGCGGTCATTGCTCTGGATATAGATGGAAACCTGATCATGAACAATGCTCAGGCCCAGGAAATTGTTGGATCGGAGAGTGAAATTTTTCCGTCCGAGCCCCAACCCTGGGTTCCACCGGGCGGCATCTGCAATCTTGATGGTGACCCGCTTGAGAGGGCGGAAATTCCGCTGATGCGTGCGCTCCAAGGCGAAGAGTTGGGTCCGCAATCCTTGATGCTCAAGAACCAGGACGGCGCCGAGCGGTTCATCGAGGTCAGCGCGCGTCCGTTGCTGGATAAACAGGGCGGGCAGCTAGGCGCAATCGCGATATTTCATGAACTCAGCGCACAGGCAATGGCGCAGGAGGCCCTTGCGCTCAGCCAGGCCCGACTCAGCGTCATGTTCCAGCAATCGCCCTTGTTCATGGGTTTGCTGGATCTGGAGGGCGTATTGATCGAATGCAACGATCTGGCTTTCTCACAATGCAGGTGGCCACGCGAAGCCGGCATAAACAAGCCGTTCTGGGAAGGCCCTTGGTGGCATCACGCCGAAGATACCCAGCGGTTTGCACGCAGCGCGGTCGAGACGGTTCTCGGTGGCAACGCCCATCGGGAGCGTTACGACTTTTACGTCAACACAGACCATGGTCCCGAGCGTCGGCGTGGCGATTTCATTGGCTCCCCGGTCTTTGATAAGCACGGCAAGGTTTTCAATATCTGCATTACGGGGATTGACGTCACCGAAAGCGAGAAAGTGCATGCGGCCCTGTCCCGTAGCGAGGCCCACTTTCGGGCGATGGCTGCCGCTGCTCCGCAGATCATGTGGACTGCCGATGCAGACGGCGCCATCAATTTCATCAGCGCCAGTGGCATCGAATATCTGGGCGTCCGCGACGTGGCAGAGCTCAACGCTCTGTGGAGTACCGCCTTGCATCCAGAGGATGCAGAACGCGTCCTGGCTGACTGGCGGCGCACGCTCAAAGAAGGGACGGCACTGGATGTGCAGTTCAGGTGCCGCCGCCATGATGGTGAATTTCGCTGGCATGTGAGCCGTGCCATGCCGGCGCGCGATGATCGTGGTGATATCCAGTGCTGGTACGGCGCGACAACTGACGTTGAGGACATGCATCGCGCGCAGGTACAGGCGGAGGCTGCCAACCACGCCAAGAGCATGTTCCTGGCCAACATGAGCCACGAAATCCGTACCCCCATGAATGGCGTGATTGGCATGACCAGTCTCATGGAAAGCACGCCGCTCAGTCCTGAGCAGAAGGAATATGTCGGAACGATCCGCGCCAGCGGTCAGCATCTGCTGACCCTGATCAATGATGTTCTCGATTTCTCCAGGGCTGAAGCGGGCAAGCTGGAACTGGAGCACTACAGCTTCCCGCTGCGCGGCTGCATCGAGGAGGCGCTGGACCTTGTGGCCCTGGATGCCAGTCGCAAGTCGCTGGAGTTGATTCTGGATGTCGAGGCGGAGGTGCCTCGGCACGTTCAGGGCGACGCCGGGCGACTGCGCCAGGTCGTGGTCAATTTGCTGTCAAACGCGATCAAGTTTTCCGAGCAGGGTGAGATCCTGATCCGCGTTCATCCAGTAGCAACTGTTTGCGAACAGAACAAGCAGATGATCCGCTTTGAGGTGAAGGACAAGGGTATCGGCATTCCGGAGGCGGCAATGCCGTCGCTGTTCAATGCTTTTGAACAGGCTGATTCTTCGCATACCCGGTTGTATGGCGGCAGCGGTTTGGGGCTGGCGATCTCGCGGCGCATTGTGGAATGCATGGGAGGGAATATCTGGGCGACCAGTGTGGTCGGCGAGGGGTCGACGTTTATCTTTGAGTGCCAGTTTGGCCGTTCCGACGTGCCCGCTGGAGATCACAAGCAGTTTCAGGGCCGGCGTGTGCTGCTGGTAGACGACAACGCTACCAATCGGCGGGTGCTGCGACTGATGCTTGAATCGCTTGGCATTTCCGTAGATGAAGCCGAGGACGCCATTCTGGCACGGCAACTGGCCCGACGGCGCAATTTTGACGTCGCGCTACTGGATTTTCAGATGCCGGGCCAAACCGGCATTGACCTCGCCCGTAGCTTGCGACGGGATCAAGGCAATCAGGCTATGCCGATGATTCTGCTGAGTTCCATCACGGCCGCATTGAGCGACGACGTCAATGCGCTGTTTGTATCGCGCATGCTCAAGCCGGTACGGGAGTCCACCCTGCTTGAGCAGCTCTCGCTGCTGTTCGCAGGCCACGGCGCGCGCCGCCGCACCGATTCACGTCGTCCGGAGTCCCTCGGCACAGCGCCGCTAAAGATTCTTGTTGCCGAGGATAATGCGGTGAACCAGCGGGTTCTGGTGCAATTTCTGGATCGTCTGGGTTATCGCGCCGATGTGGCATCCAACGGCTACGAGGTTCTGGATGCGTTGACCCTCCAGCGCTATGACGTGGTTCTGATGGATGTGCAGATGCCGGAGATGGATGGCGTGGAGGCGACACGCGAGATTCGTGCGCGACCCGGTCCCGGCCCGCAGATCATCGCGGTAACCGCCAATGCCATGGTCGAGGACGAGCAGCGCTGTCTTCTGGCGGGCATGAACGATTATCTGCGAAAGCCGATTGAACTGCGGGCGCTGGCGGATGCGCTGAACAAGGCCGTGACGCGCGCCAGGGAAGACGTTGCGCAAGACATTGCACTTACCGAGCCCGTCGAAACCCATGACGAACAGGCCGATCAACCGGGAGGGGATTATCAGCCCGGCATGCTTCAGCAGCTGATCAGCCTGCATGACGCCAAGGGTGCCAGCGCACTGATCAAATTGATGAACGAGGATTTTCCGGCACAGCGGCAGGCGCTGAGACAATGCATTGAACGCGGTGATGGCGCTGATGCAGGGCGCATTGTTCACAACCTCAAATCTGCCTCGCGCCTGCTCGGCGCTTCAGGTCTGGGGATGGCATTGGAGTCTATTGAACACGGCT
>TARA_R110000850_G_scaffold108171_6_pt1 | contig 13142 bp, 9 predicted proteins | sample TARA_R110000850 | Tara Oceans TARA_R110000850 (sample SAMEA4397586) | marine metagenome | biome: Polar Biome; feature: [SRF] surface water layer (ENVO:00010504); material: water (ENVO:00002006), including particulate matter (ENVO:01000060) such as... | depth 5 m | reverse complement strand
TGAATTAAATACCTCTCAGGGCTCTCCGCTGAACATCGGCGGTTACTTCAAGCCAGATGCTAAATTGGCTGCTCAGGCAATGAGACCAAGCGCAACGCTGAATGATGTGCTGACAACTTTGGTGTAGTAGCAGCTGATATATTTAAACAGCCATCTGACATCGCGTTGGATGGCTGTTTTTTGGTTTAGCCATTAAGGACATTTACCAGCTTTTCCAAAGTTATAAACTTTGGAAAAGCTGCCTAATTGAAAATATATCCTCACTTAACACCAAATTCTCGACACTCATATATTGACTAGAAATTTTTTAGTAATATTTTCAAACTTAACTTTTTAAAACAATGCCAAAATCCATGATCAAAACCATTCTTGTTGACGATGAGAAGCATGCGTTGGAGACACTTAAAATGCTACTAGAACTTCATTTCCCAAATCGGTTTGAAATTCTAGCGCTTTGTAGCTCAGTTGATCAGGCGGTGTCTGCTATCCAGCAGAGCGAACCGGACTTGGTGTTTTTGGATATACAGATGCCTCAGAAAAGTGGGTTCACTTTACTTGAGATTATTCCTCAGCGTAATTTTGAAGTGGTGTTCACGACTGCACATAAGGATCATGCGATTCCGGCATTTAAGCATGCTGCATTTGATTATTTGCTCAAGCCGATAGATTCCTTAGAATTACAAAAAACGATTGTTCGATTTGAGGAAAAGAGAAAGCCGAATGCCATGGAGGAGACTTTGGCCAGTATCAAAAAGCAAATCAATTCCCATAATATCATTGATCTTAATACCCAGGACACAATAGAATACGTGAACTTGGATGATATTCTTTATCTCAAAGCAGATGGGAATTATACAGAGTTTCACTTGGAAGGTGGTAAAGAATTACTGCTTTCTAAACCGATAGGGCATTTCAAAAAACGGTTTGAAGAGAGTAATCTTTTTGTCCGAATCCATCACTCCTTCTTGGCTAACTCTACAAAGTTTCTGAGATATGATAAAAAGGAGGGGTTTATGATCTTGAGAAATGGAGAGAAAATATCTGTATCCGTACGAAAGAGTACAACCTTGAACAATGGGTTTTACTAAAAAACTGCTTCTGATTTTTTTAATGACTTTGAGTTTCACCTTTAGAGTGGAAGCTCAGCAAATCCCGTCTTTTAATTTTACGACCATTGATGGCTTGCCAAACAATGCGATTCGTTCCCTTTTGGTGGATTCCAGAGGGATACTTTGGATAGGAACTGAAAATGGAGTTTCTAAGTTTGAAAACAGCATTTTTCAGAATTTCTATGAATCCGACGGATTGGGCTTCAATAGCTGTTGGGCGATTGCAGAAGACAAAAATGGAAATGTATGGTTTGGGAGCTATGGCGGAGGCTTTTCTGTTTTTGACGGGAAAAGATTCCAAGTATTCACTACTGAAGATGGTCTGGCCGATAATAGAATCCGTCATTTTTATCCCTACCAAGATAAGATGCTTATTGGGACAGAGGATGGGATAAGTATTGCTGATTTGGAATCGTTCGAAATTAATTCTATTCCTTCGAGCATAAAGAAAAGCGAACTGAATTATATTGCTGGTTTTTTTGAATTTGACGATCATTTGTTCTATTCTACCTATCGAAGTGGGAGCTATGAGATTGTCTGGGAAAATGAAGTTCCGCAAATCCTGAAAATCAACGATTGGTTGCCAATTTATTCCTTATCCGTTGAAAATGATAGCTTGCTTTTGGCTGATAAAGGCTCTGTAAAGAAGATCGCTACTACTGATTTTATATCAGGAAATACCCCTTCACAAACCTTTGGGCAATCTATTGTTTGGGGAAAAACAGAAGACTTGAAAGGGCGGAATTACCTTTTTGCAGCGAGTACCTTTTCCAAGGATGGAGGCGTTTTTCGACTTGAAAATGATCGGATGATCGACCAGAGTCAATGGTTGGGCGTAAGTTCAAAGTTTATTCTTAGCGGTGCCTTGGACAGAAATCGAAATTTGCTGTATCTGGGATCTCAAGATAAGGGCCTTTTTCAGGTACGTCTAGATGAGGGGATTGTTTATGAGGAATACTATGAGGCGGAAGTAAAGGGGATTGCGGGAAGCGAAGCAAACCTAGGGTTGTTGAGTAATCTGGGATTGGAAATCAGAGGTTCTACAGGTTCTAAAGTGAGAGTTGATCGAGCTGAATTCCAAAAAATCCAAGCGGATTTCTACCGAAATTTTCCTTCAAAAATCCCTAAACACATGAACGGATTTTTTGAGCTTGACCCAACTATCTTACCTGAAGATATTGAGTTTTACCAGCTCCACTTTGAAGGTAATTCCTTCTGGACTAATACCAATATTGGAATCTTTCAGTTGGATTTGACTGGTCGAATTGTGACTTATTTGCCTGTTCACGCATTTAGTATAGGTTTTACTCCAGAGGGGGAATTATTGGAAACAAACCCTTATGCCGGAGTTAGGATTTATTCAGATCCTATGAATTTCAAGTATAAGTATTTTGAACCCAGCGTTCCTTCCACTCCTTTGCAGGTTTCAACGGTAGTCAAAGGTGTAACTCGTAATTATTTGGCTTCAGTTTTTCATGGGCTTTATCACTGGGATGGAAAGGAGTTTTTTTCTTATAAAAATGAAGGGGTGTGGACCGAATCCAAGTTCAAGACCCTTCACTACTTAGGTGAAGGGATGTTATTGGCTGGGACGGAGTTTGGAGATTTGTATCAGATCAGGACCAAACCTGAATTTGAAATAGTTAGAAAATGGCCAAAAGAAGAGTTGCAAGGCAATTCAATCTTGTTTATTGAATCGTATGAGGGAGTGATTTTGGTTGGGACAGAATTGGGTTTACATATTTTGAAAGGAGATGAAAACAGGTTTTGGGCGGAGCAAAAAGGGGGGGCTCATAGAGTTTTCAAAAATGCCAATAGGATAGGAGATAAGTTGTATATAGGATTGGATCAAGGGTTTTATATCATTAATCTGCCAGAATTGTTGGCTCAAGAATATCCCGCAATAGGGTTGGCAATCACGGAAATCAAGGTAAACAGTCAAGCGGTCAATCAGCAAGATTTCAAATGGTTTGCTTATCAGGGTGAAAACTTGATTCTAAAGTCGAAAGAGAATTCTTTATCAATTCGCTTCAAACCAACTGGGGATTTTAATGGAGGAAATCTTCGGTATCATTATAGAATCAAGCCAGATGCAGAATGGACTGAATTTAATAATGAACCGCTAATAGAACTTCCTTTTTTGCCCTTTGGTAGCTACAATTTGGAAGTAGAGGTCTGGGATTATTTATCGGGGAAGATGACAAGGATTTCTTTGCTTGAGTTTGCTATTGCAAAGCCATATTATCTAAGGGCATGGTTTATCTGTTTGATTATCTTCTTACTTGTGGCTTTGTTTTTTGCGCTTTACAGAAACAGGATAAAACGAATTCAAAGTCAGTCCCAACTGAAGCAGCGCCTTACGGAAATTAAGTTGGAGGCATTGCAATCCCAGATGAATCCCCACTTCACCTTTAATGCCATCAATAGCATTCAATATTACATCCTGAAAAATGATACCGCTCAGGCTTTAAGCTTTTTAGGGAAATTCAGCAAGCTGATACGAATTACGCTGGAGCAAAGTAGCAAGTCTCAGGTCACATTGGAAGAAGAGATCAGCTATCTGACCCAATACATAGAAGTGGAAAATACTCGTATGGATAATAGGGTGAAGTGGGAGATTAAAGGAGATGCATTGGTTCGTCAAAAAGAAATCATGATTCCTCCTATGTTGATTCAGCCACTGGTGGAGAATGTGTTTGTTCATGCTTTTCCAGCTGAACACCTCAACCCAGAGCTGAAAATACTATATGAGATTATTTCTTCCAATCAGTTAAGATGCACCGTTCGGGATAATGGAGTCGGTATGGGGCAAAAATCCGAAAATGGGCACGAATCTAAAGGACTCCACATGATTCGCGAGAAGCTGAGTTTACTGCCTGGCTATAGCGAGAAAAGCCTGGAGGTAAAGAGTGGTGATAAAGGGTGTGAGGTTCGGGTAGTGATTTTTTATAGTTAAAAGCTACAGTTATGAAGTGATTTGGGGCGGGGGTGTATTGAGTTGGTAAAGTTGTTTTTTGATGCCTATTTTCAATGAAACAAATTTAAAACATTTATATATGGATTGTCTACTAATTGGTGGTGCAAAATCTGTTGGGAAAAGTGAAACTCTTTATCGGTTAGCAGAAAAATTAACGTTAGTTGGCTATCGACAAGTAGCAGGAGTGTTACCCAGCACCTTCAATGATTTCATGGTGGTTCTCGAAGGAATAAATAAAAGGGGTATAAAAATTAGAATAATAATATCTTCAAGTTCCGACACAGTTAAAATTATAAAAGATTTTAAACTATTTTTTGATGTCAATGGGCAATACGATGTTTTAATTTCGTCTGTGAGAGATGGTGACTTTAGGCCAAGAAAAGAGTTTTTTAGTATTATGAATATTTCGGGCTCTATAGATTTTATATTAGAAATTCCTTTGGCCAAAGTCACAAGAAGAGATGCTGATTTCAGAATAGCTCTACAATGGTATAATGATAAAATTGATAATTCTATTGATTTTATAATTCAAAACTCACCATTTTCACTCATGTAAATTACTTTCATTTCAATTAAATATGTGTTCTGCCAATTCAAATTTAAATAATTGATATTTAGATTTTTATATTATTTCGATTATCATCAAACATCGTGTTAATATAAAACGATTGAAATTTAATACAAAAACTGCTATTGGAGATGGATAATTCTAAAATGCTATGATTTTAAAAATTGTTAATATATTAAAATGGATTGTAGGAGTGTTTTCCCTGCTTTTCTTCCTAGGTCAATTGCCTGCAGAAAACCCTTTAAAATGGATGTTCCTTATTATGGGGCTTTTTATTACTCCTTATTCCCATAATTTGATTTTTAACAAAGGGTTGAAGTTTGAGTTTGATTCCAGACTTAAGTGGTTGATAGCTTTCTTTGGTTTTCTTGTTCCATTGATTTGGACTATTGAAAAAACAAATGTTGTTGAAAATAAAATAGAAGAATCTTTAAATGCAGACAGAACTGCTGATATTGAGCAAGTAATTTATTTTCTTGATAACCCATTCGTAACCGACGAGGATGGTCTGACATACAATTTAGAAGTTGAGAAAAATAAATTTGAAAGAGAGAAATTGTTTGAATCTGAAAAAATATTCTTTAACAATAGTACGGAAGAACGTTATTGTGTGGTAAGTTCTTATAAGACTAAATACGAATTTAAATTGACTTCAAATGGAGATTTAGTAAATACAATTATTCTGGAAGCATTTGTGTTTAAATCCCTTGCTTTTCGGCCTCATATTACCCCTTATAGATACGAGAACGGAATCGAGCGCCCTGGTAGCGGAGAAAGAGTACCAAATAGGTTTGATCCAGAACCTACGTGCTCTTATGAATATTTGTATTTTCCTGATTTGGACTATAACAAAAAGAAAAAATTAATTTCTAATTTTACTGGTGGGGAGAATATTAGGTGGACTTGTGGTGGTTGGGGTACTGCGGAAAACTTATTAACAAAGACCAGAATTGAAGCGGTAAAAAGGACAGGAATTATTGAATAAGAGGTATTGCCAAAAAGTGAACCTGAGGTAACTACTTAAATTTGTACAGGGAAACAAAATTTATTTCCGTAACAAAATTGACGTCTTCCCGCTGTTTTCTAAATCCTTTGGGATCGAATAAAGGGAAGCATAAAATGTATGAATGTTCTAAGAATTAAAGTTATACCTGCAAGTATTGTGGGTCTAGCAATTATAGCTTAGCAAATCTCATTGCTTCCCGATGTTTCCAGTATCAATTAGGCTCAAGCAAAGGAAAGCAAGGTCCAGGATTATGAATTTATGTCTAGGCCCTATCATCGAGGAGAAATCAATAAGGCTTTTGAAAATGCCAAAGCGGTAATGCATTCCTAGGCAATTCAATGTGGAAATGGAAGATTTCTATATTGATACCTATGTCAAGTCCTGAATTTGCGTAAAAACAAATGTGATTTTAGGAAAGAAGCACTAGGCCCTAAGTATTTTAAGCGAACCCAATACGATTAAAATAGCTATATTTTTAAATTATCTGTGGTTTTTGAGTTTGCTGCCTAGCTAAAGTTAGAAATCCTATGGAGTGAAGAGTAGATATGGTGGTATGAAGTTCGGGTAGTGATTTTTTATAGTTAAAAGCAACAGTTATGAAGTGATATGGTGTGGTTGTGAGTTGCTTTAATAATATGATTTTTTGATGGTTACTTTTATTAAATATAATCCTTTGCTGATTTGAATTCAGATGGTTGTAACTGCTGAAGCTAATCTTTTTTTTATATTTTAAAAAATGTGAAATAGGGGCCTACAATGGATCTAGTGAAGTAAGAAAAATGAGAATATGTTGAAATATGAAGGCTAATTGGAGTGTTCGGATCGTTCTGAATAGGTGTGGGAAGCTATTCAGGCAAATTCTATTTGTCTGTAGAAAATCAAAATTAAATTTGCTTAGTCATTTCTAATATGAATTAAATTATTATTTATGAAAAGAATTGTAAACAAATTAGTAACTCTAATATTCTTTATTCTTTTTCAAAATTGCGTTAACAAGGAAATTCAAATTGACAATCAAAAACTATTCGGTATAAGTAGTGCCATCCTTGATGTGTCTATTAATTCCGGATATCCTAGTTTTGATAGATTCTCTTTTGTTAAGGATGTGAATGAATTAGGGCGATTTTCAAGACAATTAACAATATATGATGTAGATGTTGATATTAATTTTATTATCAAAAAAGACACTATTATAAAGAGGGCTTTTAATTCAAATACAATTTGGAATAGAAATGTTAAGTTAGGCTACTTGGTATGGAGTTGTCAAAATAATAATAACTTAGTCATGCCCACTCACCTCTGTCAATACTGCGGAACAAAATTCACTTCCGTTGCCAACTTGACTTCATCTCCCTGTTTTCGACATCCTTTAGGTTCGAATAAAGGGAAGCACAAATTGTATGAAGGTTCTGAAAAGAAAAGCTATACCTGCAAGTATTGTGGTACTAGTAATAACAGTTTATCAAACCTCACTGCCACCCCATGTTTCCGCCATCCATCGGGCTCAAACAAAGGTAAACATGCGCCAGCTTTATAATTTATGTCTAGACCCTATCATCGAGGTGAAATCAATCGGGCTTTTGAGAGAGCAAAGGCGTTGATGCATGCCCAGGCTATTCAGCGTGGAGAAGGAAGAGCTTTTTATATTGATGCCTACACAGGGGATGAACTCTGGGGTGGAGATAGCTACGATTACGATCATGTTTTTTCGTCAGAGATGATTCACAGCCGATACAAGGATAGGCTTAGCGATATCCAAATTGCTGAAATCGTGAATATCCCTGAGAACATTGCTGTGACTCTACGTAGCATCAATCAGTCTAAAGGCAAAAAGGATCCAGAACTTTGGACTCAAGATTCTCGATTGATATTGTCAACAAATATTAAATTAGGAATAGCAAACAGAGCCATTGCACTTGCAAAAAGTGCGATAGAGAAAAAAGCTAGTGAGTTTTGCTGAGTGGTATTTCCCTGTCACTTATGAATCGGATTGATACGCTTATGAGTTTCTGGACATCCCTTCGTGTATTTAGGATATACTTGATCATAATTGGGAATGGTAATTCTCAAGGCGTTAAGTAACTTTTTAAATTCGGACTGATTTCTAGGGGTGGAAATCAGTCCAATTTTTTTGTTTAAACAAGTAGAAAAGAAAATTAGCTATGTTTTTGAAATCAGGATTTTGGGGTCAACTATCCGAAACCCGAAATCAAAAATCCAATCATCTACTCTTCCTCAAAACTGACATTATTTGCCCGCATGAATTCCTTGATCACAGAAACGTGGATACATTCTCCCAAGTGGATAAAGGCGTAGTCGTTTACTTTTTTGGCTTTACCATGGGCAATTATAGATTTATCTTCTATGTCAAAACCCAGGTGTAAATGCTTGGTTCGACTTTGCATTCCGCAGACTTTTCCAGAAGAGTCAAAAAGTGGCCCGCCGCTTTGTCCTCTTAGTCCAGGAGTACTCATTTCCATTCCGCAGATTTTTCCATTTTGATTTCCTAAAAAGCGGGTGAGCATTCCTTCAATTGGGAATCGGGGAGAGCGCATCGCGCCAGTTTTGGTCCATTCTAAGGACTGACTTTGTGCATTCAACTGATAATTTGAAAATTCTGGAAAAGGGAAGCCCAGTCTGCATAGCATTGCTCCGGGGCTGATTTCAGAATCCTCCTTTTTGAATTTGGGTACATTATTGAACAATGTTTTGTCAAAACCCTCGAATTTGATCAATGCCAAATCAAATTCTGGATGGAGAAAAAACCTCATGTTTTTAATCTGATCCACACAATCTACAAAGGTGATTCGCGTCTCAGATACCGCATCAGCTTTCAACCCCAGCTTTTTTGCTAAAGCAGATCGTTGGCCTCCGCTTAGGTCTTTGCCTTGCTGCAAAAAGGAAGTGTATTTTTGATTGATTTGATCAGCTTGAGACAGCCACTGGGCGACGTGTTTACAAGTAAGTGCATAGCCGTCGTGATTGACAAAAAATAGAGTAGCGGCACCTCTTTGAATTTGAGTACTTCCAAAATTTCTAGAGATGGAATGTATCGCTCTGGTATAGCCGGCGGTTTCGATAATTGCTTTTTCAAACATTAAAAATTGCTTAGGTAAGGCTTGAAAATAGGGAAAAGCTTTGTGAAATGTGTTTTTTCAGAATTTTTAAGAAATTATTTTTCTTCGAAATCGATTGAATGGAGTAAGAATTAACCTGCTGCCACAGATAGTTTGGGCTAGCCAAATAAATGTAATAACTTAGCCCTCCCTCAGGGATTTTTAGCCAAAAGTGGCATACCCTCCAAAGGGAATTTTAGGAATCAAACCTATACTCAAATCAAAATAAATATGAGCAAGATTAAAGTTGGAATAAACGGATTCGGTAGAATCGGACGCTTGGCGTTCAGAGTTGCGCAAGAAAGAGAAGATATCCAAGTAGTAGCGATCAATGATTTGATCGACGTAGACTACATGGCATACATGCTTAAGTATGACTCTACTCACGGTAACTTCAAAGGTACTGTAGAGGTAAAAGACGGTGCATTAGTAGTGAATGGAAATAGCATTCGTGTTACAGCTGAGAAAAGCCCAGCTAACCTTAAGTGGGGTGAAGTAGGAGCTGATTATGTAATCGAATCAACTGGTATTTTCTTGACTAAAGAAACTGCACAAGGTCACATCGATGCAGGTGCTAAGAAAGTAGTAATGTCTGCTCCATCTAAAGATGATACGCCGATGTTCGTAATGGGTGTAAACGAAGATTCTTACACTTCTGACATGATTTTCGTGTCTAACGCTTCTTGTACTACAAACTGTTTGGCTCCAATCGCCAAAGTATTGAATGACAACTGGGGAATCGAGGAAGGATTGATGACTACAGTTCACGCGACTACTGCAACTCAAAAAACTGTTGACGGACCTTCTGCGAAGGACTGGAGAGGTGGACGTGGCGCTGGTCAAAACATCATCCCTTCATCAACTGGTGCTGCTAAAGCGGTAGGTAAAGTAATTCCTGAGCTTAACGGTAAATTGACTGGTATGGCATTCAGAGTTCCTACTCCTGATGTTTCTGTTGTCGATTTGACAGTTAGATTGAAAAACCCTGCTACTTACGCTGAGGTTTGTGCTAAAATGAAAGAAGTTTCTGAGACTACTATGAAAGGTGTTCTTGGCTATACTGAAGACGATGTGGTTTCTAATGACTTCCTTGGAGATCCTAGAACTTCTATCTTCGATGCAGGTGCTGGTATCCAGCTTTCTGACAAATTCTTGAAAGTAGTTTCTTGGTATGACAACGAGTGGGGTTACTCTAATAAAGTAATTGACTTAGTTAGCTTCATCGCAAGCAAATAAGGAGAAGTAATTCTCAAAATAAACATGAAAGCCGATCTTAGGATCGGCTTTTTTAGTTACTAGTGAAAACAAAAATCGGGGCTAGGAACGTTATATTAAAAAAAGCATACCCATGATTCTTCCTTTTTTTCCATTGAAACTGGTAGTTTTTCCAGGAGAAGAACTAAACCTCCACATATTTGAGCCTCGATACAAAGAGTTGATCAAGGACGTGGAGGAAGGAGATTTGACCTTTGGCGTTTGTACTTTTATTGATCAGCTGTCTGGATATGGTACTGAAGTAAAGTTAGGCGAGATTCATAGCAGATATGATGACGGTAGAATGGACATAAAGACAACTGGTCAGCGGATTTTCAAAATAGCAACATTTGATAACCCTTCACCTGGCAAAGGATATGCAGCAGGTGCTATCGAGTGGTTGGGAGATGACCTCAGAGTCCCTGAGTTTTTGCATCATGAATATATTTTTTACCTCAGGGAGATGCTTCATTTATTGCATTATGAAGTGAGTTTCAATCCTTCTGATGTTGATTCATTTTCTTTTTCTCATAAGATCGGCCTCAAACTGGAAGAAGAGTTAGAGTTAATCAGAATTCCCTCAGAGGCTAAAAGAACTGAATTTCTTATCAAACATTTCAAGCGAATCATTCCGGCTCTACAAGCAGCGGAGCATGCCAAAGAGAAAATCAAACAAAATGGACATTTTAAGCACCTTGATCCATTGGATTTCTAATTATCAGCGGATTGCTTGCACTCGCATCAAATCATCTGTAGCCTGCAGGATTTTACTTTTTAAGATAGGGTTGTAGTCTGGGTTTTTATCTAGAAATTCTGAGACGATTTTGGATGCTTCTGATGAAGTATATTGTCCAGCGGTAACCGAGGCCCATCTTTTAGGGAAAAAGATGTCTCCAGTCTTCTGAATGTCTTCTAAGAGCTGTAGAGCAAGTGGGAGATGCTTGATTGCGGATTCTTGGCGCAAAGGATGGTGGATGTAACTGCAAGCTGACAAGACCCATGATTCCTTTTCCCGGTTGGAGGGCTCTTTGAAAGATTCAAAAAGAGAATCTCGCTCTGCTTCATTTTGAGATAAAGCAGGTAGTAGAAAATCAAATCGATCAAGTTTGTCAGGATTGCTGATTCTGGTTCGTTCTTCCGTTAAAATCCTGTCAGATTTTGGATGTCCATATACTGCCAAAGTCATTGCAAGGCTAGTAAAGTTGTCCGGGTTGAGTTTTAGGTTCTTGATTTCGATATTCTTCTTCCAGACTTCATAAAGGCGTTCTTGTCCAGTTTGGGAATAGGCAATCCCGCTATAAAGAGAGAAGATGGTTTTCTTCAGATTTGTAGGGAGATCTTTTTGCAATTGATCCCAAAGTTGGGTTTCTAAGGCAGGGAGAACTTTTTCACGTTGATCGACTGTGAAATATTCCCAGAAAATAGTGCTCAGTTCTGAGGAAATCAGACGAGCTAAAATCTCATTTTCTTCTTTGGCTATTCCCTTCTGAAAAGTCTCAAATGCTAAGATTGGTTCTATGTTTCCAGAAAGAGTATTTTCAAACAAGTTGATGTAAGACTGTCCACGCATCACTTCATCTGTGAGGGATGAAATATTAGGTAGTGAAGCTTTATTGAGCGGAAAAACTCCGTAGCCAAGTCCATTGCTATTGTAGAGAATTGCAGTTGGTTGCTGCTCTCCGATCACTTCTTTCAAATCCAGCGTTTTTTCCACCATCGCAACTGAGAAGGTTTTGCTAGTTTCTGGAAAGAAGAAAGTAATATCAAAAAGTTGTGGCCAGACTTTGTCTGTACCATCTTCTGCCTGTTGGCTGATCACGAATGAGCTAATAGTCCCATCTTTTGCGAGTTCGATTTTGTCGCTGAGAATTGGTCTGCCAGATTGGTTTACCCATATTTCACTCCATTGTTGAAGATCCATTTCTGTATTTTCATCCAAAATCTCTACGAGTGCATTCCAGTTAGCATTTCCATTTGCGTAAGTCTTGATGTATTGCTGAATGCCTTTCTGAAAAGCGGCTTCTCCCATGGCTGTTTCCAGCTGACGCATCATAATCGGGGCTTTGTCGTAGATGATGCTTCCGTAAAGCGAACCAGCATCTTTCAGATTGGCTAGTTTTTGACGAATTGGATTTGTGCCCTGAGTCCGGTCTTCACCGTAAGCTGACGGGTAATGATTTGTAAGAAAAGAAAGCTCATGATTGATGTCAGGGTAGGTGGGATTGACGAGTTTGCCAGCCATGAAATTTGCAAAAACTTCCTTCATCCAGACATCCTCAAACCAATCCATCGTCACCAAGTCACCAAACCACATGTGAGCAGTCTCGTGACCGATCAATTTTGCCCTGCTAAGCAATTCCGAGTCGGTGGCATTTTCGTCTAGGAAAAGCGAGGATTCACGGTATTGGATTGCTCCTACATGCTCCATTCCTCCATATTGGAAAATGGGAATAGTAGCAAAATCGAGTTTCTGAAATGGGAAAGGGTAGGCCGTGTACTCTTCTAGGAATTCTTTCGCTTTTTGATGTAGAATAAAAACTTCAGGAATGCTTGCAGCTATTTTTTCAGGATTGGTTTCTCTGTACAGCAAGGTCTGAGGAAAGTCAGAATCTGACTTGGCTTCTTCGAATTTCCCTGCTACAAAAGAAAACAGGTAAGTGCTCATCAAATCTGACTTGGAAAAGCGATGAGTGACAAAGTCGCCATTTTCCTCATAAGCTATTTCTGGCGCTCCTGCCACGACTTTCCAGTCTTTGGGAGCTGTGATGGTCAGGGTGTAGTTAGCTTTTAAATTTGGCTGATCAAAACAAGGGAAAAGCGTGCTTGCCCTATCAGGAACCAGCAGGGTGTAGAGAAAATCGTCATTTCTGTTGAGAGAGAGTTCTCCAGCAAGGAAATCAATCTCAATAGAATTGGGTCCTTTTGTAAGTACTTCTTTAGGAATAATCAGGTGTTGATCTTGGTGAGTGATCTCTGTTTCCTGACCATTCACCCTTAGGGAAAGTAAATGAGATGATTCCTCATGGAAATCTAATATCAAGGGATGCGATAGGTCAGATATTTCAACTTCCAGAGTCAAATGGGAAGCAATCTCATCTGACTTTTTAGAGGG
>TARA_R110000850_G_scaffold276904_1_pt1 | contig 13155 bp, 11 predicted proteins | sample TARA_R110000850 | Tara Oceans TARA_R110000850 (sample SAMEA4397586) | marine metagenome | biome: Polar Biome; feature: [SRF] surface water layer (ENVO:00010504); material: water (ENVO:00002006), including particulate matter (ENVO:01000060) such as... | depth 5 m | reverse complement strand
ACAAGGAAGTAAAAAAATTAAAAAGACTGTACTTAAACCAAGACTGGATAAAGGACCATTTAATATACCGGTTAAAATGAACGAACACAACAATAGTTCGGATAACCCAAATACGGCGAATAATCCGGACCTTAACCCTGAACTAGTAGAGGGTGATGTTATTGAACTTATCTACATGGACGACCCATTCTCAGTACCGGTTAAAACAAAGGGAGTTGTTATGGGTTTTGAGGGTAAACCTGGAGACTTTGTTTATAAAATTATGGTGAATTGGATAACAGGACCAGATAGTATGAGTCCGATGGCACTTCTCCCAGAAGTGGATATATATCGTTTTCCAAAAGAAGTTAGGGACCTAAAAGAACAAATTAATTTTGAAAAACCATATAATGACCCTAAGGCCATTATAAACGGTAAAGAAATACACTTAGATATTGCTGATACAGAATTCCTTAAACAGAAAGGGATGATGTATAAAACATCCTACCCAAAAAATAGAGGGATGTTATTCTTATGGGACGATATAGTACCAATATCCATGTGGATGAGAAACACCTTTTTACCTTTAGATATTATTTATATGGTAGATGGTGAAGTTGTTGATTACGATAAAGATGTACAACCTTGTGAAGACCAAGAATGTGAAACTTATGGTAACGTAAACGCCAACCAAGTTATAGAACTTGTTAGTGGAGGTGTTGATAACTACAATATAAAGGTGGGTGATAAACTAGAACTAATTGACGTATAATGAATAAAATAACAATAACCGAAGACCAACTTAATTTACTAGATGGTAGTAATCAGAGGATGGTAAAATCTCTTCATGAAGAATATCTACATGAGTTTATGAAGGGTGATCCATATTCAGATAAAAACTTAATAAAAAAAGTGGGCGAACAGTTTGGTATGGATTTAACTTTCATGTTTACGTATGGTGCTGGTATTACCGCGTTAGTGGGACCTACTACTGAATTATTATCCGGAGAGTTTCCTAATTTGAATGAGGTACAAACAATAGCTTTATTAATAGCAGCTGTTGGGGTTATAGTTTTTGGTAATAAAACAGAGATAATTAACATGGTAAAGACCCTTAAGGAGGAAGGGTTATCCAAAGCGTTTAATAAAGTATTATCCTTTGTTAGTAGTTTTGAAAGTCTAATGGAAAATATCCTTCGTACTGCGGGTATGACAGTGAGAGGACTATCAAAAATTATGGGGTTCGCCTTTATTGTTCCAGTAATTACGACACTATCTGAAATTATGTTAAACATGGGTGGAAATATAGATCAAATCGAAGACATAGTTACTAGAATGTTGTCTTACCTAGGTACGATATCTATCGGTGAGGCCTTCGCGTCCATCTTAGAAAAATTAAAATCAAAGTTCAAAAAAAATAGTAGTATGGAAGAAGAGTTTCTGAGAGAACACTTCAATTCTAAAGGTGGGAAAAAATCGAGTAGGAGGTTCCCAGATGAAATGTTCGACAAGTTCAAAAAAATGTTCAATAAAGTACTATTAACGGACGAAGGTGGATGGGGAAGACAACCAAACAAAGTTTTAATGTACGTAAGTCCTTTAGGGAAAGTTGCCAGAATAGAAATGAGTTCTTCTTCTTCTATTCGAAATCTACCTTTTAAGGAGTTCGAAACTTACGAACTCCAAGATTTTCATGACTTTGCAGAAGATAATGGATTTGAGATAGAGGTTGAAGGTAAATTCAAATAACCCTTTATTTACAACTAAATATTTATGTCTTATTATTAAGTAATTAAAAATAAAAAATATGAGCAAAATCAAGTTAGAGTATATTTGGTTAGATGGTTATAACCCAGAACAAAACATAAGAAGTAAAACTAAAGTAATAAATAGTAAGGAGATCGAGGGTGGGTTGAAAGTGTCAAATCTACCGGTTTGGTCTTTTGACGGTAGTTCCACAAAACAAGCATCGGGGGACAAGTCCGATTGTCTTCTACAACCAGTACATATGGTTAAAGACCCAACCAGAGAGAATGGGTATATTGTCTTATGTGAAGTATTAAATCCAGACTGGAAACCACACATTAGTAATACTCGTCACAAATTAAGAGAAATAAGTAAAATTGCCAATAAACATAAATTTTGGTTTGCTTTCGAACAGGAATACGTTCTAACAAATATCCAAGATAGACCACTAGGTTTCCCAACGTTAGGGTACCCTGAACCACAAGGAAAATACTATTGTGGTATTGGTTCTAGTAATGTAGAGGGGAGAGATTTAGTTGAAGAACATATGGATATCTGTTTAGAAGCTGGACTTGATATAACTGGGGTAAACGCTGAAGTAATGGTGGGACAATGGGAGTACCAACTAATGTCTAAAAACACTCTTAGAGCTGCGGACGAACTAATAGTCTCAAGATACCTATTAATAAAGTTGATGGAAAGGTACCAAGTGGTTGTCAACCTTTCACCAAAACCAATCGGAGGGGACTGGAATGGATCTGGAATGCATGTCAATTTTTCAACTCATGAAACCAGGGAAGAAGGTGGGGAAAAATTATTCACCGATATCTGCGACAGTTTAAGTTTCTTTCACCAAGAACATATTGATGTTTATGGTAATGATAACGATAAAAGATTGACTGGCCAACACGAAACAGAATCGATAGAAAATTTTAGTTTTGGGGTGAGTGACAGGGGTTCGAGCATCAGAATACCAATATCCACAGTTAAAAATAACTGGAAAGGTTATCTAGAAGATCGAAGACCGTCTAGTAATGGAGACCCTTATCTAATTTTACATAAGCTTGTTGATACGGTGTCAACTTCATTAAAGAATATAGTCTTTCACGAAGCTTAGTCAATAAAGAAAATTTAGATACTATTTATCTTTAGTATGGGACAAATAAAATTAACAGAAAAACAAATTCGTAATCTAGTAAATAAGGTTCTTCTTAAAGAAACTGGTATTAGGGACATTAAAAAATTAGCTCAAAGATATTCTAAAGCTGAAATATATTTTCACCAAGACACTGATGGTGTAACAACCGCTATCGCGATGAGGGAATATCTAAAAAATAACGGTATTGAAACAGTGGGTGCCCATGTCATCCAATATGGAGAAAAGGAGTTCCAAGTAAAAAAACCAGATGCGACGGGGGATGTTATGCCAGTTCTTGTGGATTTTGCTCACGGTAAACCACAATTTACAATTCACACCGATCACCACGATTCTCAGTCAGGGGTAGAAAAAGACACTGCCACCCAATTTAGAGGGGCTCGTTCTAATGTAGAAACAATTTCTCAAGTAGTTAGTCCAAATGATATTTTTTCTAATGAAGATATTGCGATGATATCTGCGGTCGATTCTGCTGACTTTGTTAAACATAACATAAAACCTGAAGATGTTATGAATTTTATGTTAAATGTTGATAAACAGAAACCGTCGGCAGAAAATAAAAAAATGATAGGACTTTTGACTAATAAATTATTACTAGCTTATAAAAATAAACCTGATTTTCTAGAGAGGTTAGTGATGGATTCAACACCATCCCTCCTAAACATACTAATCAATATTAAAAAAATAGCTTCTGAAAAAGGATACGCAACACCAGAAGAGATGTTACAAAATCAGACAGACTATATTGAAAGACAAAAAAATAGTGAAAAAGTTAATTATGAAGATGGGATAATTTCACAATATGGTGGTGGGTATTTAATGAAACCAGGGTCCTATGATAGATACGTTCCATTTAAGAACAACCCTGAGGCTAATTTCTTTGTTATTGCGTGGCCTATGGGTTTAGTACAAGCCTCTTGTAACCCTTTTAAGGAAGAGAGAAGTCTAAAAGGTGTTAATTTAGGTGAGATAGCGCAGGAAGTGATGGAACAATATAAAAGTGTTTTAGAAAATGAGAAAATAACGATAGATAGACTTAAATGGACAAGTGAACGTAAAACAGACGAATTTAGTGCTGGGTTTGGATTATCGGATCTTAGGGCGTTCTACGGAGATAAAGTTAAAGGTATAGATTTAGACCAAGATTCTAGTTATGTTAAATTGTTTAAGGACATTATGGATAAACCACAAAATAAACTCTCTAATAAACAACAAAAAATCTTAAAGTCTGGTTGGGTTTCCGCTTGGGACATAATTCAAGCCAATTCCGGAGGACATAAATGTATTACTAATATCAGTGGTATTATGTATTTACCTAAAGAAATAAGAAAAGACATGTTAATGAATTTCCAACAAGGTATTATTTCAGTATTGAAAGAACGAATTAAGGACCAGGAATAGTTGAAACCTTTTAACGGTATTCATCGTATAATATAATAGACACTCCAATAAAGAAATAATAGTCACTGTTTCGAATTTCTTTTTACTCATTTAATTTGGTACTATCAATAATTTATTGTATATTTGTCTTAATATTAATCACTTAAAAATAAATACTATGTTTGAATACATCCTTTACTACCTTCTAATCTCAACTTTAATTATGACTTACTTCATCCAAGTTAACGGAGAAATGTTGTATAATAATTACTCAAGATTCGAAGAGAAGAGAGGAAATACTCCAAGTAACGGATGGTTCAATTTTTATATTTTCGTTCACTATTTGAAATCACCATTCTTATCACCATTAATCCTGATTAACATTTTGTTAGGTGGAGGGGGTAACGTCACCGAAGAAGATAGAAACGAAGCATAAAAAAAACCCCGAAAGGGGTTTTTCTATTTTATATTAAGTTTTTATTAAAATCCGTCCATGTAAGATTTTTTCATTCGTTCTGCCGCCTTCTCATCACCTTCTTCAGCCGCTTCAACAGCAGGATAAGGAATAGGTTTTAATGCTTTATACAACCTTTCAGGGTTTACCTCTGTTTGTGATTGTCCAGAACCAACATAAGTTCCAATAACCGCTAATGTGTTACTTAACCTTGTAATACTGTTCATAATCATGTGACCAGTGGCTTTGTCAGTAACCATATCGTAAGCCTTTCTAAGTCCTTTTATCACCTCCTCAATACCGTTAGCGGCAGATTCACCAGGGTTGTGTCTATTACTTCCACTTCCATAAAATGACTCTTCCTTAAGTATTGGTTTGTAATTTCTTATATTAAGATTACTAATCCCTTCTTTCACTATGGCAATTCTAATTTTATTATGTACCTTATTAATGTTTTCGTTAAGTGATGTAAAATTAATCCTAGTAGTGTTAGTTGTTACTTGTTTACCCCTCCTAATTGATTCTGAGATTAATTTTTGTAAATCTTTCTTTTTTACAATAGTTTTTGACATGTCTTATATTTTATTAATAAATACTACAAAAGTTAAGAATGTCCCCTAACTAACTTTAACTTTTACCTTATTTGTTTTTTTCTCATAACTTATTGCTAGTGTGGACCCTTTTGAGACTTTAGATTTTAACATCTCCTCAGCTATTGCGTTTTCTAAGTAAGTGGATATCGCCCTTGTCATGGGTCTTGCTCCGTACTTCTCACTATACCCCTTATCGATTATCAAATCCTTAGCACTCTTATTAACCTTTATAGTGTAACCCATCTCTAACATTCTTTCCTTTAATAAATCTAAGTGTACGTCTAAAATTTTAGCAATATCTTTTTTATTTAACTTATTAAAGATAACGATATCGTCTAATCTATTTATGAACTCAGGGTTAAATTGTTTTTTAAGGTTTTTATCTATTATTGATTGTATACGGTCAATATGTTGTTCGTCAGTGTTAGAGGTCTTAAAACCAACACCCACACCAAACTCTTCTACTTCTCTCATTCCAATGTTTGAAGTCATTACGATTAGACAATTCCTAAAATTAATCTTCCTACCCATACCATCAGTCATAAACCCCTCATCTAGTAGTTGTAGGAGAGTGTGGAAAATATCCGGGTGGGCTTTTTCCACCTCATCAAATAACACCAAAGAGTACGGCTTACGTCTCACTTTTTCAGTTAACTGACCTCCTTCATTATAACCAACATATCCAGGAGGAGAACCAATCATTTTAGTGGAAGCAAATTTTTCTGAATACTCTGACATATCTACTCTGATAAGACTGTCCTCACTACCAAAAACCTCCAAAGATAATTGTTTTGCTAACTCAGTCTTACCAACACCTGTAGGTCCTAGGAACATAAAACTACCGATTGGTTTATTAGGGCTCTTAATCCCAACCCTATTACGTCTTAAGGAATTACAAACTTTAGTAATTGCCAAGTCTTGACCGATTATAGACCCTTTAAGTACTTTATCTATGTCTAATAATTTTTGCGATTCATCTTCACTAAGTTTAGTAACTGGGATATTAGTAGAGACCGATATAATTTCTAAAATACCATCCTCATCTACAACTGGTCTTTCTTTTAGTAGTAATTCCTCCCACTCAGTAACCAACTTCTTTAATTTAGTTTTTAGGTTTTTTTCTTTATCTCTAAGGTTGGCAGCTTTTTCATATTGTTGAGATAATACTACCTTATTTTTTTCTTCTTTTACGTCGTCTATCTGGGACTCAACTGACTCAATATTCTTAGGTGGTTTCATACTAACCGCAACTCTAGCCCCTGCTTCGTCCAAAACATCAATAGCCTTATCTGGGAAATTCCTATCAGTTATGTATCTTTCTGAGAGGTCTACACACGCTTTAATCGATTCGTCGGTATAGGTTACTTTATGATAATCTTCATATATTCCCTTTATGTTTTCTAAAATAGTTAAAGTCTGTTTCTTAGTGGGTGGTTCAACTAGAACCTTCTGAAACCTTCTTTCGAGAGCCCCATCTTTCTCAATATGTTCTCGGTACTCATCTAGAGTTGTAGCCCCAATACATTGTATCTCCCCCCTTGCTAGTGCAGGTTTAAGAATATTAGCGGCATCCATAGAACCAGAAGAATTACCGGCACCGACCATAGTGTGGAGTTCGTCAATAAAAAGGACAATACTTCTATCCCCCCTTACTTCATCGAGAAGACCTTTAATCCTTTCTTCAAACTGACCTCTATATTTTGTACCAGCAACTAAAGATGTTAAATCTAACGAAACCACTCTTTTTCCCATTAAAGGTCTAGGACATTTTTTATTATTAATTTTTATCGCTAAACCGTCAACGATAGAAGACTTACCAACCCCAGGTTCACCGATAAGAACAGGGTTATTCTTTTTTCTCCTACTTAATATTTGAGCAATACGCTCAACTTCCAATTGTCGTCCAATAATCTTATCTAATTTTCCGTTTCTTGCTTCTTCACTAACGTCTCTACTAAAGGCGTCTAAAATAGGGGTACTACTTGACTCCTTTGTTTCTATTTTACTTGACTCTTCGTCTTTTTGCCCAAAAGGCTCTTCGTTATACATCATACTCATATTTATTAATTCTTTTTTATAGGTTTTATATTCAACCCCAAATTTATACAAAAATCTGGTAATTGCCGCATTCTTTTGGAATAATATTGAAAGGGCTAAGTGGTGAGTACTAACTTCTTTATCTTTAAGGAGAAGTCTTTCACTGTTAACGTTGTCTAAAACCATTTGAGATTCTGAGGTAAATGGTATTATACTAGTAAAGGAAGACTCAATTTCGTTTATGTGTAGAAGTTCTTCAACTAAACTAGCAATTGCGTCTAAATCTAAACCTAAATTAAGTAAGAGATCACATGAGCTATTATTCGCGTGTTTGATAATACCCATAAATAAATGAACTGGTCTAATAGAAGACGCGTCATATCCCTTAGCGACCTCTAAACCCGCACGTATAATTTTTTTTATTGGTTCTAGTTCTTTCATATGTTAAAATATAAACATTAAACAATATTTAATAAACAATTTATTTATTAAATAAAAATGTTATTATTATATTATAAATATTTAACAATGATAGTTCCGAGAATAAAGAGTACTAGTTATAAAAAAATAGAATTGATATTGAGGGAGGATTCTGGGGAAATAAAGGTATCCCACGAAAACTCCGATATGTTAATTTCTGGTAATTTTATGGTTATTACTACTTCAGATGATACACATCAGAAAGGAGAGATTTATAAGTTAGATAAAATAAAATCCTATAGGACAAATTTAGAAAAAATATAATTATGTTATTAAAAAGAATTACAGGTAAAGAAAATACAATAGAGAGTTATTATAACTCGTCTAATGTGTTAAAATCTATTTATCATGAAAGTACTGCTGACTTAGACGTGGTATTCAAAAGTGGAGCGGTCTATAGGTATAGAAACGTACCAAACACAGTTTTACTAAAATTAGAAAACTCCAAAAGCCAAGGAAAATTCCTAAACCAAGAAATAAGAGATAAATTCCAATCAACAAAAGTTGTAAACGTAAATGTGGCACAATTGGTAGAACACATACAAATGTTACAAGAAGAAGAAAATAAGAAGTAATAACGTGTTTCGTTTAGTATTTATATTATATGGAAAATACTGACTTAAAAAAAGCATCTTCTAGTACCTTAGAGAATAACACTACTTTATCCCCAGAAGTTTGGATTAAGAAGGGAGATAGTTATGTAATGAAACCTGAAATACGGGAAAGGTTATTAGAGATATCAAACGACTTCTACGAATTCTTAAAATTAGACATCCCCCTTTTAGATATAACTCTTACTGGTAGTTTATCAAACTACAACTACTCCAAGTATTCTGATTTTGATTTACATCTAATTATCAACTACGATGATGTGGATGCCGACCATGGATTAGTTGAAGATTTCTTTAATATGAAAAAAACTATCTGGAACACTAGACATGATATAACTATTAAAGATTTTGATGTTGAGGTTTACGCCCAGGACTCTAACGAACCACACCACTCAACAGGGGTGTACTCAGTGGAAAATGATAAATGGGAAGTTGAACCAAAAAAAGAAGACCCAAAAATAGATAAAAATGAGGTGTATAAAAAATCTAAATCTTGGGCTAAACAAATTACTAACATTGAAAAATTCTATAAGAGGGGGAAATTCGACAAAGTTATCGCGTTAGTTGACAAACTTAAAGAAAAAATAAAGAATTATCGTACACTAGGTTTGGACACTGGTGGTGAATATGCAATCGAGAATCTAGTGTTCAAAGTATTACGTCGAAGTGGATACATAGAAAGGTTGAACGACATGAAAGAAGACTCCTACGACGAAAAGATGACAATAAAGGAATATAACAAGAAATAAACATATTTATATAAAAAGAATTAACAAATGAACAACTTAAATTCAAGCATCGCGAAAACTATAATAAGAACCCAAGATTTAACCACATATTACTCTGGTACAACAGGGAATTACGGTGGGGCTACAGTTTCTCCTGGTAGACTATATAGTGGATATACCTGTACACATGTTTTTTCAGCGATAGCTGGAGCGTCTGTTAGAACTTCACAAGTTGACGCAACTGGTGCGATTATAAGAATAACATTAGGACCTGCGGGGGAACAATTTGCTTGGAATCACAATGGTGGGGACATAAATGGGTGGGACACTGCGACACCAACGTATTCTATGTGTTATTGTAATGACCCATGTAGGGCACCATTTGCAATTTCAGGTGAGACAAACCCTTCATATAGCAATTATGGGGAAACAATAATAGGTGGTAGACCACCAATGGGATAACCCTGGTACATAATCATTATAATTAAAGATTAAAAATAGAAATGAAAAAATTAAAAGGAAAAAGCGAAATAGAAAGAATGAAAGAAATGATGGATATTGTAAGTCCAACAAATTCTACTAGAACAACTATATTAAAAGAAAGACAAGCGCCAAATCAAAAACAATATGGTGTGGTTAAGGAAAACGCACAATACTATATTATGGAATCAACAAATAATGGGTATAAACACATAAATGGTAGGAGAAACAAAAAAGACTTCCAATACCGTTCGTATTCGTTAGCCCTTAAACAAATGAATCTTTTATTTTCGTCATTAAATGAGGTATACCAGAACGATGGACGAGGTATTAATTTATTCGAGGATAAAAAATACATATTAAAAAGAAGACCAACAACTTATAATGAACAAGAAGACGAACCAGACACACCAACAGCACCACCAGTGGCGCCAGTAACAGCACCACCAGTAGCGGCACCACCAGCGGCACCAGTAGATACAAAGAGGGTTGGTAGACCTGGGTTAGTTAAAAAATCAGGTTCTCCAATGCAACCAGAACCTACCCCAGCTCAAACACCACCACCAGTGTCTGTTGATGTAGATATTGAAGAACCGGACATGTCTGGAGGGGGGATGGATTTTGATTCAGAGATGGATTCAATTGAAAGAGAGTTAGGAGGAGGAGAAGAGTCTCCAGAAAAAGAAATACAGTCACTTACTGGTCAATTAGGACAAGCCCTAAGACAGGGAGAAGATGCTAACGTAGTAGATACCGAATTGACCAAATATGTTGTTAACTCGGTGTTTTCAGCCCTTAATTTAGGGGAATTAACCGATGAAGATAAATTAGGAATAATTAAAAAGGTTAGAAACGCTGGTACTGGAGAAGAAGAATCTGGAACTCCGGACAATCCACAAATTGGAATGCCGGGTGGTCACCCTGAAGAAGAAGATGATACTGAGATGGAAATAGATGGGTTAGACACTGGTATGGAAGACGAGGAATTGGACTTAACAGGGTTTGAAGATTTTGAAGATGATTTTGAAGTAAGTGAGGATGTTTTATATGGTGATGGAGAAATGCAAGACGATGACATCGCAGGAACACTAAAGTCATTTGTTACAAAAACAGTTGATTCTTATTTGAGTTCGAAATAATAAAGATTATAATGGAAATGAGCCTTTGTTATATAAACAAAATGGGTATAAATTACCGAGGTGAGAATCTTTATGAGTTTATTTTTACAACTCCAGAACAATTAGAATTAGTAGATGGGGAGTCTTGGGATAAGGTCCCTGCAGATGGACACCCGTTACCACCTGAAACACAATTTATAAAAAATGTAGGTTCCCTGACGACAAAAGAAATTATAATGAACGTCGTACAAGAATCAAACTACTTTGGGGTTTATGACTCTGTAGATGGGATAATCGCTTTGGGTTGGGAACACATCTCTGAGGATTTTGAAGATATGGAAGCGGTAAAACGTTTGGCGTTCCACTACGGAGAGTCCTTCGATTCAGTTTCTAATAAATTATATACTAGGGACCTAGTTCTAACATTGGTCAAAGAAATTAAAAACCAACACAGTTAATTATGGGTATTAGAGGGTTACAATCATTAATAGAACAATCGGCGGTTGATTCACAATTAAGTCAACTAGACTCCCAGATAAGTCAGGCTAATTTAGAATTAAAAAAACTAAAATCTACACCGGGTAGTACTGTCTCTGGATTGGAAAAACAGTTAAGTGGTATCTACAAACAAATTGAGGATACTAAAAAACAACAGATGGACGCTGAAGATATCGCTTATTACGAAGAACTTGTTAACCAAGCGAAAACAATCCTAGATAAAATATGGAAACTCTCCAATGAAGAAGGGTTAATGGAACAAGACACGGTAGAAACTTTAACAGACCCAAACAAATCATTAAAAGACCAAACCAAATCATTAAAAGACCAAATAGTTTCCATGAGAAAACAAGAAAAAGAGGCTAAACAGAACTTTATGGACCAAAAGAAACTTAAGAATAAACAGGGTGAATTAGAAGACATTACCAAAGAAAAAGAAAAATATCAAAAGTATTCTACGGAAAAAGAAGCGAAAGTCACTTCTTCCCTTAATACTAGGATAGATAACGCAACAAAGGCGTTAACTAATATACAAGGAAAGTCAGGTCAAGAAACTGACGGGGTTACTGAACAAGCAGAACAACAACTCACACCAAAACAAGAAAAAGAGAAAAAAAGTTTAGAAAGATTAATAAAGAGCTTAACTAACGAACTGAACGGTATTAGTAGGAGGATGTCTAAGTATACTGTCGTTACTGAAGATACAATGTCAGGGATGCAAGGAGGTTATGCAGACGTTAGTTACGGATCGGACAGTGACTACAATTTTCAAAGTCACGGACCACTCGGTTCGGAACCAGAATTAGAAGATGAGGGTTTTAGTACATCTTATGGTGACTCCGATTCTCACTGGGATTCCTATAATTTTAGTAGTGGTGGTGCTGAACTAGGGGAAGATCCAGAAAGTATAGAAGAAGAGAGACACCAAGTAAACTACGGTAATACCTTAGAGGAGTCAAAATATCTTAAAGATTTTAAGCAACATATGATGTATAATCCTGAAACTGGAGAAGAATATAAAGCTGAAAAACCAGAAGATCATGAAAGAATGTCTAAATTGGGTTATGTTCACGAAAAACCAGATGAAACAAAAGACATTAATGACTTATTAAAAAAGAAGAAAAAAAGAGTAAAAGAACTACAAGTATGGGGAATAAACTCTAACCCAGGTTTTGGGTTGGGGGATGTTCCTCGCGATAAAATGTATTCGGATGTTCCAGGTCCGGCACATAGTAATGTAATGGGATTAAGTGAAATGAAAAAACCAAAAATTAAAAAAGGTAGACTATTAGAATACCTATCAGAATTAACAACAAGAGGAGGTGCTAAAGGTAAAGTTTATAAAAAGAAAGACATCACTAAGGTGTCTGGACCTTATACGGAAAATGTTAAAAGTTTAGAGGATATTAAAGAAATTATTACTAAATTAGCCGAGAATAAACTAAACCTACAGGAAGTGCCAATAGATTACGAAGATAGACCAGAAAGAATTAACCCCGATATTGAGAGAAAGTTATCTACACAAGATACTCCTTTTGGTGTTGACCACCCAGCTTTCCCGAAAGTAGGGGAGGGTGAGGTTTATAGTAACTATGAAGAACTAATCGCCTCCAAAAGGTTCAAAGACGTGGTCGACAACTTTAAGAGATATACTGGTATCGAAGGTAATGCAACGGATATGCAAAATTTAATGGGACTACAAGGTATGATGATGCAATCTTTACAAAACACTTTAAGAATAGAATCTGCCAATAAAAATAAATTAGAGGAATTAGCAATTGAAATAGTTACTAAGGATTTGAACGTTCCTGAAGGTTCTTTACAGTTTGATGTTGAGATCACGGGTATGAAAAAGTTGAGTAAGGATGATATGAAACAAAAACCGAAAGATGAAG
>TARA_R110000850_G_scaffold85057_2_pt1 | contig 13169 bp, 16 predicted proteins | sample TARA_R110000850 | Tara Oceans TARA_R110000850 (sample SAMEA4397586) | marine metagenome | biome: Polar Biome; feature: [SRF] surface water layer (ENVO:00010504); material: water (ENVO:00002006), including particulate matter (ENVO:01000060) such as... | depth 5 m | reverse complement strand
TGAGCTATGGGTCCATCTAGAGGCGGTATAGCCAGACTACCCGCCCCCTGCAATTACAAAATCCCGAAATGGTCACGCAAATAGATCATGCGCCAATTCAAGGGCTTCGATCAGAACATCCACTTCGGTTTTGGTGTTGTACATTCCGAATGAGGCACGACAGGTCGCAGTCTGACCCAAATGCGCCATCAACGGCCCGCAGCAATGCTGCCCTGCCCGTACCGCCACACCTTTTTTGTCTAGGATCGTAGAAATGTCGTGGGCGTGCGCCGCACCTTCCATCGTAAAGCTGAAAATCGCGGCTTTGTCCGGTGCGGTACCTTGCACCTGAAGCCAGTTCAGCCCGGCAAATCTGGAAATCGCATAGTCTCGCAGGTCAGCCTCATGTGCCGCGATATTCTCCAGCCCGATCCCCATCATATAATCCAACGCGACGCCAAGCCCGATGGTTGGGACAATGCCGGGGGTCCCTGCTTCGAATTTCATCGGCGCATCGTTGTAAATCACCGTGTCTTTGGTCACTTCCCGGATCATATCCCCACCCCCCAGAAAGGGGCGCATTTCCGCCATGCGTTCGGATTTAATGAAAATCGCACCAGAACCGGAAGGACCGTAGAGCTTGTGCCCGGTGATGGCGTAGAAGTCGCAATCAATGTCTTGCAGATCAACCGGCATATGAACGGCGGCTTGTGATCCGTCAACCAGCACCGGAACGCCCTTGGCGTGCGCACCCGCGGTGATCGCCTTGACGTCAACGATGGTTCCCAACACGTTCGACACGTGGGTAATCGCAACGAGCTTGGTCTTGGGGGTGATCGCATCAATCACAGCTTGTGGATCCAACGCACCCGATGCATCGGTATCCACCCATTTGATAACAACGCCCTGCCGTTCTCGCAAAAAGTGCCAGGGTACAATGTTTGCGTGGTGCTCCATCACGGACACGATGATTTCGTCGCCCGCCTCAAGCCGGGGCATCGCCCAGCCGTATGCAACTAGATTGATCCCTTCGGTCGCACCGGAGGTGAACACAATCTCGTCTTCGTCGGCGGCGTTCAAAAACTTTGCCACCGTTCCCCGAACGGATTCGTAGTGGTCTGTCGCGAGGTTAGAAAGGTAATGTAACCCACGGTGAACATTGGAATATTCGCTCGAGTAGGCATGGTTGATCGCATCAATGACCACCTGAGGCTTCTGCGCTGAAGCACCGTTGTCAAGATAGACCAGCGGCTTGCCGTTGACCTGCCGGGACAAAATCGGAAAGTCTTTGCGGATTGCCGATACATCAAACATTGGGAACAACTCCTTGCGCCGCGATCCCGACGACGGAAAGCAGCAGGCTCAGGCCGAGAATAATCGCAGCCGCCGAGATCAACAAAACACCGATGGCGCGGCCAAGACCGGGAAAGCTGAACGCGACCGCGATGAAATTCAATAAAATCCACAGCCCGAACAACCCCGTTGCCAGCGATGCAAACACCGAAAGCGTCGGCGAAACGAACATCAGCACAAAAATCGCAAGTTGGGCGACGATGCGCAGTATCTGCAAGAAGACGACCAAGGCAAGCACGTCGCCAAGGTCACCTTGGCCACCGACGGCTCGCCCCGTCCAGTAAAGGCCGTGGGTCATAATCACCATGACCCCTGCCAAAATGACAAACATGACCAGCGGATTGTTAAAAAACGCTGGCATACCGGGCGATGGCACCACCAGAACGCTGGTAGAAAATATCAACGTATTCACAGCAGCGGCCAACGCCAGAGAGGTCCAGAGTGTATCACGGCCTAATTGCCAGCCGATAATCTGACGTGCCGCTTCACGCGGGTTGCGCAAGGTGAGTATTACCAGTTCGGTAAAGATCATGCCAAGACTAGAACCATTCATGGGCGTGACCGATACGCTACGGCCAAGCCACTGACCCAAAACCACAAAAACACCGAAAGCCAAATCAATCCGACAATCTGCAATTCAATCCCCGTGCCGACAAAGCCGGCGGTCAACCCGTGCAGCAAGACCAGCGGGCTGGATGCAAGCAATGCCCAGAACAAGGCCAGCCGCGTGCTAAACCCGGAGGGTTTACCATGCAGCACCTTGAGAATGATCTGCGTCCCCGCCGCCAGCATGTAAAATATCAATGGCGCGATGAACAACCACGCCAGCAAGGTCGCGCCTAGCAGCATATCCAGATCGGTGCCTTTCAGATGCGCTTCTCGGGCCAGCCGCGGGGTCTGGGCCACGAAAAAGATCAAGCACGCGACCATCAGATAGATCAGATTACGATCTTCCCGTGTGCCTTGCGCCAACAACCGCCGCACAACGGCGGCGGGATTACGATAACTGGCTACAATGTCGCGCGTCGCTGCCATCAGCCCGCATGCCGCTCAAGCCAAGAGGTAAGCCGCCCGGTCATCTCGTCGCGCAGGGTCTCGTCTTCGACTTCGGCCACTGCCTCGGCCAGAAACGCAAGGGTCAGCAGGTCTGTCGCCTTTGCCGCTGGCACACCCCGGGATTGAAGATAAAAAAGCGCGTCCTCGTCTATCGCCCCCGACGTTGATCCGTGCGAACAAGCGACATCATCGGCATAGATCTCAAGCTCTGGCTTGGCAAGAAACTGGCTGTCACCATCCAGCAACAACGATTGGCTGATCTGATAACCGTCGGTTTTCTGCGCCCCTTCCTTAACCAGAATTTTGCCTTGGAATACGCCGGTGGCACCATTGCGCAGTACTTTCTTGAACACCTGGCGGCTTTCACAGTTTACCGCGTCATGTGTCACGAAAACCGTATCGTCGTGGTGGAAATCAGCGCCGTCGCCGACACAAGCGCCAGCGACATGTGCCGCGGCATCGTCGCCGGTAAGTTCAATCACACATTCATTACGGGTCATCATGCCGTTGGCGGTCAGCGTAAAGGATTTGAATGCTGATTCAGTCCCGAGCCGGGTGAAAATATGGGTGGCTGCGCGCTGCTCGTGATCGCGCCCTTGCGCACGAACATGGTGGAACGCTGCCTGGTCACCGACTTCGACCTCAAGCACGCCGTTGAACCGGGCCGCAACAGGACCGTTTTCCAACAGGGTCATTTCAGCCCCCGCGTCCAGTTTGATACAATGGTGCAGCATTGCATCAGCGATCTCTGTCCGACGACGATAGATAAAGTTTACCGGCTTTGAAGGTTTACCTGTAACCCGGATCAGCATGCCGTCGGGCGCGAACGCGGTGTTCAATGCAGCCAACGGCCGTGCGACCGGGGTCTGGCCGTTTTTCTCAAGGGTACCGTAAAGGTCACGGGCCCAGTGTAGATCGGTCGGCATATCGGCAAGCCGATCGATAGTGATGCCTTCCTGCGCCAGATCGTCCGAGGCATCAGCGTCATAAACGCCATCGACAAACACGATCTTGATCCGGTCAATCTGATCAAACAGTGCCACATCGTCGGATCCACGCAGGGCGGCTGACACAGGTTCTGGCTGGATCAGCGTATCCGGGCGCGTGTATTTCCAATATTCGTCACGGCGCTGCGGCAGGCCCATGCCCTGAAGCCGCGCCAAAGCGTCTTTGCGTGCTGTATCGGACCACCCCCCGACAGGAAGTGCCAACGATCCGATCATCGCCTCGGTCGGGGTTTGCTTGAGTGCTAAGTCGGCCATTACGCCACCTCGGCCAGAATGCCAGCGTAACCGTTGTTTTCGACCTCGATCGCCAGTTCCGGCCCGCCGGTCTTGATGATCCGGCCATCGGCCATGATGTGCACGACATCCGGTTGAATGTGGTCCAGCAAACGCTGATAGTGTGTGATGACAAGAAAGCCGCGGCCTTCGCTACGCAAGGCATTCACACCGTCCGCGACCAGCTTCATCGCGTCGACGTCCAGCCCGGAATCAGTTTCATCCAAAATGCACATCTTTGGCTCTAGCATTGCCATCTGTAGGATTTCGTTGCGCTTTTTTTCACCGCCAGAAAAACCCACGTTGACCGGGCGCTTGAGCATGGCCGCGTCGATCTTCAGTTCTTTGGCCCGGGCACGAACGACTTTCAGAAACTCGGCCGCGGACATTTCTTCTTCGCCGCGGGCCTTACGCTGAGCATTCACCGCAGTGCGCAAGAACGTCATGTTGCCCACGCCGGGAATTTCAACCGGGTATTGAAAGGCCAGAAACAGGCCGGCGGCGGCACGTTCTTCGGGCTCCATATCCAAAAGGTCGATGCCCTCCAGCGATGCGGAACCGCCGGTGACTTCGTACCCGTCTTTGCCGGACAGCACATAGGACAGCGTGGATTTCCCCGATCCGTTCGGGCCCATGATCGCATGGACCTTGCCGGCTTCGACTTCCAGATCGACACCTTTCAGGATTTGCTTGTCTTCATCTTCCAGTTTGACCTTCAGGCCTTTGATGCTCAGCATGGGAGGTTCCTTTTCTTGCGCTTTGGCGCTGCAATGACAGTGAATTGAGTGAATGAAAACCCCGTATGGGGGTCGTGTTCGATGTAGGGGTTCATGCCGCCACCCGTGCCCGCAAGGCTGTGGGAAAGCGTGCATAAAGAGCGGTTCGGCAGGCATCAATGCCCGCCTGATAGGAAAGCGGTGACAGCGGATCAGGCAGAACCGCCGTCGGGATATCTTCGATGTTGATCGGAGACCGCAGGGGCCGGCCGACCGAGGCCGCGTAATCCAGATATTTCAAACGCGACTGCCCGATCGGGGCCAGCCAGCCGTTGGGCACGCCGTAGGCATCCGCCACGACAAGCCCATGTAACGATGACGCGAAAATATGATCACATTGCGCGATAGCGGCACAGACAGTTTGCGCATCACCTTGCGGGTCAATCACTTGATACCTGTCATCACTGTCGAGCAGCGCTTGCAATACCACGTCATTCACCAACGTATGGTGCGGCACAATGCCGATCTTGCCGTTGGGCGCGCGATCCTGCGGCCACACGGCATTGATCAACAGACCGGGATCGCCAAACTCCGACAATTCCAGCCCCAGCAAAGCCGCAGTGATCGGCCCCCTGACCAGCGCGATATCGACATGCTCGACAAAACCGGTTCCATGAACCGGATGGAGCAGCCCCGTCCCCCAGATCACAGGCCGGCGTTGCTTTGCGTCGCCATAGCTGCGCTTGACCACCTGCAACAATGACCCGATCCCCCAGACATCGGCCTTGTTGACGCCCGCATGCACAACCGGGCGACCAGATACATGCGCCAGCACAACCGGGCTGATGGCGTCCCCGAAATTCGGGACCGCCTTCCACCAGTGCAATGCCAAAGGCGTTGTATCGGCTTTTGCGCCCATCAGCCCCGCCGTACCGCCAAAAAGGTGAGAAGAATGTTCATTTGTCGCCCCGCTGTCGCAGCACGACCAACGCCACACGTACCGCCGCATAGATCATCGCAAACACCAGCATCTGAAAGAAGGTATTTTCGAACGCGGCGAGCGTCAGCCCACCGCCCCGGAACAGCGCGACCAACACCCAAAACACCAGCGATGCTATGGTCACATCCCATGAAAGCTTGCGCATCATCGCAATTACCCCACGGACCCTTCGAGCGAAATTGCGACGAGCGCCTGCGCTTCCATCGCGAACTCCATCGGCAGGGCCTGCAATACATCCTTGCAAAACCCGTTGACGACCAAGGCCACTGCTTCTTCCTCGTCCATGCCGCGTGATCGGCAATAGAACAGCTGATCATCGTCTACCTTGGACGTCGTCGCCTCGTGCTCGACGCGGCTGCTGTTGTTCTTGACCTCGATGTACGGCACAGTGTGGGCCCCGCAGTCGCTGCCGATCAAAAGGCTGTCACACTGGGTATAGTTGCGCGATTCCTTGGCTTTGGGGTGCATTGACACCAGCCCGCGATAGGTGTTCTGCGCCTTGCCCGCCGAAATCCCCTTGGACACGATGCGCGACTTGGTACGCTTGCCCAGGTGGATCATCTTGGTGCCGGTGTCGGCCTGCTGCATGTTGTTGGCGATGGCGATCGAATAGAACTCGCCTTGACTGTCGTCGCCACGCAGAATGCATGACGGGTACTTCCATGTCACGGCGGAGCCGGTTTCGACCTGGGTCCACATCACCTTGGCACGGTCGCCACGGCAGTCCGCACGCTTGGTCACAAAGTTATAGATCCCGCCCTTGCCGTCTTCATCACCGGGATACCAATTCTGAACGGTCGAATATTTCACCTCGGCATCTTCCTCGATGATGATCTCGACCACCGCGGCGTGTAGCTGACTTTCGTCGCGCTGCGGCGCGGTACAGCCTTCAAGGTAGGACACGTAGGACCCCTTGTCGGCAATGATCAATGTGCGTTCAAACTGGCCGGTGTTTTCCGCGTTGATACGGAAATAGGTCGACAGCTCCATCGGGCAGCGCACGCCCGGCGGCACGTAAACGAACGACCCGTCCGAAAAGACGGCGGAATTCAACGTCGCATAGAAGTTGTCATTCACCGGCACGACCGAGCCAAGGTATTTCTTGACCAATTCAGGGTAATCGCGGATCGCTTCGGAAATCGAGCAGAAGATCACACCGGCGGCTTTCAGCTCTTTCTGAAAAGTTGTGCCCACAGATACACTGTCAAAAACCGCGTCCACGGCGACCTTTCGCGGTTCATCGGTCAACGCCTCGGCCCCTTCCACGCCAGCAAGAATTGCCTGCTCCTTCAAGGGGATACCCAACTTCTTGTACGTCTCAAGAAGCTTGGGGTCGACATCATCAAGCGACTTAGGCTTGACGGCCATCGATTTGGGGCGCGCGTAATAATACTGACTTTGAAAGTCGATCTTCGGGTAATCGACCATTGCCCAGGTCGGCTCTTTCTTGGTCAACCAACGCTGATACGCGGCCAAGCGCCATTCCAGCATCCATTCGGGCTCATCATTCTTCTGCGATATCAGCTTGACGATATCTTCATCCAACCCCAACGGGGCATAATCCATCTCGATGTCCGTGGACCAGCCGTATTTATACGCACCACCAACTTCGCGCACGGCATCTACGGTTTCCTGATCGACGCCCTCTTTGACGCCGTCGTTTACATCATCCTTGATCAACGTGCTGTCCATGCTCTTCATCCTTCCAATGGCGGCTCGCATCAAGCGGCCCGCGCCTCGTGTTTCTTTAATTTCGCGGTCCATGCGTCGGCAAAACGCAGAACGTGTTCTTCCGTGGTATCGACCCCAAGGCTCACGCGAACGGCGCAAGCTGCCTGCGCATCGTCAAAACCCATCGCCGTCAACACTCGACTGGTCGCGACCTTGCCGCTTGAACAGGCAGATCCGGCACTGATCGCAAATCCCGCAAGATCCATTTGCATCACCTGCATGTCACCACGCCAACCAGGGGTGATGAAGCAAGACGTATTGGGCAATCGCTCAACATGTTTCCCTACAAAAATAGTCTTCTTTGACCCCGCCTCAAGGGCCTTTTCTAGAACATTTCTAAGGCCCGCAACCCGTTCCCAGACCCCATCGGACAAATCCCGCGCCGCAGCCTCGCACGCGGCACCAAACCCTGCGATCCCAATAACATTTTCCGTGCCGGCCCGGCGCCCCGATTCCTGACCGCCGCCACGCAGCATCGCAGACATCCTGCCCGGATTATAATCCGGCCCGGCGATCAAGGCACCCACGCCTTTAGGTCCGCCAAGCTTATGTGCCGACAATGCCATGAAGGCATGCGGCCCCTGCCCGGCGCGCCAGCGGCCGAGATCCGCAACCTTCCCGGCCGCCTGTACCGCGTCGCGAAACACGTCCGACGCGGTGATACCGACCCGTTCCAGCTCCCCTTCCAGGCGGTTCGGCTGCAGCACGCCGGTCTCACTATTGGCACGCTGCACAAACAGGACCGCGCCGGCAAGCGCGCCATCAGCCACCCCGGATAAATCAAGATGCCCATTCGCATCCACCCCAAGCAAGCGCATCCCCTCGTCTTCACACCAGACACGCACCGCCTCGTGCTCGATGACCGCTCCACAAACCTGAGTGGCATCGTGCACAACACCGGCCACTGCCTCTGTCGCGCCGCTGGTAAAGATCACCTCGGACACATCACACCGTGCAAGCCCGGCCACCTGTGCCCTTGCTTTTTCGATCAGCATCTTGGCCGCGCGCCCCTCGGCATGAACGCTCGACGGATTTCCGGCCAAATCCATCGCAGCCAACATTGCCGTGCGCGCCTCAGGCCGCAGCGGCGTCGTCGCATTGTGATCCAGGTAAACTCTCATCTAAATTTCCAAATGGCAAAAAATCCCAGGGAGTTTGAGGGACAGCGTCCCTCATCCCGTCGGGGCGGGCACACCATGCCCGGATGCGCCCCGACGATGGTCACTGGGCCTGTCATTCCTCATCCACCACCGCGAACAGGTTCGGCACCGCGGGACAAGGGGCGAGCTCGTTCGCGACCACGTCTGACAATCTCGTTTGATGTAAAAACACATAGACCTGTGCGCTTAACCCCTCCCATAACCGGTTGGTCAATGATTGCGCCCGGCTGCCGGAGGATCCACCCGATGCTCCCGCGCCGATGTGCATCGCGTCGACCTTTTCGTCCACGGCACCCAGAATATCGACCACACGGATATTCGCCGCCGGTCGGGCCAAGCGGTATCCACCACCCGGACCCCGCACCGACGCCACAAGTTCGGCGCGGCGCAGCTTCACGAACAGCTGTTCCAGGTACGGCAGCGATATGGACTGGCGCTCGGCAATATCGCCAAGGCTCACCAACCCGCCCGGGGGCTGCAACGCAATATCGGCCAGTGCAACCATGGCATAACGCCCTTTGGTAGATAGCTTCATCGCAGAGATCCCCTTGCCATGTGCGCCTGCTTGATTGACGTCGACGCCTGAAATGCCTAAATGCATTGCCTGACCCCCAGAAACGCTGGGATCAGACAAGTTAGAACCGTTCTAAGGTGCCTTAGCGAATTCGTCAACTAATCCGCTACATCTTTGAGCCCAAAGCAGGGACGCTCATGCCCGAGGTTATATTTCCCGGACCCGAAGGCCGCCTCGAAGGCCGCTACCATCCGCAAAAGGAACGCGACGCGCCTATTGCCATCCTGTTGCACCCGCACCCACAGTTCGGCGGCACGATGAACCATAAGGTTGTGTATAATTTACATTACGCTTTCTACAATATGGGTTTTACCGTCTTGCGGTTCAACTTCCGTGGCGTGGGCCGAAGCCAGGGCGAATATGATCAGGGCATAGGCGAGCTTTCGGATGCTGCGTCGGCGTTGGACTACCTGCAATCCATGAACAACAATTCCAAGCATTGCTGGGTCGCGGGTTTTTCCTTTGGGGCCTGGATCGGCATGCAGCTCTTGATGCGACGTCCCGAGATCACCGGCTTCATCTCGGTCGCCCCTCCGGCCAACATGTACGACTTCAGTTTCCTGGCACCCTGCCCTGCGTCGGGTCTGGTCATCAATGGCACCGCCGACCGCGTGGCACCGCCCGCCGACACCGTCAATCTGGTCAGCAAGCTGCACGAGCAGAAAGGCATCACGATCACCCATCAGGAAATCGAAGGGGCGGGACACTTCTTTGAAGAGCCCCACATGGACACCTTGATTACCTCGAGCACCGAATACGTCAAACGCCGCTTGACGGAATCCACCAGGTAATGGCGGACCAGACCCTCATCGATCTGGCCAACCAGCTGGCCGAAGAATGTCTGGCAGTACAACGTGAAACCGGACAGGAGCGCCTCTTTATGGAGGTCGCCGCTGTGCTCGGAGCGTCATCGCAAACCATGGAAGAAGCATTTGTGACTGCAATACGCACCCGGATGGCCGCACAGCAGGGGCGCGATTTCCTGCGCAAAACCCTGGATGCGCACCGCGCAAGGCCAAGCTGACCATGACAACCCGCCTCGATCGGCAGATCGCGTTCCTGAATGAGGCTGACAAGCTCAAATCGGTCAACCGGGGCACCCTCCTCTGTGACGCCTCGCGGCCGGAAAACTCTGCCGAGCATAGTTGGCATTTGACGCTTTATGCGCTGGTGCTGGCCGATCAGGCCGGTCCCGACGTCGATGTGACGCGGGTAACCAAGATGTTGATCCTGCATGACCTCGTGGAAATAGACGCCGGCGACAATCCGATCTTCGGCACCTACGAGCAGACCGATATGGAAGCGCAGGAACAACTGGCTGCGGATCGCATATTCGGATTGCTTCCAGATGATCTTCGCGACGATCTGCGTGCAACATGGGAAGAATTCGAAGCGTGCGAGACCCCAACAGCACGTTTTGCCAAGTCCCTGGACCGGTTTCAGCCGCCGATGCAAAACCTCGCCGCTGGCGGCGGGAGCTGGATCGAATACAATGTGACCGAGGATCAGTTTGTGGAAAAGGTCGGCTCCAGGATCGCGCATGGCGCACCGGGGCTCTGGGCTTATGCTCGCAAACATGTCTCGGCTTGGTTCAGCACCCACCGTTGACGCAGATCGGGCGTTCCCATGACCGCTGACCAAGCTGCCGCTGCCTGCCGATCATGTGTCTTGAGTTCAACCAGGAGTAGCGAAAAAATATCGCTGACCTTTTTGTATGCAATAGTATACTTGCTACACATTCGGACCCGGTTGGGTTATGCATCTCCAAACACTCTGACCAAAGGAATGGCAGCCGATGACGAAGATCAAGGTTGAAAACCCGATTGTTGAACTCGACGGCGATGAGATGACCCGCATCATATGGGATTTTATCAAGAAAAAACTGATCCTGCCGTATCTCGACGTTGATCTGAAATACTATGATCTGGGCATTCAGGTGCGCGATGACACCAATGACCAGATCACTATCGACGCGGCCAACGCGATCAAGCAATACGGTGTCGGCGTCAAATGCGCGACCATTACTCCGGACGAGGCACGGGTCGAGGAATTCGGCCTGAAAGAAATGTGGCGATCCCCGAACGGTACCATACGCAATATCCTTGGCGGTGTGATCTTTCGACAGCCGATCATTTGCAAGAACGTGCCACGCCTCGTGCCGGGCTGGACCAGACCGATCGTTGTGGGCCGCCACGCCTATGGAGATCAATACAAGGCTACGGACTTCAAATTCCCCAGCAAGGGGAAACTGACGCTTAAATTTGTCGGTGAAGACGGAACAGAGATCGAGCGCGAAGTCTTTGACGCCCCTGACGCAGGCGTTGTCATGGCGATGTATAATCTGGACAAATCCATAATCGACTTTGCCCGCGCGTCGCTCAACTATGGGCTTAACCTGGGTTGGCCAGTCTATCTGAGCACCAAGAATACCATTTTGAAACAGTATGATGGCCGTTTCCTTGAGCTGTTCCAGCACATCTATGAAACCGAGTTCGAAGATCGGTTCAAAACGGCGGGCATCACCTATGAACACCGCCTGATCGACGATATGGTCGCATGTGCCATGAAGTGGAATGGCGGGTATGTTTGGGCCTGCAAAAACTATGACGGTGATGTGCAATCAGACACCGTGGCCCAGGGCTTCGGGTCATTGGGGCTGATGACGTCGGTGCTGATGACTCCTGACGGCAAAACCGTAGAGGCCGAGGCAGCGCATGGCACCGTTACGCGCCATTATCGCCAACATCAAAAAGGCGAGGAAACTTCGACCAATTCTATTGCCTCTATCTATGCATGGACCGGTGGGCTGAAGCACCGTGGCAAACTGGATAACAACGGGGAGTTGACGCGCTTTGCCGAAACACTGGAACAGACTGTCGTTGATACAGTGGAAGCAGGACATATGACCAAGGATCTTGCGCTGTTGGTGGGCCCAGACCAAGGCTGGCTGACGACGATGGGCTTTCTTGAGAAGGTCGACGAAAACCTGAACACCGCCTTGAACGGATAAAGGGGTTTTGTGGCGGGCGGATCGTCGGCTGATCCGCCTATCAAGCCGATGACGCGACGTTGCAGACAATGACAAGCATCGACGGTTATTTCCCCCTAGACAGGTCAGCTTTGCTGCCCTATCTGACAGGCATGACACACACCGCATCAATTGCCCCTGCCCCGATGACCGATCATAGTCTGCTGGACGACATCCAAGGCCTTAGCCTTGGGGTTTTTCTAAGTGGCCTGGGGATACATTTTCTGACACTCGCCGGCCTGATCACGGGTCAGACAGCGGGGTTGGCGGTGATCATCTCGTATATCAGTGGATATTCATTCGGTGTGGTGTTCTTTGCAATCAACCTGCCGTTTTACTTTGTCGCCTACAACAGGCTGGGCGTCGAGTTCACGGTAAAATCCATTCTGTCGGTATCCGTTCTATCTGTTGTAACCACCCTTCTGCCTTACGGGTTTGTACTTGAATCGTTGAACCCGGCACTGGGCGCGGTGATCTTTGGGTCTTTGGTGGGTCTGGGTTTGCTCGCGATGTTTCGTCATAATGGATCGTTGGGCGGGTTGGGCGTAATCGCCCTGCTGGTGCAGGATGCGACGGGGTTCAAGGCGGGTTGGGTGCAACTTATCACTGACGCGGTGATATTCAGCGTTGCCCTCTTTTTGTTCCCCGCCAGTGTGGTGGCCTATTCCCTGCTGGGGGCAGTGACATTGAACCTGATCATCACCTTCAACCACCGTCGCGACCGATATATCGCTACCTGAAAGCGTAGTGACCCAAAGCCGCTGGGTCACGCATGGTGGCGGTTGTCCAGTCGCTCTGCTGATCACGACGGTCTGGCGTGCTGCCTGGTACCGACGTTGTGCCAGAGTCTGCCTTCCGCAGGTTCGAGCGGTATCAGAATGTTTGCCCTGACCCGTCGTTGAAGATAGTGGTTTGGCACGGCGTTTATCGATGCAGGAGTTACGGCAATGCACTATCTATGGCTTCTGATCGCCATCATCAGCGAAACATTGGGCACGACGGCGCTGCAAGCGTCGCAACAATTTACGCGCCTGTGGCCCTCGCTGGCAGTAATTGCCTGTTATCTGGTGTCATTCTATTTCATGGCGCTGGCGTTGAAGGTCATGCCGGTCGGGATCGTCTATGCGATTTGGTCAGGCTTGGGAATCGTGTGTATCGCAGGCATCGGGTACATCGTCTTTGGGCAAAAGCTCGACCTGGCGGCGGTTTTCGGATTATCACTGATTATCGTTGGGATACTTGTCATTCATATTTTTTCAGCGGCAACCACACATTAATTACGGAACCAAACA